>Ga0116184_10001286_pt1 | contig 24858 bp, 31 predicted proteins | sample AD_JPNNA5_MetaG_FD_89886 | JGI IMG/M metagenome (GOLD analysis project Ga0116184, IMG submission 89886) | Active sludge microbial communities of municipal wastewater-treating anaerobic digesters from Japan - AD_JPNNA5_MetaG | ecosystem: Engineered > Bioreactor > Anaerobic > Digestate | place... | reverse complement strand
GCCATGATCGGTGCCCGTCGGGAGTTCCTGGACCCCATTGAGATGGCTGATTACAATGGAAACCTGGTAAAGGTCCTTGCCCTCACCGGCGCGTTCCGCAAGCTGCAGCTCGAGCTCGACAAGGTGATCGACCAGGTCAAGGCCGGCAAGAAGGGTGCCGACCTGGAGCTCCCGAAGGTCGTCATGACCCCCGAGAAGGCGATCGAGGGTGAGTTCTCGAACCCCTACGCGCTCGCGAAGGCGCGTGCCGCCTACGAGATCGCCTCGGCGGTCGCGATGGTGAACGTCAAGGGCTGCTTCATGACGAAGGAGTGGGAGAAGTACATCCCGATCGTCGCATCGGCCCACGAGATGATGCGCCAGGCCGCGATCCTCTGCGACGAGGCCCGCGAGCTGGAGAAGGCGTGCGACGGTGTCGTCCGCAAGCCCCACAAGAAGGACGGCGTGATCGTCGCCAAGACGAAGCTGATCTCGAAGCCCGAGTAGACGGGCAGAACACCCTTTTTTTTACCCCATCCTGCAGAAGCGGCCGAGCTCCTCGGGGAGCGTCATCACGACCGGGTGCAGATGCAGGCGCTCCATGAACGCGGAGTCCGAGATCGAGTCCGGGTTCGGGTTGATCCGCGAGATCACCGAACAGAACGCTGAGAAGCCCCGGTCGCGTCCGGGCCGTCCGAAGAAGCAGGCGACGTTGAACGCGTGCGACCCGAGGTCGCGATAGAGGGCGAGGACCCGGCAGAGCCCCGCCGCCAGGTCCTCGAAGTATGGGACCGCCTCTTCCAGGCTCCCGGCGGGGAGGAGGGCCCGCACCTCCCGTTCGCCGATCGGAACGGCCGAGGCGAGAAACGGGACCTCATCGCCGAAGAGGAACCGGTCGGAGGACGCCTCGTACTCGACGAGCGCCTCACGGTACGGCCGTCCGTTCCGCGAGAGGAACCGGGCGGTGCCCGCGAGGTGCCGGGCATGGACGAACGACGGGCGGTCCATCACGACCCCCTGGAGGTGGGGGTGGTCGAGCGACGCTCCCGCCGAGTGGAGGTAGTTCCAGTTGATCGAGGCGAACCCCGGGGCCCCTGCGACGGACTCGGCGGCCCCGAGGAGGGCGTCCGCGAGCTGCCGGGGTTCGAACCGCCCGGGGGCATGGGCCCGGGTGATCACCGTGACCGTGTGACAGGGGGCGTACGGGTAGAGGTTCGGAAAGGTCACCGACTCGCCCCGCCGTATCCGCGACCCGTCCGGAAAGGCCGGGGTCTCCCGTTCCACCTGGTCGGGACAGAACGGGCAGGAGCCGGGGGCGGGGGCGGGCGTCGGCACCGGGGGATGGTTCAGACCGCGCGAGAGTCGCGTCGGGCTGATCGTGCACGAAAGGCCGGTCAGGCGCTCCCTCCGGAACTCGATCGGCCGGGTTTCGCACCTACTCCTCTCGATCACAAACATGGACTGTCGAGAGTTCGGGCCAAAACGATATAAACGCTTGGAAAAAAGGGGTTTCGGGTATCAGGGGCTCAGACGATGTACTTGCCGAGCAGGCGGATCGAGTTGGTCATGTCCGGCCCGAGCGGCGAGCCGAAGATGATCTGGGTGACACCGGCCTTCTCGAGGTCATCGCACTTCTGCTTGACCATCTCCGGGGTGCCCGCGATGGTGAAGGCATCGAGCTCCTTGTCGCCGACGAGTTCGCCGACCGACTTGAAGTCGAACTTGCTGAGCGCATCCTTGATCTTCGCGACGTTCGCAAGGTCGAGACCGTGGCGCTGGAGCAGGGGCTCGGGCGAACCGGCGGCGATGAACGCGGCAACGATCTTCGCGGCGTTCCGGGCCTTCTTCTCCGACTTGTCGATCGACATCGCGGTGTAGGCGCCGACGTCGAAGCCCTTCTTGCCGACCTTGTCGGTCGCGGCCTTGATGATCGGGATCGCGACCTCGAAGTCCTTCGGGTTCGAGGCGTTGATCAGCGCACCGTCTCCGACCGTGCCGGCGAGCTCGAGCACCTTCGGGCCCTGGGCTCCGATGTAGACGGGGATCCCCTTCTTGCCGGGGAGGTTGACACCGGTCAGCTTCGCCCCTTCGTACTTGAAGAACTCCATCTCGGGGGTCGAGACGGTCTCGCCGGCGAGGAGCTTGCGGATGACGGCGACGGCCTCACCGAGGCGGGCGACGGGCTTCTCGGGCTTAATGGCGAGCTTCGGCAGGGTCGAGAGGTCACCCGGTCCGATACCGAGCACCGCACGTCCGTCCGAGATCTCGTTGAGGGTGGCGGCGAACGAGGCCATCGCGGCCGGCGTGTCCGTGAAGGAGTTCATGATCCCCGGGCCCATCTTGAGCGTGCTCGTCGCCTGCGCGATCGCGGCCAGGGTCGGGTAGCAGTGGCGGTTGTTGTAGTGGTTCGTGATCCACGCGTAGTCGATGTCCTTCGACTCGGCGAGCTTGCAGTAGTTCACGACCTGCTTGACGTTGACATTTCCAGGAACGAATTCGATACCGTAGGTTGCCATAAGGTCACCTCACTCTGTATTTACCGTCCATAGCGTTATTAACGTTGTCATTTCTTTCCCGACTGCGCGGAATCCGAATTCGGGGCTTCCGGAGACGAGAATCGGGCCGGCACCATGTCCGGGTGCCCGGCGCCGACGAACAGGACCCCCTCCGGACGATCGCTCTCTGCACGCTGGCTCCATCCGACCGGTACCGCCCCTGCCGTTTCCTTCAATAGCGTCCACGGCGCACACTTCACCAACAACGGCCCGTGCCCTCCACCGAACCCGCATGTACTGCAGAGAGCCCCTCTCCCGTTCGCTGATCACCCTGATCGAGCTGACCGAACGGCTGCTCGGGACCGAGATCACGATCCGGTGCCTCAAGGATGCCCCCTACCGGGGGGTGCTGGTCGACCCGTACACCCACGCGACGGACGTGCCGGTGATCGTCGCCTCGACGAACTACCTCGGGATGCTCAGGGACTTCGTCATCGCCCGGCACGTCGTCGCCCTGCTCCTCCGGGGTGCGGCGGCGGAACGCGGCGACTTGCGGGTCCTCTCCTACGACCAGGATTCGCTCGCCCGGGGGATGCGGCAGATCTACCTGGATATCCTGAAGGAGGACAGCGTCCGGGGCAAGCGGATCGAGACCAGGAAACTGCTGCAGATCCTCTTCGAACTCTACCGGTACTTCCACGAGGGGCTGGCCGAGGTCCCGTGGGACGTGATCGTCAACCGCTGGCTCTACCTCCACTGCCCCAAGATGAGGCAGGCACAGATCTACTACCTGATCAAGGAGTCGAAACGGGACATGGCGAAGCTGCTCGAGTTCAAGGAGACCCTGCCGCACAAGTTCTTCGTCGTCTCAAAGGCGATCTACTACACCCGCGACCTCTACCTCGCCGAGGTGCTCCCCTCGATCGACCTGCAGCCCACGAAGAACATCCCCCAGATGCGGCGTTTCGAGAACCTGGACCTCAAGGAGATGCTGACCAACCGGTGGACCCGGTCGTCGTGGTACAAGACGAAGCTGGTGGGGGATCGGATGGTGATGACGCTGAGGGAGACCTTCGAGGCAGAGAGGGAGACGATCAAGGACCTGAACTACTTCAAGATGATCTACGACCAGGGCCGGTCGATCACCGACCTCTGGAGCCGCGAGATGCACATGGGCGACTGGTTCGTCTGGAACGACCCTTCACGTCATGAGGAGGTACTACGGGCCGGTGAGCAGATGAACCGGGAGGCGCTCGTTCGGATCTTCGGCAGCCTGATCGTCGAGGAGGAGGAACGTCGATGATCGGGGCGGGGGGGCACGCATGACCGCGCGGCCCGAGGCGGTCCTGCTCGACATCGACGGTGTCCTCGTCGTCGGCGACCAGCCGGTGCCCGGGGCGGTCCGGGCGGTGCACTGGCTCCGGGAGCAGGGGATACCGTTCCGCTGCGTCTCCAACGCGACCCGCCGCTCCCGGTCGGCGATCGCCGCCCGGCTCGCCGGGTTCGGGTTCCCAGTCGAGCCGTCCCTCGTCTTCACACCCGCGACCGCGGCGGTCCGGCGCATCCGGGCCGACGGGGCAGACTCCTGTCTTCTGCTCGCGACCGGCGACGTCCACCTGGACCTGCTGGCGGGCGGGTGCCGGCTCGACGACCGGGACCCTCCCTTCGTCGTCGTCGGAGACGCCGGGGACGCCTGGACCTACGGGTCGTTAAACCGGGCCTTCCGCCTGCTCACCGGGGGCGCCCGTCTCCTCGCCCTCGAACGGGACCGCTACTGGCGCGACCGGGACGGGCTCTCGCTGGGGGCCGGCCCCTTCGTCGCCGCCCTCGAGTTCGCCGCGGGATGCACCGCCGAGGTGATGGGCAAGCCCTCGCCCGCCTTCTTCCGCCTCGCCCTGGACGACCTGGGATGTGCTGCCCCGTCCGTGCTGATGCTGGGGGACGACCCCGTCGCCGACATCCAGGGGGCCCGCGCCGCCGGGTGCACGGGCTGGCTCGTCCGGACCGGGAAGTTCCGGATCGAAGACCTCGGGACCGTCCCGGTCCGGCCCGACCGGGTGATCGGCTCCGTCGCCGACCTCCCGGCCCTGCTGGAGTGAACCCCTTGGACCGGGCGTGCCTTTTCGCCCTCGCCGGCCTTGCCGTACTGCTCGCCGGCTGCACGACACTGCTCGGCCCATCCGTCGAGTACCCCGCGATCGTGCCCGTCCCCGGTTCCGGGGAGCCGCTGTACGCAGCGGAGACGTTCCGGTTCGAGGACGGGACCGTGACCGTCGGCATCAACATCGATGCCGGGGTCTACCAGGGGGCGAAGAGGACGAACAGGGAGGTCCTCCTCAGGGCCCCGGTGCCCGAGGAGGAGTGGGTTGCCGGTCATTACCTTGCCCAGATCGCCGACCCCGCCCAGGACCGGTTCTGGACCGACCTCGTCGGAGCGTTCCGGACCGAGAGGGAGCGTCTCGGGCTCGACGACGACCGGTACCTCGAGCTGATCGCGACCGCAGTCCAGCAGCTGCCCTACGAGAGCGAACCGGAGACGGCGTCCCGGTTCCCGATCGAGACCTGGGGGGACCGTGCCGGCGACTGCGACGACAGGTCCCTCCTCCTCGCCGGACTCCTCGCCCGCGAGGGCTACCGTGTCGCCCTGCTGGCCTTCCTTCCCGAGGGGCACATGGCGGTCGGGATCGGCTGCGCCCCTGAGTACGCCTACAACGGCACGGGGTACGCCTACCTCGAGGCGACCAACACCACGTTCGTCGGAGTCGTCCCGCCCGGACTCGCCGGGGGAGAACGGCCCGTGGCACCCCCTCTTGTCATCCCGGTCGGGCGGGGGGAGAGGGACTACGGTGCGGCGGACGAGACGGCGGCGATCGCGGAGGCGGTCCGGTCCGCACGGGCGCGGGCGGAGGAGCTCGGGCGGGAGATCGATCTCCGCCGGGCGGCCCTCGACCGGGACCGGGAGCGGCTCGAGGGGCTGCAGGGAGCTGGCGACCCGGTGGCGTTCGAGACCGGGCGGGATCGGTACCGGGCCGATGCCGCCGCCGTCGCCCGCCTGGTGGAGGAGCACAACCGGCTCGTCGGGCTGGTCAACCACTGCCTCTCGCACGGGTTCGACCGGGTCGGCACCGCCGCCTACGTCTCCGCGCACCGGGTGTAGGACCCGGCACGGGCGACGAGACCGGAGAAGAAGGCGGACCGATCCGGCTCGGGGGCGATGGGGCGGACCCGGACGAGCGATCCCCGCCGCTGCAGGGTCGGGTATCGGGCAGCACGTTCGGCGATGTACCGGAAGGTCTCTCGTTCCATGCAGAGATCCCTGGCGGGCAGGTCGAAAAGAGGCAGGCTCGCCCCGTGAAAGTATTCCCCCGATCGGCAACGGTATAATCTGTGGGGACGATACATCTGCCGAAGAGCCATGCTCGAGATCACAGACCTGCACGTCTCGATCGAAGGAAAGGAGGTCCTCCACGACATCAACCTCGTGATCCGGGACGGCGAGACCCACGTGATGCTGGGACCCAATGGATCGGGCAAGACGACGCTGCTCCGGACGATCATGGGCTTCGGGGGGTACACGGTGACCTCGGGCTCGATCGTCTTCAACGGCGAGGACGTCACGCAGATGCCCCTCCACGAGCGTGCCCAGCGCGGGATGGGGATGCTCTACCAGCGTCCCCCCACGATCGCCGGCCTCAAGCTCGGGAAGCTCCTGGACGTCACCGCGAAGAGACGGGCGGACCAGATCGCGACCCTCGCCGGGGAACTGAACATGGACCGGTTCCTGGACCGGGACGTGAACGCCGGGTTCTCGGGCGGCGAGATCAAGCGGAGCGAGATCCTTCAGCTCCTCGTCCAGGACCCGTCGTTCGTGATGCTCGACGAGCCCGAGTCCGGCGTCGACCTGGAGAACATCTCCCTGATCGGCAACGCCACCGCCCGCCTCCTCGAGAAGGACCAGCATCTCATCCACAGGACGAAGAGCGGGCTGATCATCACCCACACGGGGTACATCCTCGACTACATCGACGCGGACATCGGGCACGTGCTCATCGACGGGGTCTTCAAGTGCCATGGCAACCCCCGCGAGATCCTGAAGTCGATCAAGACCCACGGGTACCAGGAGTGTATCGAATGCCAGCGGATGTAGACGAACTCAAGGACCTCTCCGAGGAGGACCGGAACCGGCTCGAACTCGCGGGCCTGGACATGGCGATGGAGGAGCGCTCGGGCTCGTTCTTCCAGGTTGACCAGGAGATCCGCCACGTCCACTCGGGGGCCGAGGGGATCGAGGTGCTGCCGATCGCCGATGCCCTCCGGAAGTACGAATGGCTCAACGACTACTGCTGGCACGCGGTCGACCGGGACAAGGACCGGTTCACCCAGTACGTCGCAAAGCAGGAGGTCCAGCGGGGGTTCGCGATCATCGCCCATAAGGGGGCGAAGGCGATCTACCCGCTCCAGGCCTGCCTCTACCTCGCCGGCGCCAGGGTCCAGCACGTCCACAACATCGTGATCGCCGAGGAGGGGGCCGAGCTCCACCTGATATCGGGGTGCGTCTCCTCCGCCGGGACCACCGGGGGGGCGCACATCGGCGTCACCGAGTTCTACGTCGGGAAGAACGCGCGCGTCACCTCCACGATGATCCACAACTGGTCGGAGTCGATCTCGGTCTACCCTCGCTCGGCGTCGATCATCGAGGAGGGCGGGGTCTTCCTCTCCAACTACGTCTGCATGCAGCCGGTGCGGCACATCGACATGAACCCGCTGGCGACACTGAAAGGGAGGGACGCGGTCGCACGGTTCTCCTCGGTCGTGGTCGCCCTCCCGGGCTCCGAGCTCGACCTCGGTTCCCGGGCCGTCCTCCAGGCGCCCGGGTGCTCCGCCGAGATCGTCAGCCGGATGATCACCAGGGGGGGCTCGATCGTGAGCCGGGGCGAGATCCGGGGCGAGGTGGGGAACACGAAGGGGCATATCGAGTGCAAGGGCCTGATCCTCGAGGACGGCCTGATCCACGCGATCCCCGAGATCGCCGGCCTCGTGGTGGACACCGAGCTCTCGCACGAGGCGGCGGTCGGCCGGATCGCACGCGACGAGATCGAGTACCTGATGTCGCGCGGCCTGAACGAGGAGACCGCCACCGCGACGATCATCCGGGGGTTCCTCGATGTGAAGATCCGGGGGCTGCCGGAGACGCTCCAGCGGCAGATCGACGCCGCGATCGACGCCGCGGAGTCTGGGTTCTAGGGATGGTGCGGGACCCGTACGAACCGATGCGCCTGGCGATGGTCGAATACCAGATCGCCAGGCGGGGGATTCACGACCCCCGGGTGCTCGATGCACTCCGGCAGGTCCCGCGTCATCTCTTCGTCCCCCCGGGGTTCGAACGGGAGGCGTACGAGGACTCGCCCCTGCCGATCGGCCAGGGGCAGACGATCTCCCAGCCGTACATCGTCGCCCTCATGACCGCCCTCCTGGACGTCGGCCCGGACGACCGGGTGCTGGAGATCGGAGCCGGGTCGGGCTACCAGGCGGCGGTGCTCGCCCGGCTCGCCGGCGGCGTGATCACGGTCGAGCGCCTCCCCGAGGTCGCTGCCCAGGCCCGCCGGAACCTGGAGCGGGTGGGTGTCAAAAACGTCGAGGTGGTGGTCGGCGACGGGACCCGGGGCCGGCCCGAGTCCGCTCCCTACCAGGGGATCATCGTCACGGCGGCGGCGCCACGGGTCCCGCCACCCCTCCTCGAGCAGCTCGCGGACGGGGGACGGCTCGTCGCCCCCGTCGGAGGGCGTGACCTCCAGGAACTGGTCCGCGTCGTCCGCCGCGGCGGGCGGTACGAGTACGAGCACGCCGGGCCGGTCCGGTTCGTCCCGCTTGTGGGGGAGCACGGATGGTGAGGTACATCGATGTCACCCGGGTCCTTTCTCCCGGCGTGGTCACCTACCCGGGGGACCTGGAGCCCCGGATCGAGAAGCAGGATACCGGCGACTACCTGATCAGCTCCCTCACGCTCAGTTCCCACTCGGGGACGCATATCGATGCCCCCGACCACTTCCTCCGGGACGGGCGGACCGTCGACCGGCTCCCGCTCGATCTCCTGATCGGCCCCTGCCGGGTCCTGGAGACGCAGGAGACGGTGATCGGTCCCGGGGTCTTCGAGGGGCGCCTCGAGGGCGTGACCAGGGTCCTCTTCCGGACCTGGTTCTCCCGGCGGACCCGGTTCGTCTCCCCCTTCCCGGCGCTCACCCCGGAGGCGGCACGGTCGCTCGCGGCATCCGGTGTCCGCATCGTGGGCACGGACGGACCGTCGATCGAGCCCGACGGCTCGGACGGGACGGTCCACCGGACCCTGCTCGCCCGGGGAGGGGCCGTGATCGAGCTCCTCGACCTCTCCGGCGTGCCCCCGGGGGACTACCGGCTGATCGCGCTCCCGCTCCGGGTCCGGGATGGCGACGGCGCGCCGGCACGTGTCGTGCTGGAGGTGGACGGGTGAACCTCTTCGTCCGGGCGGCCCGGGTGCTGATGGACCGGATCGAGGGCTGCGGATGCGAGGACGGCGCGATCACGATCGCCCGGAACCACGACGCCCGGGTCTGCCCGTACGAGCGCGGGGTCCCGCTCGAGGCCGAACACGGCGGGCGCATCGCCCAGTTCGTGACCGGGAGCCCGGTGGAGGCCCGGGTCCGCATCACGATGCTCCAGGGTGCGCCCCTCTCGGGTGAACGGGAACGGTCGGCCGCCGGCGCGGTCCTGAACGCGGTGACCGGGTTCTTCGGGTTCTCGCGACGGCTCGGGGGCTGCGCGGACGAGGACCGGCCCGCCTGCCTGGGCCGTCTGGCAGAGGAGACCGCCGGATGCCGGGTCTTCCTGGTCGGCCCCTCGCCCGTCCTGGAGCATCGGCTCGGGGACCGGCTGGCGGCGACTCCGGAGGAGGCGGACCTGTTGCTCGTCCTCGGTCACGGGCTCGTGACCGACGCCGGCCTGGCAGCCGTCGAGGGTTCGGCGGGAGTCCGGCGCGTCCTCATGCTCGGGCCGTCGACGGCAGGAGTCGCCACGCTCCTTGAATGTTCACACTGGTGCCCGTATGGTCGCTGAGACCATGACCGAAATCTCATATCCGGTGAGAACAATTATATTGCTATGATCGCCGGCACCACCGGGGAGCCGTCGCCCGGACCCCTGCCGTCTGCGGGGCATCGGTGGTGCCGGACGTCCCCCAACCGGGTCCGTCCGACCCACGACCAGGAGGCACTACCCTGATGCAATGCGTGATCCTCGCCGCCGGCGAGGGCAAACGGATGCGCCCGCTCACGGCGTCCCGTCCGAAAGTGATGCTGCCGGTCGCGAACCGGCCGATCCTCGAACACCTGATTGCGGCAGCGGTCAGGGCAGGTTTTTCCCGGTTCCTGCTCGTCGTCGGGTACGGCGAGCGGGAGATCCGGGAACACTTCGGTGACGGGACCGGGTTCGGGTGCCGTATCCGGTACGTGACCCAGCGGCAGCAGCTCGGTACGGCGGACGCGGTCAGGGCGTGCGCCGGCCTGGTCTCCGGGCCGTTCCTCCTGATGAACGGCGACATGATCGTCGGGGCGGAGGACATTGCCGCGATCGCGGCGATGGACGGAGCGGTGATGGGGATCCACCGGACCGACCACCCGAAGGACTTCGGCGTCGTCACCTGCGAGCACGGGTTCATCACCGGCCTGGAAGAGAAGTCGCCGGAACCCGCGAGCGACCTGATCAACGCCGGGGTCTACCGGTTCGACGAGGAGATCTTCGAGCGGATCGGGCGGATCGGGATGTCGAGCCGCGGCGAGCTCGAGCTGACCGATGCCCTCGAGGGGTACATCGGAGAGCGCCGGTTGCGGGCGCACATGCTCCGGTCGTGGCTGGACATGGGCTACCCCTGGGACCTGCTCGACGCGAACGCCCGACTGCTCAAGGACCACGAGCCCCTCGTCGAGGGCGAGATCGAGGAGGGGGTCGTGATGAAGGGCGCCGTCTCGGTCGGAAAGGGGAGCGTCGTGATGTCCGGCACCTACATCGAGGGGCCGTGCGTGATCGGACGGGGGTGCAGGATCGGTCCGCATGCATACCTCCGCCCCTCAACGGCGGTCGGCGATCGTTGCCACATCGGCCATGCGACCGAGATCAAGAACACGATCGTGCTGCCTGACACGAAGATCCCGCACTTCAACTACATCGGGGACTCGGTGATCGGCAGCGGGTGCAACTTCGGGGCCGGCTCCAAGGTGGCAAACCTCCGTAACGACCACAAGATCGTCAAGGTGGCCGGACGGGTGACCGGGCGGAAGAAGCTCGGCGCGATCGTCGGCGACCGGGTCAACCTCGGGATCAACTGTTCGGTGAACGTCGGGACCGTGATCGGACCCGGCGTGAACGTCGCCCCCCACTCCTTCGTCGAGGGGTGGATCGACGAGGGGACCTCATTTCAGTCGTAGGTGAGACCATGCAGGCTGTAATTCTTGCGGCGGGCGAGGGAACGCGTCTCCGCCCCCTGACCCTGTCGAGGCCGAAGGCCCTCGTCCCGGTCGCCAACACGCCGATCCTGAAGTACGTGATCGACGCCCTGCTCGCAAACGGCATCCGGGAGATCATCGTGGTCGTCGGGTACCGCAAGGAGCACGTGATCCGCTACCTGAACGATCACGACCTGCCCGTGCGGGTCGTCTACCAGGAGAACCAGCTGGGGACCGCGCACGCGCTCCGCTGCGCGGAGCCGTACCTGCAGGACCGGTTCCTCCTGCTCGCCGGGGACAACTACATCGACGCCGCCTCGATCGCGCAGATCAAGAACGAGCGGAACGCGATCCTGGTCACCGACCACCCCAGCCCGACGGACTTCGGGGTGGTGATCGCCAGGGACGGTCTCGTCCGGGAGATCCGGGAGAAGCCGACCACGACGGACGGGAAGATCGTCTCGACGGGGATCTACTCCCTCGACCGGTCGTTCTTCAGGTACGCCGTCGGACCCGAGGTCCCCGACGCGCTCCAGGCGATGATCCTCGACGGTGTCAGAGTGACACCGGTCCGGGCGGTCGACTGGCTGGACGCGGTCAACCCCTGGGACCTGCTCGAGATGAACTCGAGGCTCCTGGCGCGGATCGAGACGCAGCGTGCCGGGACGATCTCCCGCTCATCGAAGCTCTACGGGCTGATCCGGATCGGAAAGGGGTGCGAGATCGGCCCCAACACCTACATCCACGGCCCGGTCATGATCGGTGAGGGCTGCAGGATCGGCCCGAACTGCGTGATCCTGCCCAACACCTCGATCGGCGCGCGGGTGACGATCGAACCCCTGAGTTACGTCGCCCACTCCCTCGTGATGGACGACGTGGTGATCGGCTCGCACTCCCGGGTGATCGACGCGGTGATCGGGGAGGGGTGCCGCCTCGCCGATCATACGGCCACCTGGACGTCGGAGGCGATCTTCGAACGTGAAAAGGAGGGGTTCCAGAAGGCCTCCTTCGGTGCCGTCCTGGGCGACCGCGTCCGCTCGGCGCCGTATACGATCCTCAAGAACTGCATCGTCGGGAACAACGCCTCGATCCAGTCGGGGAACACGACGGTGACCGGTATCATACCGGACGACGCGGTGGTGATCTAGGATGTGCGGCATCGTCGGCTACATCGGGTTCCGCCAGGCGGCGCCCGTCATTGTGGAGGGGCTCCGGAAGCTCGAATACCGGGGGTACGACTCGTTCGGCATCGCGACCAACAACCCCCACATCGATGTCTACAAGTGCGAGGGCAAGATCTCGGAGAATGACCGTGCGGCGGCGCAGCTCCATGGTTCGATCGGGGTCGGGCACACCCGCTGGGCGACCCACGGGGTCCCGAGCGACCGGAACGCGCACCCGCACCTGGACTGCACGGGCCGGATCGCGGTGGTCCACAACGGGATCATCGAGAACTACGCGGCGCTCACCCGGGAACTGGAGGAGCGGGGACACCGGTTCCGCTCCGAGACCGACACCGAGGTCGTCGCGCACCTGATCGAGGAGTACTACCGGGGCGACCTGGTCGCGGCGGTGCGGCAGGCGATCACCCGCCTGCAGGGGTCGTACGCGCTCCTGGTGACCGCGGAGGGCCACGACGAGATCGTCGCCGCACGCGATGCGTCCCCGCTGGTGCTCGGGATCGGGGACCAGGAGTTCTTCGCCGCCTCGGACGTCACCCCCCTTTTAGGCTACACCGAGCGGGTCGTCTACCTGGAGGACGGGGACCTGGCGAGCCTCGACCGTGATGGGTGGCACGTCTTCCGTGATACCACTCCGGTGAGGAGGGAGATCGAGCATGTCACCTGGGACGTCGAGACGGTCCGGAAGGGCGGGTTCCCCCATTTCATGCTCAAGGAGATCTACGAGCAGCCGAAGGTCTTCTACGACACGTTCCACGGTATCACCCCCGAATCGCTCCCCGAGCGCTACCGGCGTCCCTCCGAGATCACGGTCGTCGCCTGCGGCTCGTCGTACCACGCGGGCCTCGTCTTCAAGTACCTCTGCGAGTCGACCTGCCGGATCCCGGTCCGGGCGGAACTCGGCTCGGAGTTCAAGTACTTCACCCCGCCCCTGAAGGGGATCGTGATGGTGATCAGCCAGTCGGGAGAGACCGCGGACACACTCGCGGCGCTGAAGAAGGCAAAGGCATACAACTGCCCGACGCTGGCGATCACGAACGTGCTCGGGTCGAGCGTGACCCGGATCGCGGACCATACCCTCTACATGCGGGCCGGACCCGAGATCTCGGTCGCCGCCACGAAGTCGTTCGTCGCCCAGCTGGCGGTGCTGTTGCAGCTCGTCGCCCTCATGAGCAAAAAGGACGACTTCGCCGAACCGCTCGAACGGGCGAACAGCGCGATCGAGGAGGTGCTCCTCCAGGACATCGACCGCGCGGTCGAGATCTGCCGCCCGGCCCAGCACCTCTTCTACGTGGGGCGCGGGCTCTTCTACCCGATCGCGCTCGAGGGGGCCCTGAAGATGAAGGAGATCTCGTACATCCATGCCGAGGGGTACGCGGCCGGAGAGCTGAAGCACGGGCCGTTCGCCCTCCTCTCGGAGGAGACACCGGTGGTCGCGCTCTGCTCTCCCGGGGACACCTACTCGATCATGCTCTCCAACATCAAGGAGATGAAGGCGCGCAAAGCCCCGATCATCGGGATCGGGGCCCACGGCGATCGGGAGCTGATCGACATCGTCGATGTCTTCATCCCGATCCCCGGGTCCCACGAGCTCGTCCAGATGATCGCAACCTCGGTCCTCCTCCAGTTGCTCGCCTACCGGACGGCGGTCGCACTGGGACGGGACGTGGACCAGCCCCGCAACCTCGCAAAGAGCGTGACTGTCGAATGACCGCACTTGGCAGAAACACCATCGGCGAGGGGGCGCGCCTCTTCGAGCCGATCACCCTCGGGTTCCCCTCCCGGGAGTACCTCGGATCAACCGACTTCCCCGGGGTGACCCTCGGGCGGAACGCGACGGTCCGTTCGGGCACCGTGATCTACTGCGAGGTGGTCGCCGGCGACGACTTCCAGACCGGCCACAACGTCCTGGTCCGGGAGAAGACCCGGATCGGCGACCGGGTCTCGATCGGGACGAACACGATCTGCGAGGGGCACTGCTGGATCGGCTCGGACGTCTCGATCCAGTCGATGGCCTTCATCCCGACCAACACGGAGATCGGGGACCGGGTCTTCATCGGACCCCACGTCGTCCTGACGAACGACCGGTATCCCCCGACCGGCATCGGGGGCCTCGCCGGTCCGGTGATCGGGAAAGGGGCGGCGATCGGGGCGAACGCGACCGTCCTGCCGGGGGTCCGGATCGGGGACGGGGCGCTCGTCGCCGCCGGCTCGGTCGTGACCCGGGACGTGCCGCCCGGGATGCTCGCCGTGGGCAACCCGGCCCGGTTCCGCCCGAGGCCCGTGCCGGAGGTGCGCCGGTGATCCCGGTCGCCCGTCCCCAGCTCGGGGACGAGGAGGCGGAGGCCGCCGCGCGGGTGGTCCGCTCCGGGATGCTCGCCTCCGGACCCGAGGTGGCCGCATTCGAGTCCGAGTTCGCCGGGTTCGTCGGGGCCAGGCACGCGATCGCGGTCTCGAACGGTACGACCGCGCTCCACGCCGCCCTCCTCGGGTGCGGGATCGGCGCCGGGGACGAGGTGATCGTCCCCTCCTTCACCTTCATCGCGACCGCGACCGCGGTCTCGATCTGCGGCGCCCGTCCGGTCTTCGCCGACGTCCGGCTAGACCTCTTCACCCTCGACCCCGACCGGCTCCGGGACCTGGTCACACCCCGGACGAGGGCGGTGATCGGGGTCCACCTCTTCGGCCAGCCCTTCGACGTCGACCCGGTCCGGGAGTTCTGCGAGGCACGGGACCTCCTTCTCGTCGAGGATGCGGCACAGGCGCACGGCGCCGCCTACCGGGGCCGGCAGGTCGGTTCGCTCGGGGACGCCGGGTGCTTCTCCTTCTACCCGACGAAGAACATGACGACCGGTGAGGGGGGGATGGTCACGACGGACGACGACGTGGTCGCCGCCCGGATCCGGCGCCTGATCAACCACGGTCAGGCGGAGAAGTACCTTCACACCGAACTGGGCTACAACTACCGGATGACCGACATCGGGGCGGCGATCGGGCGCGTCCAGCTCCGCCGCCTCCCCGGTTTCAACCGCCGCCGGCAGGAGAACGCCGACTACCTCTCCGCGCACCTGGACGCCCCGGGCATCGTCCTGCCGGCGACGGGCGCGGACCGGACCCATGTCTTCCACCAGTACGTCGTGACGGTCGGCGCCGGTTGCCGACTCGGGCGCGAGGCGCTCGCCGTCCGCCTCCGGGAGGAGGGGGTCGGGACCGCGGTCCACTATCCGATCCCGGTCCACGAGCAGCCGGTCTACCGCGGCACGGCGCCGCCGTCCGCCTGCCCGGTGGCCGGTCGCCTCGCCCGCCAGGTGCTCTCCCTCCCGGTCCACCCGGGGGTCGGACCCGCCGAGCTCGAAAGGATCGTGGACGCCGTGAACGGAGCGTGCCGATGAGGGTCGGGGTGATCGGGGCCGGCGTGATGGGGAAGAACCACGTCCGGGTCCTCTCCGAGCTCCGATCGGTCGACGAGGTACTGGTCTGCGACCTGAACCGGGATGCGGCCGTTCAGACGGCCGCCGACGTCGGGGCAACGGTGGCCCCCACGCTCGAAGGACTCCTCGACGGCGTGGACGCGGTCAGCATCTGTGTTCCGACGCCCCATCACCTCGCCGTGGCGGAGCGCGTGGCTTCGGCCGGAGTGCCGATGCTGGTCGAGAAGCCGGTCTGCGCCTCCCTCGCCGAGGGAGAGAGGTTGCTCGAGTCCGTCCCCCGGGGGCTCGTTGCGGGCGTCGGGCAGATCGAGCGGTTCAACCCGGTCGTCGGCGAGGTGGCCCGACTCGTCTCCCACCCCCTCTACGTCGAGATGAAGCGTCACAACCCGGCCTCGTCCCGGATCGAGGGGACCTCCGTCGTCGAGGACCTGATGATCCACGACATCGACATCCTCGCCAACGTCCTGTTTCCCGGCGTCTCCTGCCGGATCTCCGCCGCGGGGGACAGCGATATCTGCTCGGCCCTCTTCGCCATGGGCGCCTGCCACGCGCACATCTCCGCCTCGAGGAGGTCCTCGAAGAAGATCCGTTCCCTCTACATCGAGGAGGAGGGACTCACGATCGAGGGGGACTTCATGACCCAGGAGGTCTACGTCTACCGTAAACCCGATCGTTACTCCTCCAACGGGGGGCGGTACGTCCAGGAGAACATCATCGAGAAGCTCCTGGTCAACCGCGTCGAGCCCCTCCGGGTGGAGCTCCAGGCCTTTCTCGCGGCGGTCTCCGGCGGTCCCGCCTTCCCGGTCACCCTCGCGGAGGGGGTGGAGAACCTCCGGATCGCCGATGCGATCCGGGCTGCCCTCTAGGTCCAGCGGCACTCCCGGCCGATCTCCTCGGCCCGGGCGTTCTTTACGGCGATCGAGGCGGCGACCAGGTCCAGGACCGCGATCCCGACCGACCGGAAGACGGTCACCTGCCCGGCACAGGTCCGGCCCTGTACCCGTCCAACCACCAGTTCTCCGAGCTCGGCGTGGATGTGGTCGGGCGTGATCGCCCCCTGCGCGATCGCCAGGACCAGGTCGCCCGCCTCCGAGAGGGCGGCGGCCCGCGAGTCGACCACGACCAGGGCACGGGCGAGGGTACGGTGGGGGATCTCCGCGGTATCCGGGGAGTACGAGCCGATCCCGTTGATGTGAACGCCGTCGTCGAGGTCGCGATCGGCGAAGACGGGGGTGGACGAGGTGGTCGCCGTGCAGACGATATCGGCGCCGCCGATCGCAGCTGCGGGCGTCCTTGCCGCGATGACCTCCCGCGGGACCCGGCCCCGCCCGGCCACCTCCGAGATGAACGCGCGGATCGAGGAGGGATCGCGGTCGTAGACGCGTACCGACTCGATCTCCCGGACGTGGCAGACCCCCTCGACCTGCGTGCGTGCCCCAACCCCGGTCCCGATCACCGCGAGCGTCCTGGCGGAGCGCCGGGCGAGGAGGTCGGTGGCGACCGCGCTCGTCGCGCCGGTGCGGACGGCGGAGAGGGTCCCCCCCTCGATCAGGGCATCGGGGGCACCGGTGGAGGGGTCGACGAGCAGGACCGCCCCCTGGCCGACCGGGCGTCCCCGGACCGGGTTCCCGGGCCAGGTCGTCGCCAGGCGGAGTCCGAGGACCTCCCCCCCCTCGTGGTTCCGGACGTGGGCCAGGGCCGCATCCCCTTCCCCCCGTCCGCCGGGGACCCGGAGGCGGACCGACGGGGTCATCCCGACCCGCCCGCTCGAGAAGGCCGAAAAGGCCCTCCTCATCCCCGCGATCGCGGCATCCATCGGGAGGGCGTTGAGCACGTCGTCCGCCGAAAGGATCCTCATGCCGTCTCCAGAGACCAGCTGTACCCGAAGGGACAAAACCATTTCTTTCTCCCGGTCTCTCCTGGCGTCGGGATTATCACCTCGGGGGGCACACCGATCAGGGCATGAAGTGCCGGGGGATTCGGCGCGAGCTCCTGGACCTCCTGCTCGCGATCGCGGCCTCAAACGACCCGAACGAGTTTGTTGCCCTGCTCAGGGAGGAGGACGGTGTGATCGAGGAGTGCGACCTGGTGCCGGGCACGGTCACCGGCGAGGACTCGGCGAGCGTGCTCCTCGACATGATGCCCCTCGACCCCCGGCGGGCCGGATCGGCCCACTCGCACCCGAACGGGGTGCTGGACCCCTCGGACGCGGACCTCTCGTTCTTCCCCCGTACCGGCCGGTACCACCTGATCATCGGCTGGCCCTACGGGGAGGAGGACTGGGCCTGCTACCTGGCCGACGGCACCCCGTACGCCCTGGAGGTACTCGAATGATCCGTGTCGTCGCGACGGGGACCTTCGACCTGCTCCACCCGGGCCACCTCTACTACCTCACCGAGTCGCGCCGGCTGGGCGACGAGCTCCACGTGATCGTCGCCCGCGACGCGAACGTCCGGCACAAGCCCCGTCCGATCGTCCCCGAGGCCCAGCGGCTCGAGATGGTGAGGGCATTAAAGCCGGTCGACTTCGCCCATCTCGGCGACAGCGAGGACATGTTCCGACCGATCGAGGAGATCCGGCCTGACATCATCACGATCGGCTGCAACCAGCACTTCGACGAGCGGTCCCTCTCCGCCGCCCTCCAGGCCCGGGGGTGCGGTTGCCGCGTCGTGCGGATCGGGGGATTCACGGGGACCCCGCTCTGCTCCTCGCGCCGGATCGTCGCCCGTGTCTGCGAGGAGCGCTGCCCGTCCGGCTAACGGGGGAGGAGGGACGCCACCTCCCGCCGGCCCGCCGCCCGTGCGTCGGCGAGCGCCGTCGGGTGTGCCTGGATCCGCCCGCCGTGAGCGTCGAGTCCGTTGACGACGACGTTGGCCGCGTACCTGAACCCCAGCCCGGAGAAGAGCGCCTGCACCACCGGGTAGGCCCCGTCGAAGACGTTCGGCCAGTCCGAGCCGGCGGTCGAGAGGAAGACCCCCCGGTGACGATCGAGGTGCTCCGGCGGATAGTCGAGCGTGTTCGTCACCATCCGGCGGGCCCAGAGGTACTGGGCCCGGTCGATCAGCCCCTTCAGTTCGGACGTGATCCCCATGCTGTAGATCGGAGAGGCGACCGCGAGGACGTCGACATGCGCCATCTCCTCCAAAAGGGGGGTTGCATCGTCGTCCACGACGCAGACACCGGTCCGGTGGCAGGCGTTGCACCCCCGGCAGGGGGCATAGGTGAGCGTGGAGAGTACCACCTTTTTCGTATCCGCGCCCGCCTCACGGGCCCCCTCGAGGAACGCGTCGAGGAGACGTTCCGTGTTCCCGTGCCGGTGCGGGCTGCCCGAGACCCCGAGTACCCGGATCATGCGCCGATCCGCTCGCGAAGGGTCGTCGCCACCTCGTGCCCGAGGGCCCGCGCCTCTTCGCTCGCCGTCGGATGACGTCGGATCGCCCCGGACTCGTCGACGCTCCGGACGAGCAGGTAGCGCAGGTCGCGCTCGCGGAACCCCGCGACATGAAAGAAGCACTTCACCGACGGGATGGCGGCGTCGAAGACATGGTCCCAGGCCTGCCCGGCGGTGGAGAGGAAGAGACCGATCCTCTTCCCCCTCCGCTCCTCCGGGATCACCGGCCAGCCGAGCACGTATCGGCGCGATCGGTAGACCTGTGCCCGGTCGATCAGCGCCTTCGCCTGTGCGGGGAGGCCCAGGCAGTAGATCGGGGCGGCGAGGACCACGCAGTCCGCCTCCAGGATCCGGTCGTAGAGCGGCGTCATGCCGTCCTGCTGGACGCACGCACCGGTCCGCTCGCAGGCGTTGCACCCCCGGCAGGGCCCGATCCCCGCATCGACGACCACCACCTTCTCGACCTCGACGTCGGGTTCGGAGGCCATCGCTGCAAGGACCCAGTCGAGCAGGGTCTCGGAGTTGCCGTGTCGGCGCGGTGAACCCGCGAACCCGAGGACGGTGATCGGCATGTACCCCGTGTTGGCAGGGAGGCTATAAAAAAGGTTCAGAGGGATTTCAGGCAGAGATACCAGTCTTTGCACTCGTATCCCGCCTTCTCCCGTTCGGCCATCTCCGCCACCGTCTTCGGGGCCGGCACCACGACCCTGTCGCCGGGCTGCCAGTTCGCCGGGGTGGCGACGCCGTGGGCGTCCGTCGTCTGGAAGGCCCGAAGGAGGCGGAGGATCTCGGGCATGTACCGCCCGTTCGTGAGCGGGTAGTAGAGCATCCCCCGGAGGATCCCCTTGTCGTCGATGATGAAGACCGCGCGCACGGCGGCGGTGTTCGACTGGCCCGGCTGGATCATGCCGTACATCTTCGCGACCTTCATCTGGAGGTCGGCGATGATCGGGAACGGGATCTCGACCCCCATCTTCTCCCGGATCGCCCGGACCCACGCCAGGTGGGCGGAGACCGAGTCGACCGAGAGGCCGATCAGCTCGGCGTTCAGGCTCCTGAGTTCGTCCGCGATCTCGGCGAACGCGATGAACTCGGTCGTACAGACCGGCGTGAAGTCGGCCGGATGCGAGAAGAGCACCACCCACCTACCCCGGTAGTCGGAGAGACGGAGGGGGCCGTGGGTCGACTCCGCCACAAAGTCGGGGGCGGGCAGTCCGAGCCCGGGGAGCACCGCGGGCGCTGCGGCACCGAAGGAACCGCCTTTCAGGTCGTCACACATGAATCGCACCTGGAAAATGGGGGGTTATTTTTTGTAGTACTCTTCTGCGGCGGCCCGTCCGTGGACGTAGGCGGGCATCCCCGCGAGCAGGAATGTGACCCGGAGCGCCTCCTCGATCTCGGCGAGTGAGACCCCGAGGTGGGGTGCACCCGCGATCTGCGCCCGGACCGAGTGCGCGTCACGCATGGCCGCAGCGATCGCGATGGCGATCAGTTTCTTCTCCTTTCTCGTGAGTACGCCGTCGGCCCAGACCATCTGGTCGAGGCCCATCACCGAGTTGTAGAGCTCGGGGTTGCTCTCTTTCAAGTCCCTGAAGATCTTCGGGACCTTGCCGATCTTCTCCTCGAGTTTCCCGAGGCGGGCGTCGTCCGTCATCTCAACCTCACTCCTTTAGTTCCATCGGTTCGCCGCAGCAGACGAGCTCGCCGCCACCCGCTTCCCTGACCTCGACCACGTTGCCGCAGATGCGGCAGACGAAGACCTGGCCCACACGTGATACGTTCACCATTGTATCCTGCCTCCAGCTGGATTGACCCGGTCCTTTGAGTGGCTACCGCTTGGGTGGGTTGAGCGCGTCCTCAGGGGTCTTGATGTCCGGCCGGATGTGCGTCATGGGGAAGCACTGGTACTCTTCGCATGCGCACTTCGGGCACTTGCGCAGGTCCTGCTCCGTCGCGGAGAGTACTTCTTCGTACCCGCAGTCGAGGCAGACGTACTTGCCGGGGCCGACCTTCTCGCCGGCTCTCTTCTCGATTCCTTCCATCCGTCGATTCACCATCTGTTCCATGAACGGCGCTGGTATATATCCATTCTCATCATGCCACTGCGCCGGTTGTTGCCTTTGCTGGCACAAAAAAGGATGCTGCAGACTGTATCAAGGTGTGTTGAGATGCCCGGGGTGCCGGCGGTGGGGCCATCGCCGGTCGGATGGGCACCCTATTTATCCGGGCAGAGCAGATCGCTTCATCATGCCCGAGATCATCGCCCTCTTCGGTTCGCCGCTCCCGCGGGGCAACACCGGTCTCCTCCTCGACGAGGCGATCGACGGCGCCACGGGGACCGGGTGCACCGTGGAACGGGTGAACGTACCGTTCCTGACCTTCGAGCCCTGCCTGGAGTCGCTCCACTGCATGACCGAGCCGGAGTGCTCGCAGCTCGACGACCTGACGCCGTTCTACGACCGACTCTCCGAGGTCGACGGGGTGATCGTCGCGACGCCGGTGATGACGATGGGGGTCCCGGGGAAACTGAAGGGATTCTTCGACCGGTTCCAGGTCTACTACTGGGCGAAGTACGGAAGGAGGGCCCCGCTCGTCGCCCCCGGGCGGCGTGTCCGGCGGCACGGTCTGTTGATCGCGATCTCGGGCCTCTCGCGCGAACGGGTCCCGCACGTCTTCGACGGGTTGCGCTACACGGTGGATGCCTTCTTCGACATCGTGGATGTCACCCCGGGGGAGGAGGTGCTGATCGACGATATGGACGGAAAGCGGGACCTCTCGCGGTTCCCCGGGCTCCTCGTGGAGGCGCGGGAGGCGGGCAGGCGACTCGGAGAACGGCTCGTTCGGCAGTCCCTCCCGGAGGACTGAGGAACGGGAACGTTCAGCCGGACCGGAGGGTGCCACTCTCCCGGAGCGAACGGTGCCCCCGGCGGGTGACGACCAGGTGGTCGAGGACCTGGATACCGAGGAGGTCTCCCGCCTCGACGAGCTGGCGGGTGATCGCCAGGTCCTGTGACGAGGGGTCGAGCGAGCCCGAGGGGTGGTTGTGGACGAAGATGATGGCGGCGGCCCGGTCGGTGATCGCGTCGGCGAAGGCCTCCCGCGGGTGGACCTGGCTCGCGTTCAATAGGCCGACCGTGAGCGTGCGTGCCCGGATCACCTCGCCGGCCCCGTTCAGCGTGATCCCGAGAAAGTGTTCCTGCTGCCGGTGACGGATCGTGTCGACGGAGGGCAGGGAGAGCACGTCCTCGGGACGGGTGATGCGCAGCCCCTGGTTCCGGTCCTCGAACCGCCGGGAGAGTTCGAAACCGGCCAGGAGCTCGCAGGCCTTCGCCTTTCCGATCCCGGGGACCGCCAGGAGGTCCTCGACCGTGACGGCGTGCCGTTTCCGTTCGAAGACGTCCCGAACCTCGGAGGCGACCGCCAGGACGTCCCGCCCGTGCGTCCCGCGACCGAGGATGACGGCGATCAGGTCGCGGGTCGAGAGCGCCTCAACACCCTTCCGGATCAGCCTCTCGCGTGGCCGATCCCGCTCGGGGATCTCGGTGATTCGTCGTGCCGCCACGCTGAGAGGTGAGATGGTCCATGACTTCAACGTTCTTCTCCGCCGTTGTTTCGTACGGAGACGAAATAACAAGGTATAAGTAGGGAGCGGACGCCAGTAGTCTGCATGGCGACCATGGACAACGTGAAAGCAGCGTTCGCGGGCGAATCGCAGGCGAACCGGAGGTACCTCTCCTTCTCGGAGAAGGCAAGGCAGGACGGGTACCCCGTGATCGCCCGCCTCTTCCGTGCCGCCTCCGATGCGGAGGCGATCCACGCCCGGACCCTGCTGAACGTGATGGGTGCGGTGGGATCGACCGCCGAGAACCTCGCGGCATCCGTGGACGGCGAGACCCACGAGTTCACCGAGATGTACCCGGCGTTCATCCGGGAGGCGGAGAGCGAGGGGCAGAAGAGCGCGGTACAGCCGTTCACGTATGCGATGAAGGCCGAAGAGGTCCACGCCGAGCTGTACGCAAAGGCCGCAGAGGCTGTCAGGGCCGGAAAGGACCTCGCCGCGGCGAGGGTGCTGCTCTGCCCGGTCTGCGGCAACATCGCCCTCGACGAGGCACCCGAACGGTGCCCCATCTGTGGCGTCCCCGGCGCCCGCTTCCGCGAGGTCACGGTCTAAAAAAGATCGATACAGGCCGGCTCGCGCCGGCACCTTTTACTCCTTCTTCGGTTCGTCGTGCTTCTCGCAGTAGATCTCGGACTGGATATCCTTTCCGAGGAGGCCGATCGCGTCTGAACGGCACCGCTGGCAGTGGCGCATCTGCTTGATGTAGGGTGCGCACCGGTCCTGCATCTCACGCTTCTGGGCGGGCGTCGGGGGGACCACGTCCCTGAACTTGTACTGCGGGATCACCGGGATCAGGTTGAAGGTATAGGCCCCCAGTTCCGAGGTCTTCTTCGCGATCTCGAGGATCTGGTCGTCGTTCACGCCCGGGATCCAGACGGTGTTCACCTTGACGATCATGCCGAGCCGAGCCGACTCCTCGATCCCCTTCAGCTGGTTCTCGATCAGGATCTGCGCCGCCTCGACCCCGGTGTAACGCGTCCCGTGATAGTCGATGTGGTCGTAGATCTTCGCGCCGACCTCGGGGTCGAGGGCGTTCATCGTGACCGTGATGTTCCCGACGCCGAGCTCGGCGAGCTCCGCGACGCGTTCGGGGAGCAGCAGGCCGTTCGTGGAGAGGCAGCGCATCGCGTCCGGGAAGTGCTCCCTGATCAGCCGGAGGGCCTCGAAGGTCTCCTCGTTCGCGAGCGGGTCGCCCGGCCCCGCGATCCCGATCACCCTGATGTACTTGTGCTCGTCGAGCACCTTCCGGATGAGCGGGACCGCCTCCTCGGGGGTCACCACCCGGCTCGTCACGCCGGGCCGGGACTCGTTGACGCAGTCGAAGTCCCGGACACAGTAGTTGCACTGGATGTTGCACTTCGGCGCGATCGGCAGGTGCATCCGACCGAAGGCGTGGCAGGCCTTCTCCGAGAAGCACGGGTGCTCCTTGATGCGGCGGAGTGTCGCCGGGTCGTACGGAACCTCGCGACCCTCAACGGTTGCGGTACGGTAGCCTTCGGTCATGGGTTCACCACTAGGTCTCTCGATACGTGACTATAAATTACTGATGGGAACGGCAACGGAGGGCGATCGCCCGGTCGAACGCACCGCGCGCCTCCTCGCACCGCCCCAGGGCGTCGAGCGCGTTCGATCGGGCGATGTGCAGCGCAGGCCGATCGGGCGCCACCGCGAGCGCCCGGTCGTACGCCCGGAGGGCCTCGTCGTACCGTTCGAGGGCGTAGTACACGTTCCCCATCCCGAGGATCGCCTCGATGAGGGAGGGGTCGAGGGTCAGGGCCCGTTCGAAGGCGGCGAGCGCACGGTCGTAGTCGCGCCGACGCATGCAGAACATCCCGCGGAAGACCCAGGAGGCGGGGTCGTCGCCGCCCGGGGGACAGGGATCGGGTGAACCACCGTTCATGATCCGGGAGTGGGGGCGGGGGAGCATAAAGGTAGTCGCCGCCGGCAACCGGTCACCCGGTCCTCCGGATCACGAGCCACGAGCCCGGACCGGCCCGCCTGAACGGAACGAAGAGGAACGTCCCCCCGTACCGCTGCCCGTGGAGCCGTACCTCCCGCCGGTCGTCCTCCCAGACCACCGGATCGTACTCTCCCCGGTCCAGGATCCGCACCTCGCCCGCGCCGTACTCCCCGTCGGGGATCGTCCCCTCGAAGTCGAGGTAGTCGAGCGGGTGGTCCTCCGTCGCGATCGCGAGGTGCCGCTCTCCCGGGTGTCCGGGAAGGCCCCGCGGCACGGCCCACGAGACCAGCACGCCCCCGTGCTCGAGCCGGACGTCGTGGTGGTGCGT
>Ga0116184_10001279_pt1 | contig 24929 bp, 19 predicted proteins | sample AD_JPNNA5_MetaG_FD_89886 | JGI IMG/M metagenome (GOLD analysis project Ga0116184, IMG submission 89886) | Active sludge microbial communities of municipal wastewater-treating anaerobic digesters from Japan - AD_JPNNA5_MetaG | ecosystem: Engineered > Bioreactor > Anaerobic > Digestate | place... | reverse complement strand
CCGCCTGCGGATAACTTCCGTTCCTCGCAGTGCGCAAGAATCAGTGAACTACTTTCTATTGACTGTTTCAGCGCGGCCGAGAGAACGGCGGAGTCGCTGACCGGATTGCCGTCATCGGAAAACGCGACGGCTCCGGCTCGGCGCAGCGTTTGCATATCTGTCAATTCTTTGCCTGTCAATCCTTTTGTAACAGCGGCAACCGGATAAACCCTGACGGCCGCCCTGCGGGCTTTTTCAATGATGTGCTGAAGTACGTCCACACAATCTGCCGGCGGCAGTGTGTTGGGCATGCAAACGAAAGACGTAATACCTCCGGCCGCGGCGCATGCGGCAACCGAAAGAATATCGTCCTTATAAGTCTGGCCCGGGTCCCTCGTATGGACATGCATGTCTACGAGTCCGGGTGCCGCAAAGAGGCCTGTTGCGTCAATAGACACATCGGCAGGTAAAGCAATACCGGGATGAACGGTATCGATCCTGCCGTCGCGTATGAAAATATCGCCATTAACCTTAGCAGAGGAAGCGGGATCGATAATCCATGCATTTTTAATTATGATGGTCTTTCCCATGCCCACCTCTCTTGACGGCAGTATTCAGGAATATGGTAACGGTTAAGGCGGTTGCGTGTTGGGTTTGGTTGTGCCTGTCGCAGGCGGTTGGGTCGTAACCGGCGCAGTCGTATCCGGCTGAGTCGTGGTGACGGGCGGGAGAGTTGTTTCCGGTTCCGTCGGCACAGTGGTAGGTGGTTTTGTTGTCGTAACGGCCGGTTTTGTAGTGGTTACCGGCAATGTGGTCGTTGTCGCGCCCTGCTCGTTGCTGTCGTACGATCTGCCGGGGTATTTGCCATTGATATACCATCCGAGTTTTGTCGAAGAGCAGCCCGTCAGGTTCAGCAAACCTGTATCCGTGCAGTATCTCCTTAAGACAGTGTCGCCGCTCTTGGGGAATGTTTTCACTTTCAAGCCCTTATGGATCCTGTTGAATACTTCGTAAAACATTTTACCCGCAGGGTTGGGTCCGACGCGCGGTATCGGTTTCGGTTTGTCATATCCGTACCAGGTCGCGCTGATATAATAAGGCGTCCCCGCTATTGTCCATCTGTCCTTGTACTCGTCCGTCGAACCGGTTTTTGCCATCACCTGGAATTTTCTCAACGTGCTGCCGGAGCCGAAGGAATCGGTATCAACCGTCTGCAAAAGTTCGCACATAACATCCGAAGTGGCGGGAGATATAATCTGTTCGCCTTTGGGATTGGTTTCCAGCAGTACTTGGCTGCCGGTGCTGTCTGTCACTTTATAATAGCAGTAGGGCGCGTAATACTTGCCGCCATTGCCGAAAGCCGCATAAGCCGCCGCCATTTCCAATGTTGTAACGCCGTTCGTCAGAGCGCCGACAGCCAGCGGCGGGGCGGCGATATCCCTATCCGGATCAAGGGTGGTGATGTGATATTTATCCCTTAAGTATTCATAACCTGTTTTCGGGGTTACAACGTTAATCAATATTCTGGCCGCGACCGTGTTGACGGATTCCTGGATCGCATATTGGACGGTAATTCTGCCGCCGGAACCGAGGGTGCCCGAATAGTTCTGCGGCCATGGCCTGCCGTTGATAAACGAACAGGATTTATCCAGGAATTTGGTTGACCAGGTGATTTTTCCGCTTTCGATACCCGGCGAATAAACCGACAGAGGCTTAATGGAAGAACCCGGCTGCCTGGGTGAATCCGCGGCGCGGTTCAGGCAGCGGTTGCTCGGTTTTGGCCCCGCGCCGCCGATGATCCCGACCACGCGGCCCTGGTAGTCCATAATGGTCATTGCAGACTGCGCGGCCGGATTTGCAGCGGTACCCTTTTTTTCGGCCATGGTGATGCGGTTATAGTAGACTTCCTCCATTTGTTTTTGGATGTCGAGGTCGACCGCGCAATAAATCTTGAGTCCGCCGTAATAAATTTTGTTGGTCGCCTGGTACAGTGAATATCCGTATTTTTCGCGAAGGTCGTCAATGACATTATCAATGACAAAGTCAACGTAGTAGCTCTGGTACTCCTTTTTCTCCTGTTTCTGTTCCTTATTATCCGAACCCGAAGGGACATAATCAGGGCTGTTGGTGAAAATAACCTTATAGGCGAGCGCCTTTTGATATTCCTGCTGCGTGATGGCGCCCTGCGCATACATCTCGCGCAGGCAGTATTCCCGCCGCTCTTTGTTATTTTCCGGGTTGGTCAACGGGTCAAAACGCGACGGCGCCTGGGTGATGGAAGCCAAACAGGCGCTTTCCGTTAAATTGAGTTGCGAAACGGTTTTACCAAAGTATTTTTCGGCTGCGGTTTCAACACCGTAACAGCCATTGCCGAGCGGGATTGTATTCAAATACGTTTCCAGAATCACTGTCTTGGAGTAGTTTTTTTCCAGGTTCAGCGCGCTCATGATTTCATTGAATTTACGGACAACCGTGACATCTTTTTCGTTGGTAAGATTTTTAATCAGTTGTTGCGTGATGGTGGAGCCGCCCTGGTCGAAGTTGTATTTTGTGATAACTCCGGCAAAACGGACCCAGTCTACCCCTTTATGCTCGTAAAACCGTTTGTCTTCAAGGCTGATAAATGCCTTCTGAAGGTGCTCGGGCATTTTCTCGATGTCTACCCAAACCCTGTTCTCTCCGCCGTGCAATCGGGCATACTCTACCGGTTTGCCGTCTTTCCCGTAAGCGAAAATAAAGGATGTCTGGCTTTGTCCGGATTTATACTCATCCAGGTTCAGCGCAGGATCGCCGTTGGTATAGGATACGGCATAAGCGAACACATATCCAACGACAACACTCGATACGATCAATACAATCAGCAGCACCGAAAGCAGGAAAAAGATGAACTTAACCAGGCCGGTCTTGCACGGACTGGCCTTTTTCTCCTTGCGGTTTGACTTGCGCTGCGTTGTTTTGCCTGCCATAAGCACCCCCGGACCTTTACTAAAATAAGATTATATCACATTATATGTAAAATGTTTATACTATAAGTCTTCACCCTGAAAAAACAAAAAACCGGAGAGACAATTTGACGTTTCACTCCGGTTTTTTATTCGATTCAGTATTAGTCCAGTTCCCCTTCCCGGATACCGGTCGGCATCGGTTCGGGCCTTTCGCAACTGGACTTCAGAGAATAAAATTGACCGCTCTCATAGGCGCGGCCGAAACCGAGCATAATCTCTAACGCGTGATAGGCCAGTTCACTGTTTGCCCTGTGCTTTCTGCCGGTTCGCAAAGCCATAGCCATATCGGCTACGGCCAGTCCGCGACAGTTACCGCTGTACACGTGACTGAACGGAATTTCAGTGAATGGTTCGTTGCCGCGCTGTGCCTTGACAACCCCGCCGAAACCGTTGGGGTCCGGAACCTGAATCGTGCCCTCGCTGCCGTATATTTCAATGCAGGGATGTTCGCTCTTCCACATATCAAATGACATGATGATGGATCCGACCGCCCCGTTGGCAAACTCCATCAGGCCGTTGACGTGGGTATCCACTTCAACGGGGATCACTTTGCCGTACTTCTCTTTGCTGGTAATGGTTCTGGTTTTGAACATTCTTTTCGAAATGCCGGTTAAACTCTTAACCGGCCCTAAAAGGTTGAGCAAAGCCGTTACATAGTACGGCCCCATGTCGAGCATCGGCCCTCCGCCAGCTTCGTAATAAAATTCCGGGTCCGGATGCCATGATTCATGCCCGTGGCCTGTCATATACGCGGCGCAGCCGATGGGTTGGCCGATATAGCCTTCGTCGATCAATTTGCGGCAGGTTTGAATCCCGGCGCCCATAAACGTGTCCGGTGCGACGCCGACAAGAAGGCCTTTTTCCCTGCTCAGCGAAAGCAGTTCCTGCGCGTCGTCGAGATTGACGGACATCGGTTTTTCGCTGTGCGTGTGTTTGCCGTAGCGCAGCGCTTCTATCGCAACGCCGTAATGCTGTTTCGGCGTCGTGAGGTTGAGAATAATCTCGATTTCCTCATCCCTGAAAGCATCATACATCGTTTCGTAAATACAAGGGATATCCCAGTTTTCGGCTGCCCTGGCTGATCTTTCCGGAATCAGGTCGCACACGCCTTTTACGGTGACAATATCCCGAAATAAATTGGTGAGGTTTTCAAGGTAGATTGGGCTGATGTTGCCGTTTCCGATGATCGCGACAGTGACCTTTTTCATAAAAAAACCCCTTTTTTTAATACATCTTGGCATTGCTTTCAAACACGGCGGGATCCAGGTTGCGGGCAATCGCGATATCTTTGCCTTCGATAGCCCAAAGCATGCCGCGCCGCATAATCTCCTGCGACGCGGGCGCGTCTTCAAATACAATGTCCGTGTGCCCCAGCGAGGTATAAAATACCCTGCCGTGGCCCCACTTTTTCGTCCATACAACGGGCATATCGACGGGCTTATTGGAGCAATGGTAATAGGTGGCGAGCGGGAACCTGGTCGTTGCCAAAATCTCAACGGAGGGGTCAAAGTGCAGATAATATTGTTCGCTGAACACGGAGAAATCCTCAATCCCTTCCACAATCGGGCTTGAAGAGTTTTTAACGATATTCACGGTGTAATCAATTAATCCGCCGGGGTGGCTGATCCAGTTGCCTCCGGTAATAAACTGCCATTCCGTGTTTTCGCGGAAGGAATCGCACATGCCGCCGTGATTGCCGGCCATGCCTACGCCCGATGCGAGCGCTTTGCTGACATTGGAACAAAGTTCTCCCGACAGCTTTCCGCCGGTCCAAATCGGAACGATCAGGTGGAGCGTCTTCAAGAAGTCGGCGTCGGCATACGCTTCCAGCGTATCGGATAAAGTGACTTCGATCCCTTCGTCCTCAAGAATTTTCTTAAACCGCTGCGAGACCAGTTCGGGTTCGTGGCCTTCCCAGCCGCCATATACGATCAGCGCTTTTTTACCCGACATTGAAAACACACCTCCAAATGATCAGGCTGTTTGTGACCAAAGAAATACTGCCCCGTTTCAGCGAGGCAGTGGAGCGTTCTATTTTTTCAGGAAAGTCAGCAGCAACGTTGCGGCAAGAACCAGAACGAAAAAGAAGATGGAAATAAACTTTGTTACTTTCACCAGCTTCTGTTCAATCGTACGACCTTTGTTTTTGCCGAAAAATGTTTCCGCGCCTCCGGCGATAGCGCCTGAAAGGCCGGCGTTCTTGCCTTCCTGCAGCAAAACGACGATCGTGATGAGCAGCGAAGAAATGATCAGCAGAACGCCGAGAATAATCTCATAATACGTCATAATATCCTCCAAGCTTTAATTTACCGCAGAATTGTATCATAAGGAAAGTTGAAATGCAAGCAAAGCAAGGTGTTAAAGAAACATATCAGGGTGCATTTTATTGTTCGTTATACGCCTTCGATTTCAAGCTGCCGAGGCATATCTTCCGCACTGGGAAGCGCACCCGCCGCAGGCAGATTCTTTGTCTTATAACGGAACGGTTTGGCAAATTCGCCTTTTCTGTATTCGTGCACTCCCGCGACATACTGGCCTTTTTTAAGCGTCATGACGCTGACGCCGATCGTATCTTTTGTCGTTTTGGGAGCGATGGCTCCCGTGTCCAGCAGAAGCATCCTGCCGGAACTTGAAACGATAACAAGCTCACAATCTTTTTCAATGTATAAAGCGGCCGCAAGCGGTGAGCGTCCGCAATAAGCCTTGATGAGCTTTTTCCTGTTGGTTTTCGTCTCATAAGCGGTTATATCGACTTTAGCGGCTTTGCCATTGGCAAAGAAGAACATCATATAACCCGTATACTGGTTGATGACCGCCATATAAACCGCGGATTCGCCGGGTTCCATCTCCAGTTTTGAAGGAACATAATCACCTAAAACGCTCGCCTTGGTGTCTTCAAAATCCGAAGCCCTCGCCTTGTAAACCTGTTGGCGGTCGGTAAAGAAAAGCAACTCGGTTCTATTCGTTGATTCGGCCGAGATGAGAATACTGTCGCCGTCTTTCAATTTATGTTCGCCGCCCATTCTCAGAGACAAAGGCGTTATTTTCTTGAAATATCCTTCCTTTGTAAAGAACAGATGTACTGGATAGTCGGGCACTTCCTCCTCGTTGCTCTGCTCATCAAGATCGGCGGAATAGACGATCTCGCTTTTGCGCGGTTTCGCATAGGTATTCTTCACGGCCGTCAATTCGTCGATGATGATTTTTTTAACTCTGTCTTTACTGGAGAGAATCGTTTCCATATCAGCGATATCTGCTTTCAGCGTTTCGATATCCTGAGTTCTTTTTAATATATACTCTCTGTTCAGGTGCCTCAATTTGATTTCGGCGACAAATTCGGCTTGTTTTTCATCGATCATGAACCCGACCATCAGGTTGGGAACGACTTCACTTTCTTCCTGGGTATTGCGTACGATGCGGATGGCCTTGTCGATATCGAGCAGGATTTTCGCCAGGCCTTCCAGGAGATGGAGTTTATATTTCGCTTTTCTGTATTCAAAATGAACGCGCCGTCTGACGCATAATGTACGGAATGCCGTCCATTCCGCGAGCAGTTCCCTGATGCCGTACACCTTGGGCGTGCCTTCTACGAGCACATTGAAGTTGCAGGAAAAAGTGTCTTCCAGCGTGGAAAGCCTGAAAAGCTTGAGCATTAACTTATCGGGGTCCACTCCCCTTTTGAGGTCGATGGTGATTTTCAGCCCGTTTCGGTCCGTTTCGTCGCGGATATCATTGATTTCCCTTATGGCTCCGGCTTTGACACGCTCGATGATTTTTTCAATGATCACCTCGACGGTGGTCGTCGGAGGGATTTCGGAAATATCGATGCAGTTGTTCTTCGCGTCGACGGCGTATTTGGCGCGGACTTTGAAACCACCGCGTCCTGTTTCATAGATGCTCTCAAAGGCCTCTCTGTCATATACGATTTGACCGCCGCCGGCAAAATCAGGCGCTTTCAATGTTTCGAAAAGGTCGTGCCCGGGGTTTTTCAGCAGAGCAACCGCCGTATCGCAGACTTCGCCGAGATTAAACGAGCAAATGGAACTTGCCATGCCCACGGCAATCCCGGTTGTGGCATTGACAAGAATGGACGGAAACGTGACCGGCAACAGCCGCGGTTCTTTGAGTGTGCCGTCATAGTTGTCGACAAAATCGACGGTATCCTTGTCAATATCTCGGAACAGTTCATTGCAGATCGGGTCCAGTTTGGCTTCCGTATATCTTGCGGCCGCCCACAGCATATCGCGCGAATATGATTTGCCGAAGTTCCCTTTCGACTCAATGTAAGGATGGATGAGCGCCTCGTAGCCTTTCGAAAGCCTGACCATGGCTTCATAGATTGCCGCATCTCCATGCGGGTTCAACTGCATCGTCCTGCCTACAATATTGGCGGATTTCGATTTGGGCCCTGTCAAAAGGCCCATTCGATACATGGTAAACAGTATTTTTCTGTGAGATGGTTTGAAACCGTCGATCTCGGGAATGGCCCGCGATACTATAACACTCATCGCATAGGGCATATAATTGACTTCGAGTGTTTCCGTAATCAGTTGATTGACGATTTCACCCGAGCCGATAATATGGCCTGAAGCGGTCGCTTCGATTTTAGGCGTGTCGGACGCGTTGTTTTTCTTCTTTGAAGCCATAAACGAATTGTATCTCCCCGGTTGTCAGTTTTAATGTCATGAAACATCCGCAAGGTCGATATATAAATATCCCGTTTCGGAAATATGTTCTTTTCTCGCGGCCAGATTATCCCCAAGCAGCATGTCGAACATTTCAGCCGTCGCCTCCGCTTTGTCCGGCTCGATTTTAATCAGACGCCTTGTCGCGGGATTCATGGTGGTCAGCGCCATCATATCCGGATCATTTTCGCCCAAACCTTTCGACCTCTGAATGGTGTGCTTTTTATCGCCGAGCTGCGCGAGGATATCCGCTTTCTCTTTTTCCGAATAGGCGAACCATACCTCGTCGCCGCTGGTGATTTCATATAGCGGAGATTCGGCGATGAAAACCTTGCCCTCGTCGATAAGCGTCGGCATCAGCCGGTAAATCATCGTCAGAATGAGTGTGCGGATTTGAAAACCGTCAACATCGGCATCGGTGCAGATAATGATTTTGTTCCATCTCAGCTGGGCGATATTGAACGATGATAAATCCTTGTTGGCCTTTGATTTAACCTCAACGCCGCAGCCGAGTACTTTGATCAAGTCTGTAATAATTTCGTTTTTAAAGATTTTTTCATATTCCGATTTCAGGCAGTTCAGGATCTTGCCGCGTACGGGAATGATTGCCTGAAATTCTGAATCCCGGGCTTGTTTGCAGGAACCCAGCGCCGAGTCGCCCTCAACGATAAAAATTTCCCTGATGCTGACGTCACGGCTTCTGCAGTCGACAAACTTCTGGACGCGGTTGGTCATGTCGTTTGAGTTCTGCAACGTTCTTTTCAGGTTTTGCCTGGTCGCCTCCGCCTTGACACGGCTCCTCATATTCACAAGGATTTGGTCGGTAATCCTGTCCGCATCCGCTTTGTTTTCAATAAAAAAAACTTCAAGCTGGTGGCGCAGAAACTCCGTCATCGCTTCCTGAATAAAACGGTTTGTAATCGCTTTTTTGGTTTGGTTCTCGTAAGATGTTTTAGTGGAAAACGAAGATATGACGAGAACCAGACAATCTTCAATATCCTGAAACGTAATTTTGGGGTCGCTCTTAAGGTAACGGTTGTTTTGTTTGAGGTATGCGTCGATTTGGGAAACGAAGGCCAACCTTGTCGCCTTTTCGGGCGCGCCGCCGTATTCGAGCCAGCTCGAGTTGTGATAATATTCGCGCAGCTGCGTTTTATTGGAAAAAGCGAGGGCGGCGCTGATTTTCAGCTTGTAATCCTTTTGGTCTTCCCGGTCTCTGCCGACACGTTCCGCATTCCAAAGCTGAACCGGCGCGATCGTATCCCCTCCGACAATTTCCTCTATATAGTCGCTGATGCCGTTTTTATAAAAATACTCGAATTTTTGAATGCCGTTATCGTCCTCGTACCGCAGCAGAAAACGTACGCCGGCATTCACAATCGCCTGCCTTTTGAGCATATCTGAAAAATATTCGAGTTTAACGTTGATATCGGTAAAGACTTTTAAATCCGGCCGCCATTTAATCCGGGTGCCCGTCTCTCGTTTTGATGAGGGCTCTTTGAGCATTTCTCCGACGGGTTTCCCGGCTTTAAAGCGAAGAAAATATCTGAATCCGCCGCTGAATACCTCCGCTTCCATATATTCTGAAGCGTATTGTGTCGCGCATAGGCCCAGTCCGTTAAGGCCCAATGAATACTCGTAGCTTCCGCCCTCGTTGGTGTCGTACTTGCCGCCGGCGTACAGTTCGCAAAATAACAATTCCCAATTATAGCGCTTTTCCCGGTTGTTATAGTCCACCGGTATTCCTCTGCCGAAATCCTGGACTTCGACGGAAGCGTCTTTATATCTTGTTACGATAATTTTATCGCCGAAGCCTTCGCGCGCCTCGTCAATGGAGTTCGATATGATTTCAAATATGGAATGTTCGCACCCTTCGACGCCGTCGGAACCGAATATCACGGCAGGGCGTTTGCGGACCCTGTCGGCGCCCTTCAGTTGGGTGATGCTTTCGTTGCCGTAGCCTTGTTTTCCGGGCATGGAAACCTCCTCGAGATAACGAAAAATCATTGTAATATTACACTATATATAGACAAGCTGTCAATCAAATGCGTCAAGTGTTGTGCATAAGGCATAAAAACGCCGGCCAGCGGTTGTCGTTTGGCCGGCGCACTTTTCATTTTGTTCCGGTCTGTCAGTTGAGCGCCGAGGGATCGCCGCCCTCGCCCTTTTGTTCAGCTGGCGCCGGCTCGTCGTGCATCAAAGCCAAAAATTCCTCCCCGTCGATCTTCTCCGCCTCCAGCAGCCGCGCCGCAACCTTGTGCAGTTTGTCCATGTGTTCATTCATGATAGCGCCGGCCCTGCTGTATGCTTCGGAAATAATCCTGTTGACTTCTTCGTCGATTTCTGATGCCACCGACTCGGAATAATTCCTGATATGGCTGTAATCCCTGCCGAAAAACACTTCGTCGCTTTCGTTGGCAAAAGAAACGGGTCCGAGTTTGCCGCTCATCCCGTATTTTGTCACCATATCGCGCGCTGTCTTAGTGGCCCTCGCGATATCGTTGGAAGCGCCGGTTGATATATCGTCGAGCGCAAGCGCTTCGGACACTCTTCCGCCCATCAGCACGACGAGACTGTCAAGCATTTCTTTCATGGAAGCGTAACTTTTATCTTCTTTGGGTAGATGAAGTGTAAATCCGCCCGCGAGTCCTCTCGGAATAATTGACACCTGGTGGACAGGATCCTGGCCTTCCAAATAATAAGTCGCTACCGCATGGCCTGCCTCATGATAAGCTGTCAGCTTTTTCTCTTTGTCGCTCATTTTCCTTGACTTTTTCTCGCCGCCGACAAGGACCTTTATGGTCGCTTCCTCAATTTCATCCATGGTTATCGCTTTTTTATCCCTGCGTGCGGCGAGCAGCGCGGATTCGTTCAGGAGGTTCTCCAAATCCGCTCCGGTGAAACCGACAGTCGTACCCGCAATGACAGAGAGATCCACGTCGGGGGCAAGCGGTTTCCCGCGCGCATGGACTTTCAGTATGGCTTCGCGGCCCTTTTTGTCCGGATAACCGACGACAACCTGACGGTCAAAACGGCCGGGTCTCAGCAGGGCCGGATCCAAAATGTCCGGCCGGTTTGTCGCCGCGAGGATGATGACGCCTTCGTTGATGCCGAAGCCGTCCATCTCAACGAGCAGTTGATTGAGCGTCTGCTCCCTCTCGTCGTGTCCGCCGCCCATGCCGGCCCCGCGATGCCTGCCGACTGCGTCGATTTCATCGATGAAAATGATGGAGGGAGAGTTCTTTTTTGCCTGTTCGAAAAGGTCGCGTACCCTGGAAGCGCCGACGCCGACATACATCTCGACAAAATCCGCGCCGGATATCGATAAGAAAGGCACACCGGCCTCGCCGGCGACGGCGCGGCCGAGCAGCGTCTTGCCTGTGCCGGGAGGGCCTACCAGGAGCACCCCTTTCGGGATTCTCGCGCCGAGCGTGTCGAATTTAGACGGTGCCTTAAGGTATTCGACAATCTCCATGAGTTCTTCTTTTTCTTCTTCGGCTCCCGCGACATCATCAAACGTGGTCTTGCGCTTCTCATCCTTGGCGTTTTTTACCTTTGCTTTGCCGAAACTCATGGCGCGGTTGGTTTCGCTTGTCATCGTCTGATTCATCCGCCGCGTCATAAACAGGAACAGCAGCACAATGGCCACCAGCAGCAGCGCGGTGGGCAAAAGATTCCAAAGCCAGGTGCCGGCGCTTCCGGATACATACTTGGCTTTAATAAGGTCGGCAGGATGTGTGCGGTTATGCTCAATGACCTGCGGATGGATGTCTTTCATAAACATTTCGACATCCGGCACAGTCAGCTGCTTGTCCGTCGTTTTGCCGTCGTCGCCTTTGAGCTTGTATGTGAAACTGCCATTGCTGAGTTTGAGCGTGTATTCCGGTATCAAGCCCTTCTCGAAATACTGGACAAGCTGGTAATATTCGGTTTTTTCCTGTTTCTGGTAGGTGCTGAAAATGGTCCCGCCGGTAATAATCAGCAGCGGGATGAGCACATAGGGCAGAATGGTCAGTATCCTTTTTTTAATATCCAAAAATCGTTACCTCACCGTAATTATTTTCAATGGGCGGTTCATGCTGTTTCGGATGAATCGCTTGCATAGATTTCAGGTTTTAATACGCCGAGATACGGAAGATTGCGGTATTTCTCATCGTAATCGAGGCCGTAGCCGACGACAAATTCATCGGGCACTTCCGCGCCGGCGTAGTCCGCCTGCAAAGCAACCTGACGTCTGCACGGCTTGTCGAAAAGTGTGCAGATTTTGATGGAATTCGGTTTTCTTGATTGAAGCAGTTCGAGAATATAGCCCAGAGTCTTCCCGCTGTCAAGAATATCTTCGATAATGACAACGTCATAACCTTCGAGATTGATATCCAGGTCTTTGACAATTTTGACAACGCCTGTCGATTTGGAGCCGGAGCCGTAACTGGATACGGCCATAAAGTCAATCCTGCAGGGAATATCGATATTGCGCATCAAATCGGCCATAAACACTACCGAGCCCTTCAATATGCTGACAAGCAGGAGATTTTTGCCGGCGTAATCGGCGCTGATCCGCTTGCCGAGGCCGCGCACAAGTTCTGCGATCTCTTCGCTGTCGAAAAGAATGGCCCGGATATCAGAATTCATATGGCTGGGTCCTCCGAAAAGAAAGTATAACGGCAGTGCGTGTTTGTTGCGTGCAAGCGCATCGCCCTGCGAGGCCGAAGCCTTCGACACAAACGGGGCCTTCGTTATCGGATATAACAGTAATTATACCGCGTTTTTCGGGTGCAATCATTTTTTCGTTGAAAAGTTTTTTTAAACTTTTTGTGATGCTGCTGCCGTTGAACCGGATCTTATCGCCGGCCTTCCGGCTGCCGGCCGACAAATCGCCGACAATCTTTTCCGCATCAAGGCAATATTCCAAAATATCGCCGTCATACAGCACGGGCGCGCCGCCGTTATCGATGCTGCCGTATTCTAACACAAGCGTTCCCGAAGGGACTGAATATTGGCCGCCGCTAATCTTGAAGCTCCAAGGATCCGGCGCCTGACGCGGAAAATCCAGCAGCCCGTGCCTGCAGCGCACGATGAAGCCGCCGCCGATTTGGGTCTTTCCGCCGCCGGCAAGGAGGGACTCTACTCTCTCGATGTGCGTATATTCCGGTTGATAACCGCACGCTTTCTTCAAAATCAGCGAGAGCGTCCGTCTTCTCAAAGCCGGATGCAAACCGCACAGCAGCGAAACATCAAATCCGCCGGGCCTTCTCGCTTGTTCGGCTGTATCCGCAGCTTTCCGGTCCAGATAATCGTTTTCCGCTGAAAGGATATCGCGGTTTCTTTTGTAAACTGCCAAAAAACCGGGGTTGATGCTTTGCAGAACCGGCGTGACGCTGTGTCTGATTTTATTTCTGGCATATACCGGATCCCGGTTGGTCGAGTCTTCGACATAAGCAATGCCTTGTTGCCGGCAATAGTTTTCCACCTGAGCCCTCGTGCATTCAATCAGCGGCCTGATAATGTTGCCTCGTTTTGCGGGAATTCCGCAAAGACCCGCCATCCCGGTCCCGCGGGCCATGTTGAAAACCGTTGTTTCAAAACTGTCGTTGAGTGTATGCGCCGTTGCGATGATATCCGCGTCTTCGATACCGGCAAAAAATTCATACCTCACGCGTCTGGCGCACTGTTCAATACTTTCGCCGGTATGACGGCTGAGTGTCGGTATATCCGCTCGTTTGATATGTAATTGTACGCCTCGCTGTTCGCAATAATCTTCGACAAAATGCTCGTCGCGGTCAGATTCAGCCCCCCTGATACAATGGTTGACATGCGCCGCGGCAACATTCAAAGCATATTCGTCTTTCATCGCAAGCAGAATATCCAGAAGAGCCATGGAATCGGGCCCGCCCGAAACGGCGGCAAGCACTTTTGCGCCTTGGGAAAGCATCGCGTGGCGCTCGATCGCGGCTCGGACTTCATAAAACATCCGGGATGTTCTCCCTGAATAAAAAGAGTGTGTGTTCCTTATCCATGGTAAATTCAAGCGTGTCAATCGGGCCATGACGGTTTTTTGCAATAATCAGGTCGATATCAACCATCTTTTTGGGATCATGGGAGTTGACGGCCTCGTCCTCGTCGCGCCTGTGAAGCAGGAGGACAATATCGGCATCCTGTTCGATGGATCCGGACTCCCGCAAATCGGAAAGCATAGGCCTGTGAGAAGACTTGCTTCTGCTTTCCGGATTTCTGGAAAGCTGGGCGCAAACAAAAACGGGAATATTTAAATCTTTCGCCATCATCTTGAGGCTTCTGGTGATATCCGTCACTTCCTGCACTCTGTTTTCCGTCTTTTTACTGCCCCTGATCAAGCCGAGATAGTCGATAAAAACACAGTCGACATTCCGAAGCCGCCTGGTCCGCGCTTTTATTTCCGGCACCGTGATATCTGAACTGTCGTCAAAATAAAGTTCGCACTCGTTAAGAGCCGAAGCGGCCTCCGCAAGTTTCTGCCAATCTTCGCCGGTGAAGCCGCCGTCCCTCATTTTCTGGCTCGGGAACCGCGCCTCGGTGGACAAAATCCTCTCTGCGAGTTGGCGCTTGGTCATTTCCAGCGAAAAGAACAGCACTTTTTTCTTTCCAAGCAGCGCGACGTTTCTTGCGATGTTGAGCGCAAGGCTCGTTTTTCCCACTGAGGGGCGGGCCCCGAGTAAAATCAAGTCTGAACGGTTGAGTCCGCTGATAATCGAATCAAGTTCTTTATAACCGGTCGAAATGCCTTTGTGAAGGGCGGCGTCGGGCGAATTGATTTGCATCAGATGGTCGAAAACATCGTAGCCGATAATCGCTTCAAGTTTCGTTGGGTCCGTGCTGGTTCTGCCCTGCCGGATGTTGTAAATCTTTTGTTCGGCATTTTCAAGCACCGTTTCCGCGTCGCTTTCCTGCACGGAAGATTCGGATATGATTTCTCTGGAAATTTCAATCAGCGTCCGCAGGTAGAATTTATCTTTCACAATCTGCGCGTACGTCAGCGCATTTTCGGCGGATGGAACGTTCAGAGACAGATCCGCCAGATACTTCTTGCCCCCGGCGTCGTCGAACACCTTGGATGCCTTAAGACGCTCGAGAATGACAAGCGGGTCGATTTTGCCCCCCATGGTGTCTATCGCCACAATGGTGTTGAAAATTTCCCTGTGCTGCGGGATATAGAAATAATCACCGCGCAGCACCACCTCGATCTCGGGCAGGCAGGAGGGCTTGAGGAGGATGCTCCCCAGCACAGCCTGCTCGGCATGCACGCTATGCGGCAGGTTTTCAAAATCAGCCGTCATTCCGGCGTCTGTCTGGCTCATGACTTGCCTTTCCGGGAACTTATTCTCCCACAATCACATAAAAAGTTGCCGACACTCCCGGATAAAACTTCATCTCGGCTTCGTATGTTCCGTAATTCTTGATATCTTCGACAGTTATCTTGCGTCTGTCAACCTCAACCCCGAGTTGAGCTGAAAGATGCTCCGCAATCTCCTTTGAGGTTACCGAACCGAAAAGCCGGCCGTTTTGACCCGCTTTCGCGGTGATTTTCACCGACGCGCCGCTGAGAGTGCGCGCCAGATTCTCGGCAGCAGCAAGCTCTTCCTGCTTTTTATGTTCAAGAGCGCGGTTTTTCGCGTCGAGTTCATTGAGCGCCTGCTTGCTTGCCTCGGCGGCGATATGGCGCGGGAAGAGATAATTTCTCGCATAGCCGTCCGAAACGTTGACCAATGCGCCCTTTTTCCCGAGGTCTTTGACATCCTGTAAAAGAATGACTTTCATTGTTCCATCCTCTCTTTAGGTCCGGTTACGGATTCAACAGTTTACCATATTCAAGAATGACAGGTATAATCATGGGGCTTCTCTTGGTGCGTTCATACAGCAGCCGTGACATCTCGTCCCTCAGCCGCGGTTTGACGGTCGCCCAATCAGCAGAGCCGTTTTTTAAGGATGCGGAAATAATGTCCTGGCTTAAAGCTTTTGCGTCTTCCATGAGCTTTTCCGCTTCTTTGACATAGACAAACCCTCTGGAATCGATTTCCGGGCCCGCAAGGATTTTCATCCTTTTCCTGTCCACGGTCATTGAAACAACCAGCAGGCCGTCCTGCGAAAGGCGTTTTCTGTCTTTCAGGACCGCGCTGCCCACATCGCCGATTCCGTAACCGTCCACAAATACTCTGCCGGCAGGGACTTTCCCGCCGATTCGGATGTTTTGCGAGGTAATCTCCGCAACATAGCCGTTGTCGACAATCACGACATTCTCGTCCGGAATACCCATGCTTTGAGCCAGAAGCGCATGTTTACGCAGATGCTTTTGTTCACCGTGTACCGGAATAAAGTACTTGGGCTTGACGATGCCAAGCATCATTTTCAATTCTTCCTGGCACGCATGGCCCGATACATGCACATCATACATCTTTTCGTAAACCACTTCCGCGCCGAGTTTCATCAGTTCGTTAATGACTTTGCTGACGGTTTTTTCATTGCCGGGTATCGGCGTGGCCGAGATTACGACGCAGTCCCCGGGCCCGACCTCGATGTTCCTGTGTTCCGACATGGACATTCTCGACAGCGCCGATAAGGGCTCTCCCTGGCTGCCCGTGGTGATAATGACAAGTTCCGACTGCGGATAGTCGTTCACTTCGCTCAGTTCGATCATCAGCCCTTCGGGTATTTTAAGATAGCCGAGTTCAGCGCCGATACTGACGACGTTCTCCAGACTCCGGCCGGAAAGGGCTACTTTTTTTGACAGCGAATGGGCGACATCCATAATTTGCTGCACACGGTGAATGTTTGACGCGAATGTCGCTACGATAAGCCTTTTGCCCTCCACCTTTCTGAAAATCGAGTCAAAAGCATCCCCGACCCTGCTTTCAGTCACCGTATAGCCGGGCCTTTCTGCGTTGGTCGAATCGGAAAGCATGCACAATACGCCTTCGGCGCTGATTCTGGCAAAAGCGGCCAGGTCAATCATTCCTCCGTCGATGGGGGTGCTGTCGATTTTAAAATCGCCCGTATGAATGATGACGCCTACTTCGCAGCGGATTGCAAGGCTGACAGCATCGGGTATGGAATGGTTGACATGAATCAGCTCCGCCGTGAAGGAGCCAAGTTCAATGATGCTGCCGGGCTTAACAACGCGAAGATCGGCCTCGTTGAGCAAGCCATGCTCGCGCAGTTTGCCTTTAATCAGGCCGAGGGTCAATTCGGTTCCGTATATCGGCAGGCTGACTAATTTCAACAGATAGGCGATACCCCCGATGTGGTCTTCATGCCCGTGTGTCACAATAAGGCCGCGGATGCTCTCGATATTCCTTTCGATAAAAGTAAAATCCGGCAGCACTATGTCAACGCCCAGCATGTCCTGATCGGGGAAGGCAAGCCCGCAGTCGACTAGAAACATATCCCCCTTATATTCATAAAGGGTCATATTTTTGCCGACTTCGTTGATCCCGCCCAGAAAGGCGATTCTGACAGGCACCGGTTCGCTGCCTGAATATTCTGCGGCTTGCGCAGGCTTTTTCGCCTTATGGCCTGAATCCAGTGTTTTTTTGCCTTTGGCGCTTGCATCAATAATTTTGTGATCGGTATTAGCCATGCCGGCCCCCTTCTCGGTGTACAATATCAATCCGAAACCTTCCTTTGAAATAAGAAAAGGCATCGGTAAAATCCAAATAGAACGTTATAAACCGCAATCAAGCCCCGCTTGAGACAGCGGCGCTGCTTTGCAAACAATCATAGTTAACACATAGAGTATATTATATGTCAAAACAACGGTTGTCAACCGGATATCATCGTTATCTGTCTTTGGCAAGGCGATCGCTTTGTTGATTATAACACTTTATGGTGGTAAAATCATAAAAAAATCAGGGAAGACGTGCTGTTTTTGAAAAAAGTCGAAATATTCACAGACGGAGCTTGTTTGGGCAATCCCGGCCCGGGCGGCTGGGCGGCGCTTTTACGTTACGGCAACAGCGAAAAAGAAATATCCGGCCATGATTCACACACCACAAACAACCGGATGGAATTGACCGCCGTCATTGAGGCGCTTTCTCTGCTGAAAGGGAAATGCACTGTTCGCATCACGACCGATTCGAAATACGTCGTCGATTCTGTCAATTTGGGCCGGGCGGCACAATGGCGCTTGAAGGGTTGGAAGAAAAGCGACAATAAACCGGCTTTGAACAGCGATTTGTGGGAAAAACTGCTGGATGCTTCGGCCCGCCATGACTGCACTTTTCTTTGGATTCGGGGACACGCCGGCCACGCCGAAAATGAACGCTGCGATGAAATTGCCGTGAGGCAGGCAAAAGCCGCGGCAGAAGCCGTTAAGCCATATGCAGGGAGCAAGGGATGAAAATTGCTTTTTTAATCAACAGCCTCGAAAGCGGCGGGTCCGAGAGGGCGGCCAGTTCTCTGGCAAACTATTTTGTCCGCTGCGGCCATGAATGCCTCATCATCACCTTTTTCGATGAAAAACCGTTTTACAAAATTGATGAACGCATCTCGCTGAATTGTCTGCACTTAACAAAATCCCTCGGCGATGCCGCCGCACGGCATGATATCGCGGGATATCTGAAACGCTCCCTTCGCCTGAGAAAAATGCTGAAACGGCTGCGGCCGGATATTCTCATCGGTATGAGCCATGTGATGAGTTTTTACGCGGTTATCGCCTCCGCCTTTTTACGCATAAAGGTCGTCGGCACGGAAAGAAGCAACCCTTTTCTCTACCAGAATACACCCTATTTTCGACTTATTAGAAAAGTATCCTCCTTGCTTGCGGACGGTTATGTTTTTCAAACCCGTGGAGCGATGTCCTATTTTCCGCGAAAAATCGAAAGCAAAGCCGTTGTCATTCCCAATGCGCTGTTTAACCCCCTCTTGGACAAAATCCAACCCTCCTGCGACAAGGAAAATACCGTCACAGCCGTGGGACGGCTGGAATATGTTAAAGGTTTTGATTTGCTCATTGGCGCATTCTCGGATATCGCAGGGCAGCTGCCCGGTACGAAGCTGATTATTTTCGGAGAGGGTTCTCAACGGCCGGAGTTGGAAAAAATCATTCGTGAAGCGGGACTCGAGGAGATTGTTCTGCTTCCGGGAGCAGATGCCCGCGCGGTCTGCCATGTAGCCCGTTCGTCTCTTTTTGTGCTGCCTTCCAGGCTCGAGGGTATGCCGAACGCCTTGATGGAAGCGATGGCTTGCGGTACGGCCTGTATTGCAGCCGATTGCGACTTCGGGCCCAGAGAACTCATAGAAGACGGTGAAAACGGCATTCTTGTTCCTGCGCAAGACCGCGAAGCGCTTGCGAAAGCCATGCTTCGCGTTATGAGCGACAGCAGTCTGCGCCGGCATATCGCCGAAAAAGCAGCCCGTTTTCGCAGTGACTATACCATGGAAAATATCGGGGTAAAGTGGCTCGATTATCTTAAAAGGGTTTCCGAGGAATCCTAATATTTCAGTATGATAAGCGGCCCGTGATGACGGGCCGCTTTTTACGAAACTAAACCTGAATCATGTAAAATAGAACACTTGCTTCATCAACGGTTGAGCGCCTGTTTCCGGGTCCATTTCCATGACCATAACGTCTTTCATGTATTCGTTCCATTTGTCGACGATCGGGCTGGACGCCTGAACCTTTGCGGCGAACTCAGCGCCATGAAGGCATTCGTAGTAGCCGAAGACTTCGTTTCCGCTGAGCCATATTGAATAATTGTATATGCCCGCCCGGCGGAGGACATCCTTCATTTCGGGCCAAATCTCTTCATGACGGCGGATATATTCCTCCGTCATGCCGGGTTTGATTACCGCTTTCCATGCGTAGCGTTCCATGCGGTCCCCTCAGTGAACCATGCCGGCCACTTCTGCCGCGAGGTCGTTCTCCCTTTTTTGGAGGCCTTCCCCTTTTTCATAACGGATAAACCGGGTTACTTTAATCTCTGCGCCGAGCTTTTTTGCCGTGTTGGCGATATATTGCTCCACATTCAGTTCGTTGTCCTTAATGAACTGCTGCTCAAGCAGACAGAATTCTTTGAAATACTTGCCCAACTTGCCGGCGACAATGCCTTCCAGCACTTTTTCGGGTTTGGAGCGCATTTTTTCGTCTTCCTGGATTTGAGTCATCAGGATCGTTTTCTCGTGCTCAATCACATCCGCGGGCACAGAGTTACGGTCAAGGTAGAGCGGATTCATCGCGGAAACCTGCATGGCGATATCTTTGCCCATTGCCTTGAAATTGTCGGAAGCGGCGACTGCAGCGTCGGTTTCGAAACCTACCAAAACGCCTACCGTACCGCCGGTATGAATGTACATGGATACGATTCCGTCGTAAACGGTAAAACGGCGGATTTTAATATTCTCGCCGATGGACAATATTTTGTCCTGAAGGTTTTCCAAAACGGTCCTGTCGCTGCCGGAGAGCTTTTTGTTGAGAAGGTCGTCGACATCCGCAGGCATCGTGTCGACAATCGTTTTCGCGATTTCGCCCGCGAATGTTTTGAACACTTCGTTTTTGGCAACAAAGTCAGTTTCTGAATTAACTTCAACAATGGCGGCTTTTCGGACCTTTTCATCGTAATAGGAAGCGACAACGCCCTCCGCAGCGATGCGGCCGGCTTTTTTCGAAGCGGCGGCAAGGCCTTTTTCGCGGAGAAAATCGATGGCCTTATCCATATCGCCGTCAGATTCGGTGAGCGCTTTTTTGCAGTCCATCATACCGACGCCTGTTTTTTCACGGAGAGCCTGAACATCTTTTGCTGTAAATGACATATGATTTACCCCTCAACTGCCATAGGTTTTTCTTCTTCCTGTGCCGCTTCGGCCTGTTCGCCCTGACGGCCTTCGATCACCGCATCTGCCATGGCTGAAGAAATCAGCCGGACTGCGCGGATAGCGTCGTCATTGCCGGGAATGATATAATCGATTTCATCGGGATCGCAGTTGGTATCGACAATCGCCACGATGGGTATACCGAGTTTTCTTGCTTCCGCGACGGCAATTCTTTCTTTCCTCGGGTCGACAATGAAAAGCGCGGCGGGCTGCCTGCGCATATTGGTAATTCCACCGAGGAACTTCTCCAGCTTTTCCACTTCGAGTTTGAGCTTGATTACTTCCTTTTTGGGCAGAAGGTTGAAGGTTCCGTCGGTTTCCATTGCCTTTATTTGGCCGAGACGCCTGATTCTGCGCTGAATGGTGTTGAAGTTCGTCAGCATCCCGCCGAGCCAGCGGGCGTTGACAAAGGGCATCGAACAGCGGCAAGCCTCTTCACGGATAGAATCCTGGGCTTGTTTTTTCGTGCCGACAAAAAGCACTTCTTCCCCGCGCGCCGAAATCTCGCGGACAAACATGTAGGCGTCTTCGAGTTTTTTGACTGTCTTTTGGAGATCGATGATGTAGATGCCGTTGCGCTCCGTAAAGATGTACGGAGCCATTTTGGGGTTCCACCTTCTTGTCTGATGACCGAAATGGACACCCGCTTCGAGCAATTGCTTCATTGAGACTACTGCCATGAATAAACCTCCTTCGGTTAATCCTCCGCAGGAACGCATTGAATTTTCCGCATAAGATTCGCATGAATCCCACCGGCGGAATGGCGCCTGCGTGCGTAATGCCTTGGAATTATATCATCGTTATGCTCATAATGCAAGCAAATTTTTTACAAAGTCTGTCAATATGCGGCTTGTTGCCGGTATAACACCGCTAAGCGGTTGAGAGTCAGCCCGCGAATCATTTTGCGCTATTTTTCATATCAAGGATAAGCGTTTTTCCGTCGCTGCCGAAAACGATGGTTGAACAATAATCGGTTCTTAATACCTCACATCCGATTTCTTCAAAACGCTCAACGACTTCCCGATGCGGGTGGCCGTAGTCATTGGGTGTTCCGACACTGATAACCGCGTAACTCGGCATAGACGCGCGTATCAATTCTTCGCTCGAAGAACTGCGGCTGCCGTGGTGACCGGCCTTGATTACGTCGCATTTCAGGGGAACGCCGCTTCGTAAAATGTCGTATTCCTCCTGCGTTTCCGCGTCGCCCATCAACAAGAACGTTGTTTCTCCGTAAGTCAAACGAATCACGGCAGACATATTGTTGATATCAGCGTATGACCGCAGAGGCGCGAGAAAGGTGAATACCGCACTTCCAAGCATATACGACTTGCCCGCTTGCGCATAATCGCTTTTTGCTCCGGACTGTTCGGCGCTCTCGAGCAAACCGAGAAATAAATCCGTGGCCGCGTATTCGCCGCCTCTTATGTCCGGCATCATAAATACCGACGGATGAAAGGTTTTTATTACTTCGGACATACTTCCGATATGGTCGGAATCGGGGTGCGTTGCGACGGCATAATCAATTTTATTGATATTTAAATTGCGTAAATATCGAATGATTTTTTGTCCATTCCCCTGTTTGCCGGTGTCGATGAGCATGCTGTTATCGCCGCATTTGACAATAACGCAGTCCCCTTGTCCGACATCGATAAAGTGAACCGAAAGCGGCATTTTCGCCGCCTGTGAGGTGGTGCGCAAGCCGAATGCTTCAAAAACGCCGTCCCATGAAAAGCGGCCGTTTCCGTTAGCGAGAATCCAGCTGAAAATGACAAATACAACGGCAAAAAAAGCCGCCGCAAACATCCCCGTACGGGAACGGATGCATCGTTTCGCTTTCATCGTTTCGAGGCGCTCCTTTTTTTGGGCGGAACGGCCTTTTTCCGCCGGTTTTCGGGACGGAAACGCGAGGATGCGCCGGCATCGACCAGGCAGTTCTTTCCCCTGCCGATCAGGTCCCTGCGTCCGGCTTTGACAAGCGCTTCTGCGGCAAGAGCCCGGTTTTGCGGCAGGAAATATTGCAGCAGCGCCCGCTGCAGCGCTTTTTCATGCGGATGGACAGCGCAGTATACCGCTTTCATTGTAAGCGGATTGAAGCCCGAATAATACATACATGTGGATATCGTTCCGGGTGTCGGATAAAAATCCTGAACCTGCTGGGGTTTGATATGTTTATTCTTGTTATACAAGGCCAGCCGCACGGCGTCTGCAAGGGTGGAACCGGGGTGGGAAGATATGAAATATGCGACAAGATACTGCTCCTTGCCGGCCGATTGTGAAACCGCCTCAAACCGCTGGACAAAGCGGTCATAGACTTCGATGGGCGGCTTGCCCATCAGTTCAAGCACCGTGGGGCTGCAATGTTCGGGCGCTACCTTCAGCTGTCCGCTGACATGGTGTTCCGCCAGTTCGCGCAAAAAACTCTCGTCCTCGTCCAGCAGAAGATAATCATAACGAACCCCTGACCGTATAAACACTTTCTTTATACCGGTCATGGAACGCAGGGAACGGAGGATATCCAGGTATTCCGCATGACTGACACTGAGATTGGGGCATGGAGACGGCGCAAGGCACCTTTTATCGCTGCAGGCTCCTTTTTGCGCCTGGCGGACGCACGCGTCGTGCCTTAAATTGGCCGTAGGGCCGCCGACATCATGGATATAACCTTTGAATCCCGGCATCCGCATAATGCGGGAAGCCTCGTCAAGCACGGACTGTTTGCTTCGCGAACTGATCCTTTTGCCTTGATGGAATGTCAGCGAACAGAAATTGCAGTCTCCGAAGCAGCCGCGGTTATGTGTGATGGAAAAGCGTACTTCTTCAAAAGCCGGAACGCCGCCTTCCGCATCGTAAATCGGGTGGCAAGCCCTCATAAAGGGCAACGCGTACACCTCGTCCATTTGCGCCGTTGTCAGCGGAAGCGCAGGCGGATTTTGTATAAGGGTCATATTCGAGTGCCGCTGTTTCAACATCAGGCCGCTGACGGCGTCCTGATTTTCGTGCTGGATACGGCAGGCGCGCGCGTACTCGGCTTTGTTGGACCGTACATTTTCGTAAGACGGACATTCTCTGCCGCCAAACGGAGTATCAGTCGAGACAATCAAGATACAAGTCCCCCTTACGTTGCCGATGTCCCGTATATTCTCGCCAGCATGCAACCGGGCCGCAATCTCCGTGGTCTGTGACTCTCCCATACCGTAAACAAGCAAATCCGCTTTGCATTCCATCAAAACGGATGGCTTCACGCAGTTGCTCCAATAATCATAATGCGCAAACCGGCGAAGCGAGGCTTCCAGCCCGCCGGCGATGACCGGCGTATCCGGGAAAAGGGTTTTCAGTTTGCGGCAGTAAACACTCAGCGCTCTGTCGGGGCGTTTGCCCGGCTTGCCCCCGGGAGAATACACATCTTTGGATCTTTTTTTAAGCGCAACGGTGTAGTTGGACACCATGGAGTCGACATTCCCGGAACTCACAAAAAATCCAAACCGGGGCTTTCCGAGACGAATAAAATCACGATCGTCACGGCAGTCAGGCTGCGCCAAAACGGCAACCCGGTACCCGAGCGATTCAAGCAGTCTGGATATGACGGCAATACCGAAACTCGGGTGATCCACATAGGCATCACCCGTAACGCAGATAAAATCCGCTTCACGCCAGCCTCTGGCGTCCATATCTTCACGGCAGACCGGTAAAAATGAGTTCATTTACAGTTGAGAACCGCTGTCGTCATCGTTTTCATCGTCGACGCCGATATCGTCGACGCTGTCGGCGAACTCGTCGGACATCGCATATTTTTCAAGATATTGCTGTTTTGTAATTAATACTTTTCGCGGTTTACTGCCCTCAAACGGGCCGATAATGCCCTTTTCTTCGAGTGAATCCATAATTCTTGCCGCTCGGGCATAGCCGAGTTTCAGCCTTCGCTGCAACAGGGTCGTCGATGCAATCTGAGCCTGCGCGACGACCTGTATGGCCTTGGGCAGCATATCGTCATCGTCGTCGCCGCCCTGGTCGTCGCCGCCTGCGCCGCCTCTTTTCTTTTCTGCGGCGGCGTGCCGTTCGATTTCTTTCATAATTTCTTCATCGTAGGAATACTCGCTTTGGCTCTTGACATACGAAACGACATTTTCCACTTCGCGTTCCGAAATATAGCAGCCTTGAACACGGAGCGGTTTGGACATGCCTACCGGGTTGAAAAGCATATCGCCGTTGCCGACCAGTTTTTCCGCGCCGGACATATCGAGAATAATCCTGGACTCCAGCTGTGCGGAAACGGAAAAAGCGATACGGCTTGGGATGTTCGCTTTTATCGTGCCGGTGATTACATCGACCGAGGGCCTTTGTGTCGCGACAACGAGGTGCATCCCGGCCGCGCGGGCCATTTGGGCCAGGCGGAAAATAGAATCTTCCACCTCATTGGGGG
>Ga0116184_10001276_pt1 | contig 24949 bp, 25 predicted proteins | sample AD_JPNNA5_MetaG_FD_89886 | JGI IMG/M metagenome (GOLD analysis project Ga0116184, IMG submission 89886) | Active sludge microbial communities of municipal wastewater-treating anaerobic digesters from Japan - AD_JPNNA5_MetaG | ecosystem: Engineered > Bioreactor > Anaerobic > Digestate | place... | reverse complement strand
GGAGCGGAGTGGCGACCGCGGGGTCAGGCTCACAGCAGAAGCCTCCCGGCGCGTACAGGTCACCGTTGTCCAGGTCGACGCCGAACCATCCCCCGCCTATTGTCACGCGGAAGAACACCGGCGAACCCCCGAGAATATGGCGGAAGCGGTCTTCGCGGACGTGGGACGGGTCGGCGTCACGATAAGCGACAACCGACCCGTCCGCTAGGATTGCTTCCGTTGTGGAGATTGTATTCTCCGTTTTCATGTTTTAGACCTCGTTCCAGCCGAAGCGGTAAACCAAGTCCGAAGTAACTCCTGAAGTTGCAGTGCTTGCGACAACCAACTGCATCACGATGTAATCAGAGTAGTTAGATGCATAGGCTGGGTTGATGGACCCGGTTGCCGTGGGGATGTCGTTCGTCGTGGTGCCTTCGTTGCCGTCCGTTCCGGCATAGGTGGAGGCGGTGTTGATGGGGGTCACATATGTGGTGTCCTTCTTCTTGGCCTTGATTTTCACACCTGTTGGAAGGCCACCAGATTGCTTCCAGAAATACACGTCTGAAATACTGGTAAAAGTCCCAGTCCAGTGGCCACGAATCCAGCGCTCATACGAATATGCGTAGCCAGACTGGGGAATGACAATCGGGTTAGCCGTCGTCTTGGTGGTAGCGTCTGAACCTGAGCTAGTGTCAGCAGAAAGAAGGTTGACATAGCTCGTGTCGGTAGTGGTTTTGCTGGCGCTTGCCCCATACGTTTCGCTGAAGTTGAATGTAGATGCCATTTTATCTCCTTTACTTATCCAGATGTTGAAGTTCTACGACGTCAATCTGCTTATTTGTGAAATGGAACCTTGGGTTCTTGTCCTTCGTCTGCCTGACCGCCCAGTAAAGCATACCTGTGGGCGGCATCGTATCGAGCGCCTTGCGCCACGTCTCCGTCTTCGCCATTGTGCATCCCATCTCGTTGCACTTTTTGCCGGGCCGCTTGTACGATGGTCGGTAGGGATATAGGTGGATGAGAAAATCCACGCTCCCATCCCACTCACTCTCCATGAGCCCGACGATGTCGATATCCTCGGGCGGGATGACATCAATCTCCAGCGAGAGGGTATGCGTATAGCCGCCAGCCTCAGCGAGCCCGACAATCCTCGACCACGCCGCGTTGAATCGGCTGCCGCACATGATGTGCCGGGTTCCCAATGGGTCCGGGATGGGGAACGGCTTATCCGGGACGAGCGGCGGCTCATAGTGGAAGACGGGGATACCGTGCTTCTGTATGTCTGGCATGTAGTCACGCTCTGTGGTGACGAGGAAACGGTCATGGCCCGCGGTCGCCGCTGCCCACTGCGCCAAGGAATAGTCCTTGACTCGGTCGGTCGGGGCGGCGACCACGGTACGCATCACTCAGCCTCCTCACTTTGAAGAGCGTTGAGGATGAGGTCGCACTGTTCCACGGCACCACTTAGTGATACGGCTTGCATCTCCATCTGGTCCCGAGACTGCTTGAGGTCGGCGAGAAAACTATCCCACCTTGCGGTGAGCTTGGCGTTCTCCGCCTCAAGCTCGGCGACCCTCTCCTCAAGTTCCTTCTTTGTCATGGTCGCTCCTTATGAGACGGCGTAGAACGGCACCTTGTAGGTTGTACCTGCGACTCGAATGGCGATGAAGCCCGCGAGTTCCCCGATGCCGCCGCCGACATCGACAGCGGCCGACTCAGCCTCGAAGTTGAAAACAGCCGGAACGGCCGTCGCCCCAGAGTTGGAGAAGCGGATGAACGCGGTGTTCGGGCTCAGCGTGGCTCCGGTGACGATGTTGGAGTCAAGCTGGATAGCCGACAGAGTGCCGCCGGGAGTCGGGGAAGTGCCCGCGACTTCCAGCGTGAAGCGTGCGGCGTTGAGCGCCCCGCTGACCGTCTTTCCGGCAGCGACGCGGCCCGTTGCGTGCAGGGCGTTGATAGTTCCGCCAGCGGCGCATCCGGTTCCATTGGCGATGCCGCGCAGGCGCACGGTCTCACCGGCACCGGTGCTGATGAACTCAAGGTCCTTGTACTCGCCGCGAACATCACCGCTTGCGCCGTGGTGGCGATAGTAGTGACGGCTGAAGTTATGAGCGCCAGAGGCACTCAAAGGGCGAGCGGATGAGCCGACGTTCTGGACGAACCTTCCGTTGGCCATATTACCTCACCTCCCTTTCTTAGCGGGCTCCCGTGGGGCACAAGGCCCCACGGGAGACCTCATTATAGAACCCTACCTCACTCCCAAGCGAGATTAGTGGCAGCAGCATGAGCGTACGCTGGGTCAACGACCTGAAGCGTATGCTCGCCGATGACGCGGGTGTAATACACGTCGTCGCCGTTCGGAGCCGAAGTGTCGAGGCCCCACTCCGTCCTGAAGAACGGACGGAACGGGATGACCTTGACCTTCTCCGGCTGGATGATGAGCAGGTCACTCTTGGAGACGATAGGGTCGACGATGACTTCGGCGGTGAAGCCGAGGTCGCTCACGAACTCCGTGACGTGACGGCCGACGCGGCCTTCCTGCCAAGTAGTCCGCACCTTGTCGCTCTCCCAAGAGGAGATGACCTGACCGCTTGCGCCGCTAGTGACAATCTTATACGGCTCAGACGGGTCAGCGCCGTTGTTCCAGAGCTTGAGGAACAGGGCGTTGATGGCGTCAGGGGTAAGCGTGGTGGTGGTATAATCGACCAGCGCGTTGCTGGAGTTGATGTTGTCAACGAGGAAGTCGATGATACCCCTCGAGTTACGGATGACGGTATCGCTACCGACAGCCGTAGAACTATTGAATCCGTAGAGAATCAAGCCGACAAGCTGGTTCTTGAGGTTCAGCATCTCACGGGCATACTGGCGCTCCAAGTCGGAGGCCACGACTTCCATATCCCGCGCCATTTGCGAGCCGGTCGCCTGAAGCTTCACGGTCTGGATGGCCGTGTAGTTCTCCAGAATCGACTGGGCGCTGTAGGCGTTCGGGTCGAGCGAGGCGACCGAGCCCTCCTGATGCGGGGTCGCAATCAGACGGAGAACGTCAGTCGCCGCGTGGGAGCTAGAGCCGGTGCCAGAGTTGAAGGCACCGATGTCACGGGCAAGAACGCAGACACCAGTATCCTCGTCCACAGTGACGACCTGAAGCAGCTCGTTGCGCTGGTAGGTGCCGATAGGCGTTGCCCGGCTCACATTCATCAAGAGAGCGCCGGGCATGAGCTTGGCAGCGTCGGCGACGCTGACCTCAAGGCCGGTGCCACTGGTCGAACTGTCGAACGTGGTATTGGAGGTATCCTCGGCGGTGACGGTGATTGCCGTCGAGCCGATGTTGACCCATTCGTACCTTTGCTGGTTGATTTTCGGGCCAGTCCCGATGACTTCCAAGAGACGCGACTTGGCGAACATGTAGTCCCAAAGGACGGAATCTACCGCCCTTCCCTCAGTCCTTGCCGTTACGTCAAAGGAGGCAAAAGACGGAGCGTTCGGAATAGCCATTTCAGTCACCTCCTGTAGAGGTAGTGTTTTCCATGTACCTCGACATCATCCTGTCACTATGATGCCGTAAACCGCAGCTTCGCTGCTGTACAGTGGCAAAGCCACGGTACTAACTGGCACACGACGTAGGACACTGCCATACGCCTCCGCAAAGACACAATCCCTACAGGATGTGCTATTGCCTGCCTAAACCGAGGGACGCGCCCCCATTCTGCGCCGTCGCGCAGAAATCTTTATTCTTCCGCTAGCGGACCCCTCTTTGCCGGTGATGCGAGGAACTCAAGCCACGCAGCCGATGCGTCACCCTTGCGGGTCCTCTCCGCAGTCTCCTTACCCTTGTCGATAATCTCGGGCGGCGAGACAGACGGTGCAGCGGAGAACGCCTCTTCGACGCTCTTCTCTTCATCTTCCTCGTCGCCGGGGGCCAGCTTGCTGGCCTTCGCCTTGGCAAGGTCGAGAAGTTTCTGAACCTTGTCCGGCTCAGTCACGCCCGCCAACAGAACATCGGCGAGTTCCTTCTCCTCTTCCTTGGCCGTGGCGTAGAAGTCAGAAATGAGCTTGTCGCGGGCGGCCTGCGCTTCCATCTTCGCCTGCCGCTCGGCCAGCTTGCGCTGTTGCTTGGCCAGCTTCATCACAAGCTCGTCTGACTTCTTCTCTTCCTCTTCGGCCACTTCGTCGTAGGGGGTCAAGTCCTCGTAGTCGAAATCATCTTCATCTGTCTGGTCGAAAATCTCTTCGTCAGCCATGATAGCTCCTTATCAGTAGGCTCGTCTCTGGACTACGCGCCCAGTCTCCTGCTCCCGCTCCATAACCGACCCGAAGGGCTGAGACTTCATGTAGTTCTCACGCGCCTGATAGGCGGCGGCGATTTTTGCGAGAGTCTGCGCTGAACCGCGTCTTCCGAAGATAGCCATTTTCTGTGTCTCCGGCGCGACTGGCTGTCCAGTCGCATACTTGTATGCCTCCCCGCCAGTCGTCATTGTCTGAAGATTCTGCTCGAACTCTTGCGGTGAGATTCTGCTGCGGAAGAAGTAACTGATTGTTTTGTCGTCGGCCAGACCTCCTGTGTATTGACGATAGATGTTCCTGAACTGGTCCTTATATTCCCTATAACCTGCGAAGTTGAACGTACGAGCAAACTGCGTATGTTGAAACTCTGGATAAATCTCCTTGAACTTCTTTGTCTTCGACAGGTAGTCATACATCGCCCGTAGACTCGTGGGGTTCGTCACCGTCCTGTAGTCCTTCGACGGCTTCTGCTTCAGGAACTTCCGCAGCGTCTTGATTCCCGGCTGGCTACCAAGACTGGGGAAGATTCGTGCCCACAGCGTGCGGAACTGCTCCGCCACCTGCTGCCCCTGCCACGTCCTCAGGAACCGGTCTGTGTCTTCGCGCTGCACAAGAAGCTGGAACTCCTGCATCGTGTACTTCCCCTTGACCGCCTTCTGCACGAGACTCATCTTTGGCTTGATGTTGAGGATGCGCCTGTAGTAGTCGATGTACGGCTTCTGCGGGTTCCCTCCTCCTCCGCCGCCGCCGCCGCCGCCGCCAGCACCTCCGCCGCCGCCTCCGCCGCCGTTACTGGGCGACTGCGGATTGTCGGGGCCGTACTTCTTCAGCCAAGCGGCGATGGACATCGTTTCGATTGCGCGGCCGTTCTTGACGCGCACCATCCTGCCGCCGATTTTATGCCAGCCGTTTTTATAGCCCGCATACCGTGGCGCGTGCGGATTCTTCTGGGTCGAGCTGCTGGAGCCTGTTCCTGTCCCTAGAGTAGCCATATCAACTATACGGGTCCAACATCGAATGTAACAAGTCTTTACCTCCGAGTTCCCTGTATTTCTTCCTGAAATCAGGAACCATGTTACCCCATAGGATAGCATAGTTCTCAAGCCTTTGCAAGTATGACTTTCCTAGTGTTGAGTCTGGGCTCATCCCGTAGGACTTCATGCTTTCGTTCCACGTCTTCTTCATGGTGTCCCTGTACTCCATGGCAACGCGGGAAAGCGAAGCCCACGCCGCGCGTTCGCGACGCACGTTGTACGCCTCGCCGGGAGTGGCGCGGTCTTCCCAGAACTGAAGGATAGCCTCGTAGTTCGGGTTCTCCTTCTGCATCTCTTTGAGGACGTGGTTCAGGAAGTTCTTGCTCACGCCCTTGCCGCCGTTGCCCAATGTGTAGAAGGCCCGCGCCGCTGGCCCGCCAGCCAGTGATTCGAGTCCGGGGGCGGAGAGGATTTTGTTGCGCTTGTCGAGATACTCCGCCCGCGCCTTCTTGTAGGCGTCGTCCCACGTGTTGAGGCCCTCGGTCTTCGCCCGGTAGTCCCAATAGACGTTGTTCAGTTCGACAAGTCCCTCGTCAAGAGCCTTCCGGTTGCGCATCGGGATGCCGATTGCCGCCAGAGCGTTCGTGTTCGGAATCTCGTAATAGCTGCCCTCAATCAGCTTCTTGGTAAGATACCAGTTGTAGTCGTCGTGGGCCTTCAGTTGCTTGCTGATATCGGGCCAATAGGCGCTGCCGTCCAAGCTGACCAGCGACTTGTGGTGGGGCGAGACGTATTGCTCCAGCGTGCCTGCGAGCTTGCGGAGAGCGCCGAGCTTCCTGTCATACTTGTCGCCCCTCGCGTAGATTCCGCGGTTTATCCAGCGCTCCTCGACTTCGCCAGCGGTCAGCCCCATGACCTCGAAGCGCTTGCCGCCGTCCTTCACGAGTTCGTATGTATCATCCAAGCGCTTCTGCATCGCCCCGATATCCCACTTGAAGATGTCGTCCTCGATACCCTTGATGCGAGCATAGTTGACAAGGAACTGCGGCGGCGTCCGCTGCATGGATGTCGTCTTCGTTCCCGGCTCCGGGTCCTGCCACTGCTTCTTGTACGCCTCGTATGAGTTGCGCAGGTTCTCCGCAAGGAGCTTGTTTCCCTTGGCGTAATACTGGATAGCCTCCTTGGCGAACTTGTCGGCTTCCTTCTGTCCCTCTTGGAAGTCCTTTTTCGCCTTGCGGACGACATCCGAGAAACCCACGTCGATGAAAAGCTGCTGCATGTTCTCGATGTATCCGTCAAGGCTGCGGCGATAGATACCGTTCTCCTTCATCCGCACCCAGAACTCGCCCCCGACCAGCGGCAGTCCGTCCTCGTAGTAATACTTTCCGGTGATGTACGGGATGATGTCGGGATGACTGGCGAGATATTCAGACCGCTCTTCGACCGTCATATCCCAAAACCGCTGCACCTCAGCGAACTTGGGGAACTTCTCCAGAACTTCGCGCATCTTCCTCTCGTCGCCGTAGGCGTTCATAAACTCCCACTGCGCGTCCGCCATAGTCCTCGGCGTGGTGCCGCTCCAGCGCTCCCAAAACGGAGCGTCGCCGAGCTTGGCATTCACATCGCCCGGCTCGTACCAAATCCGTCCGGTGAGCGGGTTGAACACGCGAGAGAGCCCGGCGATGATAGCGTCCGGGTTGGCGGCGAACAGTTCCAAGAACTTCCACCATCCCGGCTTCTTGCGCATCTCGTCAATGGCCTTGGTGAAGTCGGGCTTGATTCCGGCGGCGATTTGAGCGTTCATGATGTTCATCGCCACCTGCTGACGCTTCACCGGGTCTTTGAACAAACTCATCCCGGCGCTGGCCATGAACTTGCCAAGCCAGTTATCCTGCATATCTGGCGTCATGAGCGACGGGGCGACGCCGTAAAGGATGTCATCCAGCCACGACACCATCGAGGCGTTCTTCGACATGAAGGAGAGCGGGGGGATTTTCGACACCCATTCAAGCTCTGTCGCCCCGGTGTAGACGTACTTCTGCTTCTCTTCATCCCACGTCCAGCCCGTGTTGTAGTTGGCGACGCGCAACGGAAGCGTGACCATGGGGCCGACACCCGGCAGGGATGAATCAACGAAGTCGCCCTGCGCCCAGAACGGCATCGGCAGCATCGTCTCGAAGTCTGTGCCGGGGATTCGCACCGCCGGGAAGTCTTTGGCAATATCGTTCCTGATTCCCGACATAAGCAGAGGGTTCTGCATCCAGAGCTTCCCCCAGTATTTTATGAACTGGCGGTAGGCTGGCTGGAAGAGAACGATATCCTTGGTCAGGTATTCGAGGACTGTCATGTTGTGTGTGTACTGAACGCGGTTCGTCATGCGCAGTGCGTAGTGGCTGGCACGTCCAAAGGCAACGTCGGCGCTTACCCCGGCCTTGATGAACTCGTCGTAATACTTCATCTGGTAATGCGTGAATGTGGCCGTCCGCAGCATGTTGGATATCTTGTCAACGATTTGGAAGGGAATCTTCTCGGCGAACTCGCTGAACAGAGGAATGTAGCCCTCGCCGAACCGGGGGATGTTCTGTACGCCGATGACCGTCGGCGGCAGCTTGCCGCGCTCCCTCATCCTTGCGACCGCTTCCGCCACCTCATCCTTGCTCAGTTTGCGCCCGGTGAACAGGGCTTCGCGCAGTGCCTCGTCGCCTTCGTATGTCAGCAGGTTGTCAACGGTGTCCTCGACCCATCTCTGATAATCTGAGTCGTCAGCGTATCCCTTCAGGCCCGGAATATCGTGCGTCCTGTAGTAGTCGAGCCTCTTCTTCATCCCGCGATGCTGGTTGCTGAGCGCCTTCTTCTCCTTCTTGAGAGCAAGAAGCTCGTTGTACTCACGCAGCTTTCCACGCTTGCGGGCGAGGTCACGGTGATAGTCGGCCTTCAGCGCCTTCTTGACGTTCTTGTCCTTCAGGCGGTCGCCGAGAATGGTCCGCACTTCATCGTCCGTCCACTCGCGCTCGACGGTGACGCGCCTTGGCCCCACGCCCCTTGACCGCAACTTGCCGCCACGGGGGCCGGGCTTCGGCTCAGTCGGCACTTCCACCTTCTCCCGAAGTGTCTTGGTGTACTTTCTCCGCAGCCACTCGGCCTCGTACTTCTTCGTCGGCTTCCCAAGCTTTCCGACTTCCTTGGCAAGACGCTCCTGCCGGGCGCGGTTGTCGTCGATATCGCGCACGATGCGGCTGTAGTCAGCCTCCACCTTCTTCGCTTCGCGCTCCCACGCCGCCTTGTCTGCCTTGAGGCCGCGCGGGGTTCTGTAACCACGGCGGGGGAGACGCTCCATCTGACGGAGATGTTCGCGCAGAATGTATCCCTCGCGCGATTCGCCCAGAACAACATCATTGATTTTGTCGATAAGGAACGTGCGGTATTCATCGTCTGCCATGCCAGCCTTCCGCGGAAAGCGCAGCAGCATATCGACAGACCGCTCGTTGTCGCGCAGGAAGTCGATGTAGGCGTTGAGCCAGATTGGGTAATCCGGGTCGTCTGGGGTCACGCCCCGCCACGCATCGGAAGACCGCATGATATCGGTCAGGTTGTTGGCGACGGCGCGGCTGAGCGCCTTGCGCTCCTTCAGCGTCTTCAATGTTGCCCGGAACTCGCCGTTCTTGCCGATAAGTGTCTTGTAGACCCCCTCTGGAATCAGACGCCAGAACTCGTCCGACATTGCCATCTTGATGCCGAATCCAAAGGTACCAAGGACGAAGGTACGGAAGGCCACGGATGCCCCATGGATGGACGGTCCCGCCCCGTAGAACACTCCGAGATGGAGCAGCACCTCGGGCTTCATCATCGAAGAGTTGAACACGGCCAGCTCGTGCGGGTTGTGTCGAGTGATAAGGTCCTTCGCCAGTTGCCCCTCAAGAAATGGCTGCACCTTCTCAATGACTCCCCTTGTCTGCTGCACGAAGTTCAGGTGCGCCCTCGCCTGCTCAAGGGCTTTCTGGGCTGCCTCAAGCTCCATACCGCTACCACGGCCCTCCTCGAACGCCTTGGTGGCGCGTTCAAAAGCCGACTTGGCTTCCCTGTGGCGGGCCTCCGCAAAGGCAATCTCGGCCGGCTTGCGCGTGACCTTGGAGCCCTCCACGACCTTCACCATTCCGGTCGCCTCATCGTACACTTCCTTCGGGAAGTACATCTTGGCGTCGAAGTCAACGAACTTCCCGCGCATCCCCTTCCCGCCCCGCTTGATTTGCTGCACGGCCTTGTACAAATCAAACCGGTTCGCTATCTTGGCTGCGTTCACATCGACGCCAGCGACCTTGCCCAGGTGCTTGATAGCGCGACGCTCGGAGTTGCTGACGGGGCGTGCACGCAGGTTGTCCTCAATCATATCCCACATCTTGTTCCAGACCATCTGGCGGCCCTGCGCGATTTCCGCATACGCGCCCCCACGAATCGCGGCGACCTCATCGAGCAACTGGCTGATTTGCTTGGCGGCGACGGCCTTGTCACTTTTCGCCAGCCCCATGTTCGTGGCGCTCGCTACGTCCGTAATCTGTGTGTAGATATCATCGACTCCATCTTCGATTCTCCGTCCGGCGGCCATCGTCAAACTGAGCGCCGGGATGCTGTCGCGCGAAGATGCCAGCATCTCGTAGTAATGGACCTTTCCGAGCATATCGGCACCGGGGTCCAGCTCGATACCGTACTTCCTTCTAAGGTCGTTGAGAAGTCCGAAGATTTCATCGGGGTTTCGGCTCTTGCCAATCTGCCTCAGGTAGCCATCGACGGCGAGAGACTGCTGCGCCTTCAGAACGTCGTCCACTTCCGCCTTGCCGCCGGTTGTAGTTCCCTTCCAGCCCAACCCTTCGTCGGTGATGTCGAAGAAGCGCCGCAGAAACGGCACGTTCTGCGTGTCTCTTGCGAGGGCCGTGGAAACGCTGTCATACCAGAGGGGACGCTTCAGAATAGAGTCGATGGTGTTCTCTCTCTCGGCGATTTCGTCAGCGATGCGGGCGGCTTCCTTTTTGCTCAGCCCCCCCTTGGCGAGGCGGGCGCGGGCGTCGCGCACTTCATCCTCCATGAGCTTCACGCGGTGAGCCCAGTCGTCCGAGAGCAGCTTGCGGCCAATCCACGCCTTGACGCTATCCACGGTCACATCGGCCGCATCCTTGAATCCCATCTGGCGAAGCAGCTTTATCGACGGCTTCGTCGGGTCGTGAATGAGTCTCCACGTCTCCCTTTGGGCAAGACCCTCGGTCCCCTTGACCACCTTGTAGCCCTCGGCCGCCTTGGCGGCGCGGACGGCTGAGATGCCCCCGGTCTTCACAGCCTTCACTATCGTTCTGATTCCCTTGTCGCCCAAAATATCGACTGCCAGCCCCATGACCAGCTCGGAGACGAACTGCAAAGTCTTGTCCTCGGTATAGTGCGTCCCGTAGGTTTCGTCGATGGACTGCCACATGCGATGCTGGAACGCCTTGGGTCCCCATTGTGCCTTGTATTTGTGGGTCAGAGCGCCGGAAAGTTCCCATACCGTCTTCAGGCTGTAGTCGGGCTCGATTCCGTACTGCTTCATCAACTTCTCTTCTTCTCGGTTCAGGACATCCCAAGATGGAATCTTGTCAGCGAGCCCCATCTCTTGGGCCAAGTCCTGCGTGCCGAGGCTCGCCAACAGGGACACTGCCGTCATTGCGCGGTCAACTCCCCTAGTGATGGTGAGGAATGGGTCGCCCGCGTCTCCGGGGTCTTCGACCTCGGCCATGGGGAGTACAATCTCGCGCAGGAACTTGCTGTGGATGTAGTCGGCGCGGATTTCCGATGGGAAGCGCCCCTGCAACTCTCCGCCACGGCCAGCGGTGATTGGCTCTTCCTCGATAAGCCGTGGCCCGCTCCATCTGGTTCCGGCCATCTGCCGCTCAGTCTCGACTGGCGCTGGCACTTCCTCAAGCTCTCTGCCGCGTGCGGTGTCAAGCAGGGAGAGTACCGTGGAAAGCACGGCTTCCTTGACGAGCTGGACATCGGCCTCCGGGTCTACCTCAAGCGTCTCGGGGACGATTCCGGCCCATTCCGGGTGCTGAGCAGCTACTTCTGCGGCAAGCCCGGCCTGCGTGTACTCCATCTGCACGCGCGCCAGTTGCGGGTCGAAGTTCTGAACGTACTGTTGGTACACGGGTTTCATCGACCTCGGCAGCATATCCTCGCCGAAGTCGGCAACATAGGCAATCGCCGCCTCGCGCTCCGTCCAGTTCTCACGCCGCCCGTTGTAGTACCCGGCGAACAGCATCTCGGCGTACTCATCGCTCACACTCCGCGGGTCGTTCGGGTCGCCCTTGGAGCCGAGCATCTTCAGCAACTCGTATACGGGAGTGTCTTCCTTTATCGCCCCGTTGGTTGCAACGTGGATATTGCGCATGGCGATTTTGCGCATCTCACCGGATGGGTCGCCGGGCGTCTTCAAGAGCACATATGGAAGGTTCGCCTCGACGATGTACGATGTCACGTATCTGTCGAAGTGGTCGTCCCACACGACGTTCTTGGTATCTCCGGCGAAGTGGTCAGAGAACGGCTGGCCATAGATGAAGGCCAGCTTTTGCGCGAACTCGTCAAGGCGAAGGCGCTCGTCCATGCTAAGCTCATCGCGCTGCTTGCCTCCGTAGAGCTTACGGGCGGCGGTGATTGCCCCCGGGTCCATGAGGGCATCGGCCGGGTCGAGAATCTTCCGCTTCGCCCACGTTGCAGAGAACCTCTCGGCAAGCTCGCGGTCAGTCAGGTCGGAGTAGAAGAAGTCGGTTCCCGCCCCCTTCGTGAGGCGGAAGGCCGCCTCTTTCTTCTGTACTGTTGTTTGCGTCGGCTCGACTCCCGGCGGCAGGTCTTCAGGTCCGGGAACCTCCGGCCCCTCCTTCACCCGTTCTAGCCTTCTGCGCTCAAACGGAGATAGAATGCGCCCCTTATTCTGCATGTCGCGGAAGACATCCCGAGATGGGTCTGTGAGCATGGTCACGGGATGCTTATCGTCCTCGTCCGGGCCAATCTCCTTCACCCAGTCTGGAAATAGACTATCAAAGTCTTCCTGACTTTGAAAAGCTGGCCCCTTCGTCTTGTCGACGAATGTGTAGAGCTTGTCTGCGGAAGGAATCCTGCCGGTCTTCTTATAGTAGGCACGCGCAACTGCTACTGCACGGTTCTCGGGGTCATAGATTGGTACCGGGCGCTGAACGGCCGGGCGCTTGGCCTCATCTTCCTTCTTCTTCTTTTTCTGGGCACGGTAGTCTGCCGTTGCCTCTCTTGAGCCTTTTACGATTGCCATTATTCCTCAAAGAACGGCGTGTTTTGTCGCAAGGCATCTGCCTTGCGCTGCACCTCGCGCTGCGCGATTTCGGCGTACTTACGCAGCCACGGCCCAGCCATCATGTCCTGCGCTGCGGCCTGTGCTACCTGAGCCACCAACGCAGAGCGGGCAAAGTCCTCCATCATAGCGATATGCTCCTGCGGAATGGCCGGGGCTACCTGCTGCGGCTGGGCGGACGTGGATGTAGCCCCCTGCGGGCGGCCAACTGGCCTGCGTGTTTGCGGAACGTAGTCGGCATTGCCCTGCTTCAGGCCAGAGCCTGTAATGGCGAGACGGTCGAGCGCCGTTCTATCACCATATTGTCGGTTCGATTTTAGTGCTGGCGTATAAGGTCCGGCCATACGCTAATCCTTCTTCCTTTTCGTCTTTTTCTTCGGCTTGATTTTCTTGAAGTGCTCCCATTCGGAGCGCGTGAGCTTACCTTGTTTGTACAAAATGGCCATCTTGGCCCGCTGCTTTTTGCTAACTGACGGCATTAGACTCCCATCATCCCCTCTGGCATCATCTCTTCTTCGGGCATCTCTTCCTCTGGAATCATCTCTTCCTCTTCCATGCCAAGTGCGGGCGGCTCTTCTCCGGCCATAGTCGGCTCGTAGCCGACCGAACCCGGCGAAACGTCGAGGCTCAGGTGATTCTCAAGAATCCCACGGTCCTCATGGAAGACGACTCGTTGCTGTTCGACTGCCGGGGCAAGGTCCGTCTGCCGCAGGCCATTGAGGATGGTCTGCTTGTCCAGCGGTTCGCTCACATACACTTCGATGAAGCCGTCGGCGAACTCTTCTGGAGTGATGCCGCCAGCGAGATAGTCACCGACCAGCCACACTTCGCCCCTGATTTTCGGGATGCTGCGGAAGATGTCGGCCACAACGGCAATCACATCCTCACCGCCCGGCTCGGGGGGCTGCCCCGCCATGGCTGCGCCCCCCTCGGGCGTCGCTCCGGCCCCCATCGGCGGCATGGCGGCGGGCTGAGCGCCGGGGACTGCGCCGCCGCGCTCGGCGGCGTAAGCCTCTTCTTCAGGATTTTGCTGAGGCTGCATAATAGCCATCTGCGCCTGCATAAGTTCCTGCATTTCCTGCATGATGCGGTTCTTCTCGGCCTGCACGTCCTCGCAATCGGGGTCGAGTTCGAGGAAGCGCTGCAAGCTCATCGCCTGCGGCTGGCCCCTGAGCTTCTGCAGGGCCGTGATTTGCGCCGCCTGCCGGTCAATGAACGATGCGGCATCGAGATACACGTACACCTTCACCCAAGATGGGTCGATATCCTTCTTCGGGTCGAACACGTCGGCGAACATGGAGCCCTTGAGGGTGCCGTGGATGTTGCCCGCCCTTCCCGCCTTGTTCCACATGAGGAGCGCGTCTTCAGTCATGCGCTCGATTTCCGGGTCGATGGACTGGAGCCTCAGCATGGTGCGCTGCATCGACGGTGCCGTCAGCGCCGTCACGCCCTTGCCAGTGAAGATTTGCGAGGGCATCTCGCCACGGGAGATTGACGCGAAGTCCATGGCGTTGTCGAGGTTGCGTTTCATGTCCTCAAGCCTGTACTCGAAGACTCTGGCGTCAAGGGCGGCGATTGGAGCCTTGCCGATGTCGCCCTGCGGCCCCATCGTGACCACCACGTCGGGGCTCCACGTGAAGTTCTCGGGAACGTTGTCGGGGTCTTTGATGTACGTGGGGGCGTCAAGAACCTTCTGGAGATATTCCGCCTGACGCGAGTAGAGGCGGTCAATCTCGTTCTGCACCGGGATGCACTGCGTGACGAAGCTCGCGCCGAAGATGGAGTTCGGGATGACCACTCCGGGGAACACGTAGATTGGCACGCGCTTGATTGGGTTCTTGGCCTCGATAAGCGGCTTTTCGATGTCCCTGACCACGCGCATCCGCACCTCGGAATCGTAGTAATCAATCATCTCGTATTCCTCGGTATCGGTGAATACTCCCTTCATCTCCGGGTATTCCTTGTTCAGGATTCGGCCCAGAGTCTTGGTCGAGAACATCCCGATGTGAACACGTCGCTCATCGTCAGCCGACGGAAGGGCATAGAAGTTCTCCGGGCTTCTAATCACGACCCGTGGCATCTTGTCTGTCTTGCTCCACTGGAGTACGCCTACGGCGGCCCCGAAAACAACTGCGTACCAGCCCAACTCCGAGAGAAGTCGCGGCATACCCCACTCGCGCCAGAGATGGGCGATGCCACGTTCGAGCTTATCGCAGTATGTCTGCATGGAGTCTTCTGGCACTGGAACGCGGTGAGAGCGCATGGCCCCAAGAACGGTGCGCTGCGCTTCGATGATTTGCGGAAGGAATGGGATGTGAACAAGGAACTCAGTCTTGTCATCTGTGACCTCCCATGAATGTTTGGTACGGGTCGTCTTCTGGGTCATGTACGAAAATCTCTCGGACTCGATAATCTCCCTGCCGAGTTCATCGACGATAGTCTCGTACCCGGACAATCTCTGCTGGGTAGCTGGAGATTGCTTCAGTTCATCCAGAAGGGCGACTACTTCCTTCGGCTTGATAGACGCCACGCGCACCTCCTTTGTCGAACATCCCCGATAATACCAAGTATATCATACGATAATATCAGTATGCAACCGTGACATCATTTGATAGATTGCTGGAATCTCGGATTGACGATGACCTCCCCGTACCCATCGCCGATTTGCCTGTAACTTGAGCCGAAGCCCCTGACTGCGACCTCGGCGAAGTACAACGCCATTGCGTAGTCGTTCGGCTCCGATGGGAAGTTGAGCAACTGTTCGATGAAGTCCTCGGCCTTCTCCCGCGTCGAGGGCTCATCCGCGTATGGGATTCTCAGCCAGCCGTTCTTGACCATCTCCTGCATCGAGGCGACTCCGATGATGGGGTCGTTCTTCTGCCGCGTCTGCGTCTCGTGCGGCAGCAGGCGCAGGCCGGTGTTCAGGCAGTAGGTTTTCACTCGCGTGTTGTCGAGAAGATACGTCTGCGCGGCGTTGGCCTCGACCCTTCCTTGGTGGTAGCCGTATAGCTTGTGCAGGCCGGGCAGGTTGTGGGCCTCGTCGCCGTCCGTCATCACGGAGATGATGTCATCGAAGCCCAACTGGGCACGGTACACGTCCACGATTTGTCTGCGGATGGGAAATTCCTTCCGGTTCACCGCGATGACTACGAAGGCTGAGAACGATGTGCCGCGTCCTTTTCGCCCGGTTGATGGGTCCAAGCCCATAATCAGGTAGTCGGCGTCCTCTGGCACGTCCCCCATACGGCGCGTCGGGTCCACGCAGCCGGGGTACTTCACGGTCCCGTCGTCGCCACCATAGACCCAAATCCGCTTGAACACCATGCTACCCTCGTCTATTGCGATGTTGCGGTAGCGCTTGTTGAACTCGATTGTACCGATGGACTTCTCCTTCATCTTCAGCTTCTCTGCCGTCCATCTTGCTGCCCACAGCGGCCTCGTCTTCTCCTTGTCCTTCCAGCAATCGTAGCGAAGTGCGACGTATGCCGGGTCTTTGCACTCTTTCACCAGCTTGCCGTTTGGTAGACGGCCAATGTTCCCAACCTTTCTGTGGAAAAGGTCATCGGTGTCGAACACGGTCCCAATCAGAGCTAGCTTCTCGTACTCCACGTCAGTCGGCCAGTTGATGTGAGGAGGAACCAGCAGCTTTCCATTGCGGTCGCGGTCCCAAATGTACTGCGGTGATGTTTCAACGCCCTCGTTGAACACCATCCACTGCTTATCGCGCTGAGCAAGAGTTGAAACCGTGGTTGGGGTCACAATGTCGTCGGCAATCACGATGTCCGAGCGTTTACCGAGAACGCTGTCGATTGTGGCCGAGGAAGCGAATAGCACAGTCGGCTGAGGCTCTGAAATCTGTCGTCCTTGGACTATGATGGAGTCGTTGCTCCACACAGCATCACGTCCAGTTGGCGCAAAACGCCCGAAGTCACGAATCAGTTGGTGGTTCCCGGCAAGCTCCTGCCTGATAGCCCGAGCGTACATGTTCACTTCCTCTTGGTTTTTCATCAAGAGGATGATGCGGACGTTCCGGTTTTGGACAATCTTGAAGATGACGTACCACTTCATCAACGTGGACTTCCCGTGCCCGGCGGGGAGCATGATAGCCGTCCTCGGGTAGCGGTCGATGGTGTAGAGCACGTCGCAGTGGAAGTCAGCAAGTGTGAGGCCGGAGTAGTACGCTACGAAGGCTACAGGGTCTTTAGTGAGGAGTTCATTCATAAATCCTCCCATATAGGTCTTATAAAGGTCTTGGTCTTTAGAGGGGTTGATGGCTATAGGTTATTGTAAGGTAGATTATACCCAATGGTCTTCTGTAGACGATGGTATTGTAGGGTAGACGTTGACTCATAGGTCTTATGGTATTGTAGGGTTCACATATTCTCTATATTCTCTTTATTATCATATAGGGGGCGTAAAACTCTCATGGCGCATCGGGCTCCGGCGGAGCTTCAACAATAGGTTCATCCTCCTCTGCCTCGCCGTCGATGTCGAACTGCTCCATCATCTGCTTTTTCACGTTCTCTGGGACGTTGATGTTCTGGATGACCACGTTGGGATGCAGCCTTTCCTGCCCCCGCGTGTTCACGTCGCCCTTGATTGACGCCTCCATCTTCGTCAGGACCTCGAAGAACTTGGCCTTGTCCTTGAAGGGGATTTTCCTCACCGTCTCTTCGTCGTTCAGGTCCCACCACAGCGACTCGTAGAGCTTCTTGCTCATCACCTGCAACGCCTTGCCGTCGTCGGTGAGTTCCGCGAGCGCCTGCCGGTAGCCACCATCCAAGCGCTGGCGATGGAAGGCAAGCCGTTCCTCGTAGATGGGATGTAACCTTCCCTTCTCAGGGAAGATGTCGGAATAGAGTTGGTTGTAGACCGTTCCCCAGACGTGGCGCAGGGCCTCGGCCTTACTGACTCGTGGCCTGCGAACCCCACCATCCGTGCTCCAGTGTTTCTTCCCGTCCGACCAGTCCCACTCTCCGCGTTCCATCTTGGCAATGACGCAGGCGAGCTTGTCGATTTTCTCCTTTGTCTTCTTTGCCGGTGCGCGTCCCACGTTGTCTCCCTTCCATCTCTTCTGGTTTTGTGCTATCCTAGCAAGGATACCATGAATCCCTACTAATATGCAAGCACGCCACGGAGAAGATTTTTCGTTGTACCACTTGCGCCCGGCTCAACTCTAGTGTATGATGCCACAAAACCGGCAAGGAGGTTCACTTGCGACTACTGACTGTGGACGTTGAAACCTCGCCAAATCTTGCCTACGTCTGGGGTCTTTACCAACAGAACTTGGCCCCAGTGCAGGTTGTTGAGCCGACAGAGATGCTGTGCTGGTCGGCGAAGTGGCGTGGGGCGCACAAGGTGATTTATCGCAGCGTGTTCGATGATGGGAAGGGAGAGATGCTGGACAAGCTCTGGGAGCTTCTAGACGAAGCCGATGCCGTGATTCACTACAACGGCATGAGCTTCGATGTCCCGCACATCAACCGGGAGTTCCTTCAGGCCGAACTTGGCCCACCTTCACCGTACAAGCAAATCGACCTCTTCAGGGCAATCAAAAAGCGCTTCAAGTTTCCGTCCAACAAGCTGGAGTACATCGTGGACGACCTTGGCATCGGCGAGAAGCTCAAGCACGAAGGGTTCGAGCTGTGGAAGAGATGCATGGCCGGAGAGGCGAGCGCGTGGCGACTCATGCGTCAATACAACATCAACGACGTTGCCCTGACAGAACTTCTCTACGAACGCATCCTGCCGTGGATTCCGAACATCCCGTCACATGCGGCATACTCTCAGGAACGTGTCTGTCCCGCCTGCGGCTCGGATAATCTGCAAGCAAGGGGGTTCGCATACACGAAACAGTCCAGATACCAGCGGTTCCAGTGCCAGTCGTGCGGAAAATGGTCCCGCGGTACAAAGGGAGAAACGGTCGATATCAGGGAGGTTGCGTGGTAATGGCGTTCATACCATGCAAGGAATGTGGTATGCCAGCAGACGTTTTCGACGACGGATGGCCATTTTGTAGCATGTGCTACGATAAGATTGTGGAGGAGAACATGGAGAAGAACAGAGTGCGCGAGAAAATCGAGGGCGAGGTGAACGTTCCATACGCAGTCCAGCGTCGATTGCTCTACGCGACGTTCGATGAGACTGTGGAATGGATGCGCGAGATGCTGAAGGACAATGAGTTTCTCGACGAAGTGGAGGAGATGGCTGCCAAGCGATTGGCTGAGGGCTACGAAAAATACGGTTCCAAGATGTATTCGTGGGACTCAGAGACTCGTGACCGAAACATTCTCGAAGAACTGGCCGATGCATTTGTCTACAAGTCTAGTGGTGATGTGTGATGCGCTGTCACTTCTGCGGAAAGGGGTTGCCAGAGGACGATGGAATGATTCTCTACGCTAAGGGAAGACTGCACGACGTTGACCCAGAAATGCCGCCATACCCGGTGTGCATGACATGTTTGAAGTCACATAAACTCAAACTAACCAAACTGGAGAAGGTGAAACGATGAAAATCACTGAGATTGAGCACGATAGTCAGACTGCTCTGGAAATGGACGACTACGGACTTCCAGACGAGTCGCGTTGTCTCAAGCATCGCATGGCGGCCGTTATCGTCGACGAGGATGGTGAGTGGGTCGGAGTGGGCTGGAACGGTCCGGCAGAAGGTTCTTCTCCCAAGGGCGGTGTCTGTCCGCGTATGGACATGGCTAGCGGCGAGCACTACGAGCTTTGCGACGAAGACGAAGCCTGCCCAGACCACGTTCATGACGTGATTGGGGCGCTGGAAGATTATGAGAGTATCAAGGAGTACATCGGGGAGGCGGCGCATCCAAGCCTGTACCTTATTGGGCACGACACCATCTGCCCACATTGCGTCGATGCCGCAGAGAAGGCTGGCATCGAAAACATCTATGTCATCAAGGGGTAGCGATGAGATTTCTGAAACTTATGCGCGTCGCGGTGATTTTTTCCACTGCCGCGGCCATCCTGTTCCTGGCATCCGCAAGCGACGATGACCCGACATACTGGGGGCCACATAACTACGTCTACCGTAACGCTACCCAAACCATCCCCAACGCGGCCAACACTGTCGTCTCGTTCAACCCGGCGCAGGAGGGCGGCGATTGGGACAACATGTTCGACCCCGACCATCCCACCTACATGGTCTGCCCTAAGGAGGCCGTGTATCTCGTGACTGCTCAGGCGGTATTCGAGGAGCCTAACGGGGTCGGCCATTGCTCCGTCTACCTCGAAGAGAACACGAACGGTACGTGGGAGCGCAGGGCGCAACAGCGCATTCCATCGCCGGAGCATGGTGACGCCATGGTGAGCGTGGCTGCCACGTTCGCGGTGAACGCTGGCGATAAGGTGAGGATGGTTGTCCGGCAAACGTCTGGCGGGCCGCTTGACCTGCTTGTCGGAAACGATACCACGAACTATCGGCCGAAGCTGGCCGTCGTGTTCCTGCGTCCGCAATATGGCTATGAGTGAGGGAGGAATAGATGAATATCGTTGAGCCAAACTGGAAGTGGGCTAGCCCCCTAGTTACACGTAACAGTCCGGTAAACTTCATCGTAGTCCATCACGCTGCCGGAGACAGTTCGGCCGAAGATGTCCACTACAACCACATCCACGAAAATCACTGGAGCGGTATCGGCTACCATTACTACATCGAACTGAACGGCCAGATTCATCGTGGTCGGCCAGAGCGGATGATGGGAGCCCACGTCAACGAGCACAACCATGAGTCCATCGGAGTGTGCTTCTCTGGCAACTATGAGATTCGTAAGGTCATGCCGAAGGCCCAGCTTGAGTCAGGGAGGGAACTGTTGGCTGACTTGCAGCGCCGCTATCCTAATGCCAAGGTGATGAAGCATGGAAAGATGCCCGACAACGCTACTGCCTGTCCGGGCAGACACTTCCCGTTCGACGAGATTGTGAATGGAGAGGCTGTGAACGAAGGGCCGAAGATGATTGACAGGAAGATGCGTCCAGTGCTCAAACAGATGATGCTGCGCTACGCCGTGCAACACGATATCGAGATTGACGATTGCCTCGGAATCTCTGTAGTCGATAGCGACGGTACACCTAGCACTGATTGGGGGGAGCAGGCTAAGCGTCTCGCTTGGAGAGTATCAGATAAGCTGGGAATCAAGCAGGGAACTCAACCAACACAGCAGCTATTCAACAGGCTCAAGTAATCCGAACGCCGCTAGGGCGGCACGCCATATGGGGGCGGCCTGCGGGCTGCCCCCAACCCTACAAAGGTGGTGATATGGCATTACTGACAGTCATAGCGGTGATGATGATTCCAATGCTTCCAGTAACCGAGGAACCGCAACTTTCGGTGAAGGCGGCGGCCAGAGAGCGGGCGCTGGAGCGTGTGCACGAGTGGAAGGTGGAGCAGCGGCGCATTGCGGCCGAGCGCAGGGCAGTGACATATGGTGGCCCTTGGGGAAAACTGGCCGCCTCGGTTGGCTGGAGCGAGTCTGAACTCCCAACTCTAAGGCGCATCATCGAGGCGGAGTCTGCAGGAAATCCTCGGGCTTACAACGCAGAAAGCGGTTGTGCTGGGTTGCTTCAGCTTCACCCATGCTGGTACAATGACTACTGGCACTTCGACCCCTACGACCCGAGGTTGAACCTTCTATATGGACTCAAGGTCAAACGAATGTATGGATGGTCACAGTGGAGCACCTACTGATTCTTGGCGATTGTATCGAGGTCATGGAGAAGATGGATGACAAGAGCGTTGATTTCATCTTCACCGACCCGCCATACGGCCACTTCAACAACGACGACGACCTTGCTGCCAGAAGAGAATATGTCTTCGGCGGGAAGCCCGGCGAGAAGCGGCCGATAGCTAACGATGGTCTGGACGCGGATGCGCTTTTCAGAAAGGCCGTAGACCAGTTCTATCGTATACTGAAGCCCGGCGCGTGCGTATGTTGCTGTTGCGCTGGTGGCGGGGGAAGGGATGTGTCATACGCCACTTGGTCGCTCTATATCGACGAGGTACTTGACTTCAAGCACATGATTGTCTGGGACAAGGGGCCGATGGGCATGGGCTGGCACTACAGGCGCTCCTACGAGCTGATTCTCGTGGCCCAGCGGCAGGGAGCGAAGTGCAAGTGGTATGATGCCACGAACAGGATTGAGAACATCATCCGCCCCGGTTACAAGGGAATCAGGAAACTCATTCCCGGTCCCGAGAACCATCCAACTGAGAAACCGGTAAATCTAGTCAAGCACTTCATGACCCTTCATACCGAGCCCGGAGATTTGGTGCTGGACCCGTTCATGGGTAGGGGAACGACAGGTGTGGCATGCGAGGAGCTTGGGCGTAACTTCATCGGCATAGAGACTGATGAATACTGGTATCAGAAGGCGAAGGAGCGGATAGATTGCATCAAGGCACAAGAGGTGCTAGAGTGACTACGGCTCAGGAGGCGGCTAGAGAAATACTAAGGCAGTACCGGGAGAGAATCTTGAAAAGGAGCGCCGAAGTGGGAACTCTAAACCAGAGAATGGAAGCGATGCTGAACCGGATAGACGAAATCGCGTGGAGTGAGGAGAAGCGAAGAACATCCGATGCCGAGGAAGATGACCAAGATAAAAAGTTGGTAACGAGGGTAGTTGATGATTGGCCGTGGAGCGAGATGGAGCGCGGGGCCGCTGAGCTTGAGGACTTGCTGGACGCCAGGACCGCGGAGGAAGGAATCAAGGAGAGCCAAGAGCGCGGTACAGTCTCTCTCACCGAGTTCAAGAAGGGGCTTGAGGAGCGCGAGACTGACGCCGCCCTCAAGGAATCCCCCTTCTACATCTACATTGCCGGACCGCTGTCGGATTTTCCCGCGCAGTATCTCTCCCATGCCACTCGCATGAGCCGGGAGGCGAGATGGTGCATGGAACAGGGATGGGTGCCGTTCAACCCGGCCGCCGACCTTATCGAGGGACTGATGAGCGTGAAGCCTATGCCGGATTTGATGTACCATAAAAGAAGCATGGACATGCTGCGCCTGATTGCGCGGGCCGAGAGGCGTGCCCTTTATGTGGTGGGCGACCGCCACTACAACGGAGCCCTCTCCGGTGGCGTGTTCAAGGAGATGGTCGAGGCGAAGCATCTCTGTATCCCCATCTGCCGCTCAAGGGATGAACTGATTGCCATGCAGGACTTTTACCTTGACGGAACAGAGGGAGACATCCATGGATGAAGAGAACGATATCGTCGTGCTGGTTGCAGATAATGACTCTGGAGGTACAGTGATGGTTATCGAAGTTCACGGAGAGGACGAGGCGACAGAATATGCGGCTCAACTCCTTGCCGCCATGGTGGATATCGGCAAGCTCCCGCACTTCTGCGACGAGGTCGAACGTCGCGGCCTGGCATGGCACGCCATCTGCGCCTTCGAAGACGACCTGCTCGCCTTCGAGAAGAAGAACAGGTGGTGCGGGTCGACCGAGGGTTGGTACATTGTCATCGGGCTGCTCGCGGCACCAGAGGGTGCCCCCAACGTCCCCAATGTCCCGGACTGGGGCAAGGTGAAGGCGTGGCTTGAGTACAACGGCGTCTTCATCACGGTCGAACCCGGCTACGGCGTGCACGTCTGGGACGGCGAGACCTTCGAGGAGACGTTCGAGCCCGAGGTCTTCGTCCGGGCAGCCTTCGCCGACGCTCGCTGTGAGGCCCGCGATGAGTAGCTACCACGGCTGGTCTGACAGGCTGCAGAGCGCCGGCGTCGATGTCCCCGAACTCGAGGCATACGAGACTGAAAGGAGAATAGATGCCAAGTTTGCGAAAGAATGAGGCGTGGGCGGTGGTTTGGCCCGACAAACGTGTGGCAGGAAACTCGCTGAGTTACAGGAAGAAAGAAGCAATCGAACGATTCCTTGCTGTTTTCGTCGGGCATACGTGGAAGGAGCTTGAACGAGACTGGAACGTACGTGTTGCAAAGGTGAGGTTGGTTATTGAGGAATGACTGCCTAGGCGCGGCGTAAAACTCTTGTTCATTATCGTAGCTGACATGCCGAAAAGGGTAGATGTCGATACGCACGATACACCCTCCGAGGCGCAATACTCGTAAAAAGTTTCGCACTTCCTGCTCTCTGGGCTGTAGCTCAACTGGAAGAGCGCCGGTCTCCAAAACCGGAGGTTGGGGTTCGAGTCCCCACAGCCCTGCCACCTGATTCGCATAACCCCGCAAAATCGCGCCAGCCCTGCAAACGAGATGTCCCCACAGCGCCCGGAGAATGGCCCTAGAGGGCGATGGAAGCAATAGATGGTATTACCATGGCTATCCTTCTCTCCTGCTGCCATATTCTCAAAAACTAGAGGGGCGTACTGAGTACCGTAATAACATCCATATGTATAGGTGCGCTAAATAGACCCGGGGAATATTCTGCGAGGTAGATAAGATTAGGTTATGGGTACTTAGCAGTCCGTATGCTTTCGCGCGTATTCCTTTGCTCGTCCGTGTTCCATAGTACCATCATGCTATCATATCAACGATTCTTTATATAAACATTCCTTTATGTACTCTCCTGTACTCTCTCTCTCCTGTGCCTGCCTATGCTGAGTATCCTAGTGGTGGCGCGGATTTTGGCGTGGCGCGGTTCGATATCGCTCTACTAAATGGCCACCTACTAGTTTCATGTTTAGACTAATGGACAACGATTTGGTCCCTTGACTGCTCCGAGACCTGCTAAACTGGGGGCCGAGATTTGACCCGAGAGGAGGACGACCATGGACGCCGATACCTTCTACATCCGTCAGACGCCGTGCGCACGTTGCGCGAGCAGGTACTATACTCACGAGCCGTTCCTGTACGGATGCTACAGGCCATGGTCGAACTCTCAGCCGTGCGGACGCACGGAGGCCACGGCGGAACTGTCGGTCCTCGCTGGCGAGCTTGCGGAACCTATCCGCAGGGTCGAAAACTGGCACTTGCGCGAGCAGGTCTGTAATGGCGTGACGCAGGTTCTCGCGCGGGCGATGGAAGACGTCGGCGCGGAGTTTGACGCCGAAGCGTTCCGGTATGCCTGCAATTCGGGAAAGTAGGACTAAAGGAGGACACAATGACCACCGGACGCGAAGATTGCCTATTGGCGGTCTACCGCTTCACGCGAGATGATGTGCTCAGCGGAAAGGCGGCCAATCTTGATTGTCACCTGAAGGGAGAGATTACGTGGTACGACTCAGACCACGCGTCGGTATTCGCCCACGAGGCGGGCGAGTGTCGGTTTGTCGGCACAGTCGCCAGAAAGAGCGACGACATATGGTCGGCGGGCGTCACGCGCCACAGTCTGCCCGTGGCCTTCGACAATCCTGAAGACGCCGCCACCGCGCTGCTGGCCATGGCCCGCGG
>Ga0116184_10001272_pt1 | contig 24977 bp, 27 predicted proteins | sample AD_JPNNA5_MetaG_FD_89886 | JGI IMG/M metagenome (GOLD analysis project Ga0116184, IMG submission 89886) | Active sludge microbial communities of municipal wastewater-treating anaerobic digesters from Japan - AD_JPNNA5_MetaG | ecosystem: Engineered > Bioreactor > Anaerobic > Digestate | place... | reverse complement strand
CCGGTGTAAGATACTCATGGTTGCGAATTTTAGCCTCATTGTATGCAGCATTAAATATTGCTTGTACTTGCGCACTAACTTTCATAGTAATTTATACCCTCTTCATGATGCATTTAAGTGGATACCCCTCTGCTCGTGCTCTTGTATGTACTTCATTGATTTTTGTTGATGCAATATCATAGGTATATACTCCAACAGCTGCGCGTCCTGTAGTATGCACGAGCAGCATGAGCCTTGTTGCTTCCACAGGATTTTTGTGAAAGATGCTTATGAGCACATCCACAACAAAATCCATTGGAGTAAAGTCGTCGTTGAGCATAACTACCTCGTACTCCTCGGGGAAAGCTTGCTCAATGTCTTCCCCCTCGATCAGTGAGGTCTCATTATCGGTCTTAATACTCACTACGTATAAAAATAGCCTTTTTTCGCTAAAAAAACAAGTTCGCAGCGAATTGACGGCTAATAGGTCATCAAAGGACTTAATACGTAGCTTCCATACATGGGGAATTGTCCCGCCGGTATGTCCATAGTATTATAGTCTCCGTTAGACAAACTGCCATTGCCGTCTTTGTCCCAGAAAAAGTTAGCAATATTTGTAGTATTACCATACCAGAATACGAACTTTTTGCAGAGCAAGGGGTCTGAAAAGGGGTAATGTGTCCCTTCGATATACAAGAATATTTTATGGGCTTTATTAACCAATTCGGGGTTGCTATGCTGTATCAAAATAGTGTGCATATCAGTGTTGGTGGCAAATGACATGGGATGTGAGAAGTCCACAGTAGTTAGTACCAAAGTTTCTCCATCAATAAGATTAATTTGGGAGAATGGTATATAGCGGTCGCCTGTATCGAAATAGCCGCTTCCATTAGTGTCTTCTGCAACGAGGAACCATACATCGCGCGCATGGAGATCGCGATCTTCCTTTTCATCTTTAATTTCATATACAATAGGATCAAGTCTCAACTCTGTAAGAGCATCTCCCGGCCGCAGCACGATCCCTTGTGTTATAAAGCTTTCATTAAATTGGGGGCGGTCATTTACGGCTATGTAGATAGGCTTGATGAAGTCTACATTTGGAGGAATGAACTCATGGATGAGTATAGCAGAGGTGCAAAACCGATTGCTATCGCAGGATGCAGACAAAGCGGCAATTGCAAGCGCTATGAGGAAGCCTGCATGACATATTAGTTTCAAAACTGTACACTGCTTCATTAGAGTCCTCCCAGTTTAGATAAGGGCAGAAAAAAGAGTGAGAAATACAGCGTTGGAGTTCCCCATCGTGCAGCACTCGTTAAGAACACAAGACCGTTTACCCCATGTATAGTCTGTATACCGAGCGGATATACTGAGTTACCATAGACAACAATTTTTTTCTTTATAGCTAGAGTTCTGTCAAGGAGCTGGAATGTGGTGCTGTATCTATCCTTCGAAGCTGCCTGAAGCACCCATGGAACTCCCGCATCATCTTTGAACAGTACCGACGGAAGTGGTACCAGTACCCGTCTTGGTCCTACGATTGTAGAACTGTTTGTATCAAAGAGGAAGAGGTAACTCTCGGTCAAGTTAGTTAAGGCGCTCCTTTTTGTAATCCGGAGCAAGAGCAGCCTTTCGATGCTGAGTGTTTCTGCTTGTTCAATGGAAAACGAGCCTCCATTCCAGAAACTTGTGTTTGGGTAGGTACTGTTGTCAAGAAACGAGAAGGCATCTTTGAGCCTTGCTGTGACATCATAAAAATTTACCGGTGATGTAAATGCAGTTGTAATACTATCGTAGAGTGATATTCCCAGATCAGTGTCATTGTAACCTAACACTATATAACGTTTGTTCTGGAAGTCGTAAAGCGGAATTCGGGCAGTAGATAACGAAGATATATTATTATTATTAGTTCCATAGGTAAAATACTCATTTGTCAGAATTGCACTATTATTAACGGAAAAATTAATTTCATATAAGGCACGGGTAGCAGTATTTCCGGTCGGCAGTGCAAAACCCAGGCCTTGTTCGTGGCGCATGAGATACCATGGGTCTGCTCCAGTATCATTGCTGAGCACGGTTATGTAGTCACGGGAAAGAAAAAGAAGATTGTGTTCCGGGTTGACTGTTTCAGTAGTAGTGTAACGGATAAGGAGCACGCTCGTATCTTCTGGTTTGCCAGAAAGCACAGCTTTGGGAAAGTATTCGAAGTATCCGAGCATGTCATCCGGTAGCCGTTTGGTATAGATGTGCTCCATAGCAGGTATCTGCCGCGGGGGGATTTCACGGTTATCATACATGAATATATTGCAGGATATGAGTGTAACCAGCAATGCAATGAGAACTATGGCTAGTAGGATTCTCGTTTTCATAAGCTAATCCTTAGTGCTACATAGGGTTCGGGAGCTGTAACTTTAAAGAGTGTCGATGGTATCGCTGTCACTATTGATGTTTGCGGTTGCATCTCGTGGTTAAGAACATACGCAGGCAACAGTGGACCAAGCCGCATGGTAAAGCCAATCGCTAAACGGATGGTTTGAACCACTCTAAAGTTTATGGCTGTATCGAACGCAATACCAAAAGGCAGCTCAGCAGGAAAGAAGATATCGTTTCCTGTGAGTGTAATGCGTCCAAAAAGCCTCAGGCTCATTCCGAGGCTTAGAAAGGCGAGCGGATCTTCCAAGAGTATGCTCGCACCGGCAGAGGCTTCGAGATACGGAAAGGGCGGTTTCGTGAACGGGATGATAGCGATTGCCGAAGTTTCACCACCAACGGTTAAGCTGAAAAACCCCGGGAGCATGTAGTAGCGAGCGTAGATTCCAGGAACCAGATTAGCGTAACGGAGTGTTCCTTCCATTTCCAAGTTTGGCAATTTTTTAAGATCGAGTGATATACCGAAATCTTCCTTGCCGATATAAATCGTTTTCTCGATGGGAATATAGCCAGGTAGGCTTGCGCGAAACTTGATAGAAGTATTCTGTTCCTGTTCCAAGGTGTACTTGCCCTCGGCATCTAGTTTGGCATTCCGTTTTAGGTTGATAAAGTTTATGGATGTTCCTGGGAGTCCTTCGAAGGTTATGACAGTACCCCGCGCTACGGTGATGACTTCGGTTTTTTCAACTACCTTTTCGGTTACTACCACACGTTCCTTTTGGGGAAGCGGAGGAAGGAGCCGGCCTGCTTCCTTTGATGTATCCTCAAGGAATTTATAGACGGTTCCCAGGTTGAGATTGGGAAAGCTCGCTGATTTGACGAGGAGTTCAGCCTTGGTATCGGTGCGGGTACCCTTGATTGTCAGCGTAAACGTGGATCCGCTCTGGACAGCCGACAGGTCGAATATCACGTCGGGCTTGTCGTCCGAAAAAACTGTTTTGGTGTTTTCGGTAAAGGCAATTTTGAGGTACTCAATCATGGTTTGGATCTGCTTTGCAAAGGGGCTCTTCTCATCATAGCGGAGGCTTACTCCCTGTGGAACAAGGTCTTTTTCAATTTCCCCGGCAGGCCTCGGTGTCTGCGCCATAACCGCTGCGGCAGCGCTAACACAGAGGATTAGATACAGAATGCGTAGCTGTTTCATGGTTTCACCTCGATTGCGTAGAGTTGCCTCATTTTTTCGTAGTAAATCCGAGTAGCACTAAAGCCGTAATGGCCTATTTCCGGGTGATTGTTGTGGGCTAAGACTAGTATGGTTCTACCCGTCGAACGTGACAATAAGGTGCAGATCGTTGGATAGTCGCCGTCATTCCTTGAAGCGATAACAGCTATAAAAATGTCATTTACATAGAGGTACTGAGGCTGTAAATCCATAGGAATTTCTAGAGAAAACCTGAGAAGACCGTCAGCCACAGCAGTAGAATCAAGGGAGTTTGCTTCTGTATTAAAATCATTGCTTGATAGTTTTATGGAATAGATTTCAGTATTGGTGTCATAATGAGGGGTTATGCTTTCGATAATAAGCGCATAGAGTGTGCTTCCGTTCGTGTATACCCGATGAGGCATATTGGAAAAATTATGCTGATAGTTGTTAGTACCTTGCCAAAGGGAGCCTGTATTGCTAAACCAGAGCGGCTCGTCGTTTATTGAAAACGGTTTAGTTGCATTCTCCTGGACAGCATGGACAAAATTTTCTGGCACTTGAATTGCTGGACGTTTTTCTACAAATGTCTTTGTATCACCGAAGAGTATGATCCACTGCAGCCTATTGTACGGCACCATTGATATTCTGCCACTCCCTATGTTCTTCGAGGCTGCGGGGAAGCGTGAGAAGCCAAAATCCGCAGAATAGCCTGTGAAGGTATACGTGCCAATCTTTTTGAGGTCCCTGTCATAGTAGGTAATTGTATTGTTGCTATGAACAACGTAGATACCATCTGAGTCAGGATCGATAGCGAGGAAACTGCAATCTGCATCTAATTGTACCTGGGCTTTGATGCCAGGTGTTATGTAGGACGCAAGAAACTTGCCATAGCTGTTGTTATTCAAAACCGCTAGGTTACATCCGGTCTGCATGAACAGCATAACCATAGTAAGCGCTATTGAAAGTTTCTTTACCATATGTACCTCACTCCAATGCACAGGTGCAGCGTAAAGGGAATCTCTCCAATGATACCCCAGCTCAGGTAAGATGGGCTGACAAACTGTAGCTCACCAGACATGGCAATAGTTCCGGGAATAAGTGTCATACCAAAGCTAACCATACTCCTCATCGTGGCTGCACCAAATTGAAAAGGAGAGGGGAAATTAGCAAAGTACAACTCTCCACCCGTTGCAAGCCTTAGATACGGTTGGAAGATATACTGTGGATTAAACAGCCCTATGGGGTAGAAGGTAAGCGTTACAAAGAGCGGAATTTCAAAAAAAGCGCGTGGGTCATGCGTCTCGGTGTCAAAGTTGAAATCCATTGGAATGACAAAGAAGCCGCTTTGCGCGCCGTAATAGAAAATATCGGGGAAGATTGCGCGGGAATACATGCCGTTAAACCCAAGTGGTCTGTCGCTCGCCACAAAAACCTGCACTTCGTTATAGGAAACGGGAACGAGTCCGCGCGCAGTAACCGTAGGCTTTTTGCTCGTTGCCTTAAATTGTATTGTTTTGGGATAGAAACCCTGCTTTTTTATGGTGATGATGAGCTCGGCCCCTTCCTTGGTGTCCACAGCGAGTTGCCCATTCTCGATGACGCCAAGGAGTGTTTCGCCGATGAAAACTTCCGCACCGTTGTCCTTGGATTGCAAGATTATGGTAACCGGTGTTCCCTGTTCCACAACTTCTTCCACCGTGGTAGTCTCTACCTTGGTTACTTCCCGGTAAATGATGAGCTCGCTTTCCGGCAGCGGCTGCAAAGCCTCGCGGATACGCTGGGCTACTTTTGCGGAGATATCGTCGATGGTTTCAAAAACAGCGACGCCGCCCTTGCCTGTGTTAAATGCAGCAACTGCATTGAGCCCTGTTAAAATGTCAATGGCACGCACGCCAACATGCAGCGTGTTGCCTTCTATTACATAAAAACCCAGGACTACGACATCGGCTTTTTGTGTTTTTGCAAACTCAATAAGAGCGGGTTCGTCAAGTAATGAACCTTTATAGTTTTTTCGGATTATATTGGTGTCAATGACTGTATAGCCAATACGTTCCAGTTCAATTGCAATAGTATCTGCACAGATGCTGGAATAATCAGCTTCGCTGTTATTCATGGGGGCAAAATCAAAAACTGCGACGGTCCGCTCGATGAGTTTTTGAGCATGCACAAGCGGTGTAAATATGCAGAGTATGGATATAAAAAATACATAATGCAGCTTCTTCATGATTATAAGTATAATGCCTCTCATGATCGATTACAAGAAAAACCTACCTGCTATCTGACAGACAGCAGGTAGGTGAGCGGAGGAGAAGACCTATTGCGGGAGCTATTAGGTTAATAAGCCCAGCAGTATTTTTTATTGACCTTCAGGGCTGGTCTTTGCCCTGTGTCCGGATTCATAGGTTTCAATTTCACGGGTGATAATGCGAGCGAGTCGTTTTATGCCTTCTTCGATTGTTGCGGGATCTGAATACGAGAAGTTGAGGCGCATTGCGTTGTGTTCAGGGTTGTCATAGTAGAATGCAGAGCCAACAACATAGGCAACTTTTTCTTCTTCGACAGCTTTGATGATGAGTTCATCGGTGTTGATATAATGTGGTAAGCTCACCCAGAGGAAAAGTCCCCCCTCGGGTTTGGTCCAGGTAACATCCCAGCGTTTTGGCATGTATTTTTCTAAGCATTCGACCATTTTATTGCGCTTTTCCCGATAGTTGTCACAGGTTTTCTTGATGGTGTCGTAGAGTTTCCCCGTGCGCATATATTCAGCAAGCCATTTTTGGGAAAACACATTGGTGCAGAGATCCATAGCCTGCTTGGCAATCACACATTTGGCAATAAATTTTTCATGTGCCATAATCCAGCCTACACGGACGCCAGGAGAGAGTATTTTTGAGAATGTCTTGAGATTGATAACGATACCCCTGTTTTCGCCCTGTTGATCAAGCTGGTAAATAGAAGGTAGATGATCTCCGAGGAAGCGAATTTCCCGATAGGGGGAATCTTCTACAATGAGTAAATCCTTACGGTATGCAAAATCGAGAAGAGCCTTTCGTTTTTCAAGGCTCCAGCAGAGTCCTGCAGGATTTTGAAAATCAGGAATTACATAAATATATTTTATTTTATTCCCACGCGCTTTTGCTTTGGCGAATTCGCGTTCAAGAATTTCCATATTAAAACCATCGCGTTCTGGAGTAAACGGAATGCCAAGCACATGTGCTGAATACGATTGAATAGCCTGAATAGCTCCTACATAGGTAGGACGGCCTGCGATCACATAATCACCCGGATCGAGGAGTATTTTGGCAACCATATCGAGTGCCTGCTGGCTGGCTGAAACAATTAGCAGATTTTCTGGTTTAGGCTGAACACCCTGACGGTTTTCAAATTTTATTATTTCTTCTTTGAGACCATTGTCACCTTCTGTGGTACCATACTGTAAAGCACTTTTGGCTTCTTTTTCGAAGACGCGATCCGCAGCTTCTTTTAAGTCAGCAACCGGAAACGTTTCAGGAGCTGGAAGCCCACCTGCAAATGAAATAATCTCAGGGCGTGCAGTCAGTTTAAGCAGTTCTCGAATGACACTTTTTTTCATATTACGAGCGTTCGATGAAAAAACGCTGTCAAAATCCATCATAGCAGTTACTCCTCACCATTGATATGCTCGAATGTATGCTGTGAGCATTACAATCATATAAGAAACGTTTGTTGAATCTTTATTCATAGTACACTGAAAAATAAAATATGTAAAGTCGTATTTTGAAACTGCATTTTGAATAATAAAACGTATGTAGCGCGAATATCAGGAATCTTGTTTATGACAGGTTTTCATGTTCGTTTTAATAGTATATTGTACTCTTTAAATAATGAGCGCTAGCAGATTACGAGAAGGTTGAGCAGTATGAGACGAAATGAAATCGAGTTACTTGCACCGGTTGGATCGTATGCATCGCTGGTTGCAGCAAAGCAGGGGCATGCAGATGCTGTTTATTTTGGTGCAGATACTTTGAATATGCGGTCAGGTTCTTCAGATATGTTTGTAAGTAACGATATTTATACACTGACAGCGCGAGCGCATGAATATGGACTTAAAGCATATCTCACGCTTAATACGATTATTTACGACAACGATATACCAATCATGGAACGCTTGCTCGATGAGGCAGCAAGAGCCGGTGTTGACGCGATTATTGCCAGCGATATTGCCGTAATACTGGATGCTCGAGCCAGGAATCTTTCGGTTCATATATCTACACAGCAAAATATTTCAAACAGCAGAGCAGTGGAATACTTTGCGCAATGGGCTGATACAGTGGTTCTTGCACGGGAACTATCTCTCGCTCAAGTACACACCATTGCTGATGCAATACGTGATAGGTGCATTACTGGTCCCAGTGGCAAGCTTGTACGCATCGAAATTTTTGCGCATGGAGCGCTCTGCATGGCAATTTCCGGGAAATGCTACCTGAGCCTGCACACGTACAGTGCGTCTGCAAACCGTGGTCAGTGTATGCAGGTATGCAGACGCAGGTATCGGGTTCATGATATCGAAGACGGTTTTGAATTGGAAATTGATAATGAACACATAATGTCGCCAAAAGATTTATGTACGATTGATTTTTTGGATAGAATCATCAGTGCCGGTGTTTCTGTGCTAAAAATAGAAGGACGCGCACGGCCGCCTGAATATGTGCGTACAGTAACTGAAGCGTACCATGAAGCGCTCTGTGCACTTGCTGATGGCTATTACTCCCCAGCGCTCATGCAAAGCTTAAAAAGTAAACTGGCCGATGTCTTTAACCGCGGTTTCTGGGATGGCTACTACCTTGGGAGAAAACTAGGGGAATGGTCAGATGTACATGGTTCAAAAGCAAACTATAGAAGAAAGCGTGTCGGCATTGTAAAAAATTTCTATAAAAAGATTGGTGTTGCAGAAATAGAAACAACCGATACGGGTTTAGATAAGGGTGTACGTGTGTTGCTGGTAGGCCCGACTACCGGTTCTGTATTTGTTGATGCTGCTGAACCCTGGTCGGAAGATGGACATCCACTTGTGCAGGCGGGGAAGGGTCTGACTATTAGTCTTAAAGTTCCTGAACCGGTTCGCCGTAATGATACTGTGTATGTTTTAGAGCCTCGAACTTAAAATAAAAAAGGCTGTCATTTGCGACAGCCTTTTCCTCCTTTTTTATAGTTCCGTATAACTATCAGATGATGCTTGTTATACTAAACCTTGTGCGATCATCGCGTCAGCCACTTTCTTGAAGCCTGCAATATTTGCACCGACAACATAGTTGCCTTCAAAGCCGTATTCTTTTGCGGTTTCGACGCAGGTTTTGTGAATGTTTACCATGATTTCATGGAGCCGCTTATCGACTTCTTCTGCACTCCATGCAAGTCTCATGGAGTTCTGGCTCATTTCAAGACCAGAGGTTGCTACGCCGCCAGCGTTTGCTGCTTTGCCGGGAGCAAAGGGAATCTTCTTCTCAATGAAGAGTTTCCATGCTTCTGGGGTACAACCCATGTTGGAAACCTCAACAACAACTTTAACGCCATTTGCAACGAGCGTTTGCGCATCTTCGCCAGAAAGCTCATTCTGTATAGCACAGGGCATTGCAATGTCGACTTTCTGTTCCCAGGGGCGCTTTCCTGCAAAGAACTGTGCTTTGGGGAATTTCTTAACATAGTTTTCAACTTTGTTGCGGTCGATAATGAGCATTTCTTTGAGGTACTTCCATTTTTCAGGTGTTCCGATACCATCTGGATCATACACATATCCGTCTGGACCGGAAATTGTAACAACTTTTGCTCCAAGCTGAGAAGCTTTGATACAAACACCCCATGCTACATTACCAAATCCGGATACTGAAACGGTTTTTCCCTTGAGGCTTTCACCTTTGAGTGCAAGCATTTCTTCTGCAAAGTAAGTCGCTCCAAAGCCGGTTGCTTCTGGCCGGATGAGTGAACCTCCGAAGGTTAGTCCCTTACCAGTCAATACACCGGTAAATTCATTCTGGAGCCGCTTGTACTGACCAAAGAGATAGCCCACTTCACGACCGCCGACACCAATATCGCCTGCTGGAACATCAGTATCAGGACCGATATGGCGGAAGAGTTCTGTCATAAAACTCTGGCAGAAGCGCATGATTTCATTATCACTCTTTCCGTTTGGATCAAAATCAGAACCGCCTTTTCCGCCACCCATGGGAAGACCAGTCAGGCTGTTTTTGAATATCTGCTCAAAACCAAGGAATTTGAGCGTAGAGAGTGTTACTTTTGGATGGAAGCGGAGTCCTCCCTTGTAGGGACCGATTGCGCTATTGAACTGAACACGGTATCCTCTGTTCACGCGATATTCACCCTTGTCATCAATCCAGGGAACGCGGAACATAACAACTCGTTCTGGTTCAACAATGCGCTCAAGAATGCGCTGCGCTTTGTATTTGGGATCTCGCTCAATGAGTGGTGCAATGGATTCCAAAACTTCTTCTGCGGCTTGCAGGAATTCGGTCTCCCATGGAGCCCGTGCCTTAAGTCCATCAAGAACTTCCTGAATATAGGCGTTCATAATGCCTCCTTACTAAAGTTTTTCTATAAACACATTGATGCTTTAAGCATCGTGTTCGTATTCTAAACCTGAATTGAAAGTTAAGCAAGAGGTGTTTTTTAATTATTGAATAGAATATTATAATATTTGAAATAAACAGGCCTGTTTGTTTGAGATCGTCGTATCAGATGGTTGGTGTCAGGAAGAATGTGTCGTGAAGCCAGGTGCTTGCTGCAGTACATTGACCAAGGTTTAATTTTACGGTATAAAGACACACTACATGTACTCATTGTTTATTTGTAGCTGTAGCTATATTTTTCCAGGAGGATTGATGTGAGCGTAAAAATAAGGCTCAAGAAATTTGGAACAAAAAAACGACCATACTATCGCGTAGTAGTGCTTGATAGCAGACAGCCTCGTGAAGGGCGCACACTTGATGAGTTAGGGTATTACCATCCAATTGAAGCTGAAGATAAACAGGTTCAGCTCAATGCAGAAAAGGTAAAAACCTGGTTGTCCCGCGGTGCTGAACCCACCGATACTGTTAAATCACTGTTCAAGCGCTGTCATATCACCATTTCATAATGGATGATACAGTATCTGATTGCGCAAAATAATTGGTAAGGATTAAAAATGGAACGCGATCTCGTTGAATTTATTGCAAAATCTCTGGTTGATGATCCGAATTCTGTTTCTGTTAATATGGTAGAAACAGATCAGGGATCGGTTATTGAACTTAAAGTAGCGCCAGGAGATGTTGGTAAAGTTATTGGCAAACAGGGACGGATTGCAAAAGCGATTCGAGTTTTGTTATCTGCAACAGCAGCACGAACAAAAAAAGATATTCGTTTACAGATTCTTGACTGAGTAATGAATGAATTAGCCATTGGAAAAGTGGTTAAGGTATTCGGCCTTGATGGCCGGGTTAAGATCGAATCATTTTCGGGTGAGTTTGATCATTTTTTAACACTTTCGTCTGTAATGCTCCGTTTTGGTTCGGAAACTAAATCTGCAGAAATCGAAACGTGTGAGTTTCATGCAGGCAGTATTATTGCACGGTTTAAAAACTGTACAACTGCTGAACAGGCTCAACACTATGTAGGGTGGGAGCTTTGGGTTGAACGGAGTAAAGCATCCCCATTAAAAGCAAATGAATATTACTATGGGGATCTTACCGGATGCAACGTAATGGATGGTGCAGCCTGTGTAGGGATAGTGACGGGTGTGCTTGAAACGGCAGGAGGACACCTATTGGAAGTGCAGTGTGGTCAGACCAGTAAATTAGTGCCGTTTCGAAATGAATTTATAGGGACTGTTGATATACAGGAAAAGAAAATCGAGCTTTTAGCCCCGTGGATACTTGAGTGAAACTGGATATACTGACACTTTTTCCTGAAATACTCAAAGGATTTTTTGAAAGTTCGATTATGGCTCGTGCTGTAAAGCGTGGTTACATTGAGTACTCGCTTGTGCAGATTAGAGATTTTGCTTGCAATAAGCATAATAAATGCGATGATGAAATCTTTGGCGGTGGCGCTGGCATGTTGATGCAGCCAGGACCACTTGAACGAGCCATACAGTCTATCAGTACACCGCAGAGCTGTATTGTATACATGACTCCGGGTGGTAGGCTTTTTAACCAGCGCTACGCAGAAGAATTGAGCAAAGAGCAGCATGTAATTGTGATCTGCGGGCACTATGAAGGCATTGATCAACGTATTATCGATAAGTATGTTGATGATGAAATTTCTATTGGCAATTATATTCTCACATCGGGTGAGACAGCGGCACTTGTATGCATCGATTCGGTGTTTCGCTTGATCCCGGGGGTGATTACTCAAGAATCGCTTGAGGAAGAAAGCTTTTCGGATGGTCTTCTGGAGTATCCCCAGTATACAAGACCTGCAAAGTATGATACTATGCCGGTGCCTCCGGTATTGCTTTCGGGGCATCATGCAAAAATACAGGCATGGAGATATAAAAAGCGGCTGGAAAAAACATTATTGTACCGGCCAGAGCTGTTACAAAAGCTCGATCCGCAGGTTTTGCGGTTAATTACGGAAATTTTACAGCAGGGGGTAAGTGATGAACCTGATTGACAAAATACAGAATGCACAGATAAAGAAACTTCCGGATTTTAAGGTTGGTGATACAATTAAGGTAAACTTTAAAATTGTTGAAGGTAAAACAGAACGCATTCAGGCTTATGAAGGACTCGTTATTGCCATAAAGAATAGCGGTATTGGTAAAACATTTACCGTACGGAAAAACTCTTATGGTGTTGGCGTAGAACGTGTATTCCCATATAGTTCTCCGCGCATCGATGGTGTTGAAATTGTCCGGTACGGCAAAGTTCGAAGAAGCAAACTGTACTACATCCGCGATACAATCGGAAAGAAAGCACGCATTAAAGAGCTTATCGGTGGCAGAAAACCAATGAAATCTGCTGAGTAATTTACCGATTACTATAATGTGGCAATAAAGCCAGTTAATTTTGAGCATATAGTTTCGCATAAAGCATCAGCTGATAAAACATCAGCTGATGTTGTCATTAGCAGAGAATCTGACAGCAGTAAAAAAAACATAAGCACACAAAAATTAGTTATTCATGAGCAATTGAATAAACGTGTGATTGCTCAAACTGATATACTTACCCGTACTGTTTCAGGTGATTTGATTGCTCTACCAGTCTTACAGGAAAGAATACTGAGCATTTTACACGCTTTTTCTATACAGCCTTCACCGCTCGCACAACAGGCTGTTTTGCTAGCCATTTCTGAAGGCTTAAAACTGTCCCCTTCGCTCATTCGTAAAATTATTCACGTTTTAGAAACTGAAATTCATCGTGATGCACTTACTGTGATCCGGGCTCTCGATGACACTGATAGCGATCTGTTTTTTAAAGCACTCGAGTTACTTACAAGAATTAGATCACTCGGTCAGCACAACTATGAGGATGGCCACACGAATCATGGACAGCAAGGGGAGCACAATGAGGGACAGACTCAATTCAAAAAACAGGCAATGATTGCAGAAACCGAGGAAAAGCATGCAATCATCAATCAATTTAAAGCGCTCGTAAGCGAATGTTTTAAGGCAACAGAACAGGAAAAGAACCATGCGGGACATACTACTACGAACACATCTCAAACGAATGGAAGATATGCTTCTCATTTTACCTGGATACATATACCCTTTTCTTTTATAGAAGGTTCTTTGAATTTGACCGGGTATCTCAGAATGGTATATAATTACTATACAAAAAAAATTGAACGCATGGTAGTAGAATGTACTGATGAACAGGCTGAGCGGCTTGCAGTTTTAGAGGCAGGAAAAGTTTTGTTCTGGAGTAGCAATAAAAAAGAATGTACTTCTGCAGAACAGCAAGGACTTGTGTGTATTTCACAAAAAGAGGTTATTCAAGCTTGTGCCTTATGCGGTATCAATGCTGGTATAGGTGCTGGGTATGAGAAAGAACAGTAAAGCTGCAGCACTACGGTATACTCGTGCCCTGCCAGCTCCGCTCATTGTTGCACGGGGTTCAGGCTGGACAGCTGATGCTATTATTAAAAAAGCTCAGGAGCATGATGTTCCTATAGTGGAAAATTCGCTGCTTGCTGAGCAATTTGCAAGTTTGGATGTAGGCACTTTTGTACCTGAAGAATATTGGGAGTTGCTTGCAGAAATTCTTGTTGCAATAAGGAAAGTGTGGATATGAAAAAACGGTATGCTGTATCAGATTTAGTTGAAGGTTACTATTTTACGAGTGACGCTTATCTGGATAGCGAGAATATATTCGTTCCAGAAGGTGTTCCTATTCGTGCTCGTGACATAGAAAACCTCAAGCGCTGGGATATTAGTCATGTTTATTCGGAAGGAACCCTCACTGCACCAAAGACCGAAGCTCCTCTCGATGAAACTGATGAACAAAATAAAAAGCTTTTTCAGGACGTCGATGCCTATTCTGCGTATAAAAAGAGTATTATGGATTTTTCGCTGTTTTTAGCTTCTTTGCAGGAAAAACCCGAAAAACATGCAGTTGATGATTTATCTGAAAAGATTTTAACACTTGCACAGACACAGGAAATAACACTTGTTTCTGCAATTATTTCTGCAAATATTGAACATGATCAAAATGCACAGAGTGCTGTTAATACAGCAATCTTTTCATTTTTAATTGGTAAGGTGATGGCTTTGCCTAATTACCGGCTTAAAACACTTATAACTGGAGCACTTTTGCATGATATCGGTATGCAAAAGATACCAGAAGCAATTGTTAAAAAAAATGGAAATCTGACACCAGCTGAACTGCAGCAGATAAAAACACATCCGTTGCTTTCGTATCAGCTTGTAACTCGAACACTTGGGTATCCAGATGAAGTTGGCGTTATTGTACTCCAGCACCATGAACGCTGGGATGGGGAAGGATACCCCCGAAAATTAAAGGGTGCAGAAATAGATATTCTGGCACGGATCGTTTCTGTTGCTGATGCTTTTGAAGCAATGATCAGTGAAAAACCGTATCGCAATTCTATGATAGGGTATCAGGCTATGAAGCACCTCATGTCGGATAATGGGCGGAGGTTTGATCCAGATGTACTCAAGGCTTTTTTACAGAGTATGGGTGTGTATCCTGTGGGTTCGCTCGTGCTCCTGAATAACTCCGCAATTGCACGGGTAGTAGAAAATCACGCACAGGCACCGCTGAGGCCTAAAATTCGTCTGCTTGTCGATGCTACCGGTACTGTATTCCAGGAACATGAAGGGAGCATGATTGATTTGCTTAAAGAAAAGGCTTTGTTTATCGTGCGGGCAATAAGTCCGCAGGAACTCAAATAAGGTATGTCCACTGTTGAAACAGGTAAACATGCCGAACAGTGTGCAGTAGAATTTCTTGTAAAATTAAATTTTACTATACTTGCAGTTAATTTTAGATGTTTGTATGGTGAAATTGATATTATTGCTCTGCATGAAAATCGTATCCATTTTATTGAAGTAAAAACTATTGCTGGTGCGGGGAAAGAGAGCCTAGCGGTAACTGTCAATAAACAAAAGCAAAAAAGAATTTCAGAAAGCGCTCAATTTTTTATGCAAGTGCATCGAGAATATAATAACTGTCATGCACAGTTTGATGTAGTTACCGTTGCAGATACAATTGAGTTAATTGAGCAAGCTTTTCTGGAGTACTCATGAGATTGACAAAAATGTCTATTCAAGCAAGTATAGATAAAGATATGCGTCTGGCTGAGCTAAAGAAAAAAATTGATGATGCTACCTATATCGATGCAGCCATTCTGCGTATAGCTCAAGTGTTGAGCTCCGAACTTTTAGATACGTATAACGAGGAACATGATGCCAAACTATAACCGGTGGAGACCGCAAAAAAACACCACTGATAAACAGAATAAGACAAAAGATCGTTTTTCTGACGCCGCTACTGCAGAGAATAAAGTTCTTTTTGATGTGCCATCAGCGGTGTGTCCATATTGCAATCAACCAATCTATGATATGTCCGCTGCCATTGAACACAGAGAAACGGGAGAGCCGGCACATTTTGATTGTGTTATTGATAGAATTTACAAGGTAGAAAATCTTGGTCCAAAAGAGCAGGTGCTCTATATGGGGAGCGGGGTTTTTGCAATTGTTGAGTTCAGTGACCATGTTAGAAATCATTTTACCATTAAACGCCGTATTGAATGGGAAACATCAGAAGAACGAAAAGAATGGCGCTTAAAACTACAAAAGCATATCTATTGAGTAACGAGCAATTGCACGAGAAAATTTAATTAAAGGGGCTGTCCAAGATTTTTTGGACAGCCCCTTGTGTATTTCTAGGGATAGTCAGTAATACTGGTTACTTTTTAGGTTTAATTCTATCAAAACCGCAGTAGGGAACTAATGAAGCGGGTATGCGCACAGAGCCATCTGCTTCCTGAAAATTTTCGAGCAGCGCAACAATAGCCCGTGAACAGGCTATAGCAGTTCCATTGAGCATGTGAACAAACTTGTTTTTGCCATCATCATCCTTATAGCGAATGTTTAAGCGTCGAGCTTGATAATCAGTACAGTTAGATGTCGAAGTAACTTCTCCCCATTCACCACCATTTCTTCCTGGCATCCATGCTTCGAGATCCCATTTTCGGTATGCAGGAGCTCCGAGATCTCCGGTACAGGTATCAACGACACGGAAAGGAATTTCTAAGCTGGAGAAAATTTCTTCTTCGATGAGTCTGAGCTCTTCATGATATTTGTCAGATTCTTCGGGTAGGCAATATACAAACATTTCCACTTTTGTAAACTGGTGTACCCGGTAGAGCCCTTTAGAAAATTGCCCGGCTGCGCCGGCTTCTCGTCTGAAACAGTGTGATACGCCGACGAGTTTTAAGGGCAGTTTATCCTTTTGCAGGATTTCGTTAGCGTGGTATCCGCCCAGTGTTATTTCTGCAGTACCAATGAGACAGAGATCTTCGTCGTTTACCGTATACACATTGCTTTCTGAGCCGCGCGGGTTAAACCCAATTCCTTCGAGTATCTCCGTTTTAGCTAAATCTGGAGTAATAAACGGTACAAAGCCTTTAGCGATGAGCTTATCAAGTGCATATCGAACAAGTGCTAACTCTAAAATGACCCCTTCATTTTTAAGATAGTAGAATTTTGCTCCGGTGACACGTGCTGCGGTATCAAAATCGATAATATCCAATTCAGAACCCAGCGTTACATGATCTTTTGGTGTGAATGAAAATGTTGGTACGGTTCCAATTCGTTTTACTTCGAGATTGTCTTTATCTTCTTTGCCAATGGGAGCTTCCGGATGCGCCATGTTGGGGATTTTTCTGAGTTCTGCTGTATACCGTGCTTCTTGATCCGCGAGCAGTGTTTCGAGCTGTGCAATTGATTCTTTAATTGCTTTACCTTCTTCGATGAGTGTTGTGCGTTCTTGTGGTTCCAGCTTGCCTTTCATGGCTTCTGCTACTTCATTGCGGCGCTTACGTTTTTCTTCTAAGAGCTGTAAAGTCTGATTTCGTTCATCATAGAGTTTTACAGCAAGATCAGGGTCTGCCTGCATAAACCTATTCTTGATATTGGTTCGTACTGCATCAAGATTTTCTTTGACAAATTTAATATCTAACATGCGAAGTACTATACCCTGAAATACCGTTCACTGCAACTGGCTTTGATATTGAGTAATCATGTAATGTTTGCTATGCTTGCAACTATGAAGCTGAATATTAATAATCGTGGTAATGGAGCGTGCCCATTATGCCTGTATGCCTGCAATTGTGTTTTGCATCGAAAGTTAAGGCTAGCGGTTGACACTGCAGAAGAGGCATTTAATGGAAACCCGGATGATGAGATACAGCTAGTTATTTATACCTGTCCCTATTTTAAGGAGCATTAATACTGTGCTTGACCGCCTGAACACTGTTACACAACGACTTGCAGAAATCGATGCGCTGATTGATGAAGGCAGCGTGCTGAGGGATCAAAAAAAATACAAAGAGCTCATGAAAGAACGTGCCTATTGTGTACGGCTGCAAGAGGCATATCAGGAATACCTTTCAACTGAATCCCAATTGGTACAAGCACGTGAAATGGTGGAGACTGAGTCCGATCCTGAGCTTAAAAAAATGGCTCATGAAGAGGCTCGAATACTCGAAGCCCGACTCAATGAATTACAGGAAAAAATAACTGAACTCCTCATTCCTCCCGATCCTTTAAACGATAAAGGTATTATCATGGAAATACGAGCGGGAACCGGTGGGGATGAAGCTGCACTCTTTGCAGCTGATTTATTCCGCATGTATGGCCGCTATGCTGATAAAAAAGGCTGGAAGCTCGAAGTGATGAGTGCTAGCGAGACTGAACTGGGTGGTTATAAAGAAATAATTTTTTCTGTAAGTGGAGAAGGCGTTTATGGTCTCCTGCGGTATGAGAGCGGAGTACACCGCGTCCAGCGTGTGCCAGATACCGAGGCATCGGGACGAGTACACACGAGTGCAGTTACCGTTGCAGTATTGCCTGAAGTAGAAGAAACAGAAATAGAAATAAAACAGGAAGATTTACGCATTGATGTTATGCGGGCAGGTGGTCCTGGTGGTCAGTGTGTTAATACTACTGATTCTGCAGTACGAATTACACATTTGCCAACCGGTATAACCGTGCATTGCCAGGACGAAAAAAGTCAAATAAAAAATAAAGCAAAAGCAATGCGTATTCTTCGCTCTCGCTTGTTTGAGCTTGAAGAAGAAAAGAAGCAGGCAGAACGAGCTGAAACCCGTAAAAATCAAATAGGGACAGGTGATCGCTCGGAACGCATTCGGACGTACAATTTTCCCCAGAACAGAGTTACCGATCACCGCATTGATTTGACACTCTATAAGCTGGACCTCTTTATGCTTGGTGATATTGAAGAGGTACTCACGGCATTAGCTATTAAACACAAGGAAGAAGCCCTCAAGGCTTCCTGAGCATGGAGTAGAGCTATGGCTTTCACTGCTGGTTCGCTCCTCAGGGAAGCAGGCAGAAAGCTGGCTGATGCAGGTTTTGAATCTGCTTCCCTTGATGCACAAATACTCCTTGCTCATGTCCTAAAAAGATCACGTGAGTTTTTACTAATTCATAGTGATGTTGTATTGCAACAGCAGGAACAGGCAGAATTTGAATTGTTTGTCAATCGACGACTTGCAGGTGAAGCCATTGCCTACATTGTTGGTGAAAAAGAATTTTTTAATTATAAATTTAAAATAACACCTTCAGTTCTAGTACCGAGGCCTGAAACCGAACTTCTCGTTGAGCATACGCTAGTTTTTTTACAAAAAGTATTACAAAATATTTCTGATGAGCAGCAAAAAACTATACGGTACCATGATACCTGTACTGGCTCCGGTTGTGTAGGCATCAGTGTAAAAGCAATGCTTCCGCTTATCGATGTCAGTGTTTCAGATATTTCTAAAGATGCGCTTGCTGTTTGTAAAACAAACATGGTAGCAATAGTGGGGTACGAAATACCGTACTTTGAAAGTAATCTGCTCGATGCTGTTCCTGGAACATTTATGTGCATAACTGCAAACCCGCCCTATGTTTCAACTGATTACACAAACATGCTTATGGAAAAAAAACTTAAAGAACCGCGAATAGCGCTTGATGGTGGAGTAGATGGACTGGATATTTATCGAAAGCTAATTCCAGACGCATATAAAAAATTGCAGGAAGGCGGAGCACTTCTTGTGGAAATAGGTGAAGAACAGGCATTATCAGTATGTGAAATGTATTCCAAAACAGGTTTTACTGATATCACAGTATATAAAGATCTTGCTGGACATGATCGAATTGTATTTGGAGTAAAAAATGAAGTACTCAGCTGACAGTGGAAAAATTTTAGAGCTATTTAGCGGGCAGGAAAAAGAACAGATTCAACATGCACTGGCATATTCTGTAATGGTAGCTGGAAATAAGCTTCGAATATCAGGAGAGCCAGAAAGTGAACACCCTGTTCGGGTCGCCGGAATATTGGCTGATATGGGACTTGATGCTTATTCAATTATTGCAGCTCTGTTGCATCATGTTCAGCTTACTGATGAACACAAAAAGTATATTGAAAGTAATTTTGGTAAAAAAATAGTAACATTTCTTGAAGATTTGCAAAAAATAGCTGAGGTGCATGCTAAAAATAAAACCATACAAGCAGCGGAAACTGTACGAAAAATACTTTTTGCAATGATAAAAGATATTCGCATTATCATTATTAAGCTGGCAGATAAGCTTGATAATATGCGTACGCTTAAATACCTCGAAGAAGAAGACCGGAAGCGAATTGCAGCAGAATGTATTGATATATTTGCTCCGCTTGCAGATCGGCTCGGTATCAGCTGGATGAAAGATGAACTGGAGGATCTATCGCTTAAGGAATTAAATAATGATGCATATAAGCAAATTAAAGCGCTTGTTCAGGAAAAGAAAGATGAACGCGATAGGTTTCTTGAATCTGCAAAACAGGAATTACTTAATAAAGCTAAACAAGAAGGCTTACAGGTAGAAATTACCACGAGAGCAAAACACTTTTATTCTATATATCAGAAATTGCGGAAACGTTCAAAATCTGCAGATGAATTGTTTGATTTGTTAGGCTTACGTGTTTTTTGTGAGTCGCAAAATGATTGCTATACAATGTTAGGAATAATTCATACGCTCTGGAAACCACTTGATGGTCGATTCAAAGATTATATTGCCATGCCAAAGTCAAATGGCTATCAAAGTTTACATACAACAGTGATTACTCAAAACGGTAAAATACTTGAAATCCAGATTCGAACATATGAAATGCATCAGGTTGCAGAGTTTGGTATTGCATCTCACTGGTTATATAAAAAAGGATCGACATCAGAAATTGTTGATGTAAGCAATCTGCCCATCATAAATAAAATGAAAAATTGGGCAACTATGCTCGAATCGGGTGAATATTTCTTGCAGGAAATCAAGCAGGAACTCTTAAAGGATTCAATTATTCTCTTTACACCCAAAGGTGATGCAATAGAGCTTCCTGCTGGTTCAACCGCTCTGGATTTTGCTTTTGCCGTGCATACAGATGTAGGCATTCACTGTCATATGGCGAAAGCAAATGGTGCAATAGTTTCTCTGGTAACACCACTCGAAAATGCACAGGTAATAGAAATAGTTACAAGCCCTTCTGCTCATCCAAATATCAACTGGCTGCAGTCGGTAAAGACATCTAAAGCTCGTTCCAAAATTCGGCAGTGGCTTATGAACAATGAACGTGTACTTGCGATTGAACATAATATCGTTGCCAGCCGTCAAATCGATAAGCGTCAGCAGGAACAGCATAAACCACAGGAAACAACACCAGAAACCATACCACTTGAATTTACGGCTGAAGAGTACAAAAAAGAATTTGATCCCGATAAGGCGGGTATAACTGTACAGGGAGGAAAAGGATATCTCATCCGAATTGCATCATGCTGTAAACCTCGTGCTGGCGATGAAATTATTGGATATATTTCACGAGGTCGAGGCATTATTGTTCATAGAAAGAGTTGCAGAAATCTACAGTATATTACCGAATTCCCTGAACGGGCTATTCCTGTTCAGTGGGAGTCAATGCCTGAAACTCAGCACAGATTTTTTATTCGAGCTCACAAAACGTATAATCTTTTTTCTGAAATTGATAATGCCATTCGAAAAGATGGTGGCAAGCTGCTTGAAGGGAAATTTGAAATTGAACATGATCACCTTGCAGGCTATGTGCTCATCAGTCATAGCAATCCTGGTCAGCTAAAACGTGCTGAAAAAAATATAAAGAAAATCCCATCAATTATTGAAATGCAGCGTATAGAATAAAAAAACTGCCCTCCATGGAGGGCAGTTTTGTATCAATTTTGATCTGTACTAGAAACTATGCAAGCACAGACCTTTAGAAAATTCATTGTGCAGTAAACTTTGAGAAATTATCTTTGTTTACTGAATTCAGTGAAGCTTGATCACTTACAACAATCCAGGTAATAGTGCCATTCACGAGTGTTTTATTAACTACTCGGATGACATCTTCTGGAGTAATTGCATTGATTTTGTCAGCAAGCCGCAGGTATTCATATGGATCATTAAAATAGATGAAACTCGATGCAAGCTGGCTACCTTGTTCGGCATTGGTAACCTGGTTGCCAAAGAATGTATTAATGTACTTTGCCTTATAAGCACCGATAGTTTCGGTGAGCGGTGCATACTTATCACCCTTACCCTTAATGTTGAGTGTTTTTCCGGAAGCAAGCAATTTAATTGCCTGGTCAACCCAGAGCTTAGCGCTGCTTGGTTTATTGGTCTTAAATACTACGAGTGAACCGTAGCTATTTTTAAACCCATGTGCGTTTGCCCAAACCGAGTAGCATCCGCCATTGTCGGTGCGGACAATACTGAAAAGAAGCTCATTGAGAATAGAGTTTGCAAACTGTTGAACAAGAAAATCTTTATCGGTTACTGGTGCAATGGGGTAGTCGCCGCGTACATGTGCAACACCGCGAGCATTTTTAAAGGGGACAAGCATTAAATCCGCTTTTGGGGTCCATTTGGGCACTTCAGGAATAGTAATATTTTTTTTCTGAATTTTCCCAAAAGTTGCTTCGAGATCTTTGAGCAGTGCAGCTTCATCAAAGTTACCGACAGCAACGATAAACAAACGCTCTGCTCCAATTGTTGCATTGTAGAAACTCTTGACATCATCGAGGGTCAAAGCGGTAATGGTTTGTACAGTACCCTTAGCTTCAATTGCATAGGGGTGTCCAGCAAACATTGCTTTGTGAAGTTCGGTAACTGTGAATTCATACTGATCGGTTGTCGATTTTTGTGCAGCGACTTTGAGATCATTCTGAACCTGCTTGAACATATCCGGGAGCATACTCGGGTTCATAAAAACATCGGCAAATACAGGAAAGAGTTCTTTCCAGTATTTGTCCAGTGTATTGAGATCAAAAGTGGAATAGTCATATCCGACTGCGCTGTATGAAATTGATGACGATTTTTCATACATGGTGCGTTTTAAGAATTCATAATTGTATTTTTCTGAACCGCGGGTCATTAATGCTAAGGTAAGCGCTTCAAGTCCAGCCTGTTCAGGCTTGAGCAGTGCAACACCGCCCTTCAGTACAATTTTAAGATTGTATACTTTATTAGCAGGATTCTTCTTAATAATAACAGGTATCCCATTTGATAAGGTTTTAACTGTTATTGAGCCTTTATTGAGTTCATAAAATGATTGAGCCTGTCCAAAAACAGGCATAAGCAGGGTAAACACTGCTACAAGAATAATAATTTTTCTTAGTGCTTTCATTTTGCATCTCTCCACCAGAAGGCATTTTCTTCTGTTATTGTAATAAATCCTGCATCAGCAAGTGATTTTTTTTCAGCAGCTACGTCATCAGGATTTGCTCGGATCACAATGATTTCAGTATTGTTAAGAACATACTTTGTAAGGAATGCTGCAATTTCCTTTTGAGTAACTTTTTTCATGTTTGGTACATAGCCAAAATAGTAATCGGTGGAAGCGACTGACCACCAGAATGAAAGGGTGCTCATAAAACCCTCTGGATTTTCAAGACTGATAAGGTCATGATCCTCCATAATGGCTTTTACTGTATCATACTCTTTCCGAGCAAAATAGTTGGGATTAGAAACGATACTCTTAACTACTTCATCGATTACAACAGGCTTAAAGTACTTGAGTGCCCGTTCTGCCATAGGAAGGTTCTGGTTCACAAAGAAATATGTTGAAAAGAAAATTTGTCCGCCATCACGTTGTGTATAGTAGTATGCATTAATGTAATCTTTGTTATAGAGACCAGGAACTTTATCATTGATAGTGTTTTTGAATGCACCATCGGGGTTATCGACAAGATATCCCCACACATCAGCAGCATAAGTTGCAGCAGGATCTGCAAGCACATCGGGTCCTCGGTATGAGATCTGCATGTACGCAATACCCTGTGGTAAGGAGTCATCGGGAATTACAAGGTAGAGCGGTTTTGTTACAGCAGGTGTTGGATGAGGAGGAAGGGGTTTTTTCCAAGGGTCAGCCCCTTTTTTCCAAGTCCCAAACCATTTTTTTACCATTTCGAGTACTGTTTTTGGATTAACATCACCAGATATGAAGATTGCGGCATTGTTTGGAATGTAGTAGGTGTTTTGGATGGTTCGCATTACTGCAGGGGTAGCAGAGCGGATTGCCTTTTCAAATCCTCCAACGTCGCGGCGCCAGGGGAATTTTGAGAACATGTATTTATTCATTGCAGCATTGTAAATATGATCCGGATCGCCAAGTTCTGCGTTTATTTCATTGACAACAACATCTTTTTCTATAGCAAGTTCTTCTGGGTCAAACAATGGTTCACGGATTGCCCATGACCAGAATTCAATGCCTGCATCTAGTTTTGAGGATGGCACGGTAAAATAGTAGGTAACATATTCAGTCGATGTTCCGCCATTCCATTCAGAAACGCCAAGATCAGTCATGGCTGCTGAAAATTCGGTTTCTGTTTTATATTTTGAATTGCCTTTGAACAAAAGATGTTCATAGAGATGAAAGAGACCTGCTGTTTCTGGTGTTTGTGTAATGGCACCGCAGCGGAATGTTATTTGAATTCTGGCTAACGGAACTGCATGGTTTTCAAGGATAAAAACCTCAAGTCCATTATCCAGTGTGTACCGGGTAAGTCCCGGGAATGGAGTTGCCTGCGCAGCAAGCGGGATGGCAGCGATACATAGCATTGCCATCAGAGCAAGTACATAACGTTTCATATTACCTCCATGGAGCAAAAAGCTGCTCCAGAATTATGGTTCACAAAAGAACCGCTACCATTGTAAATGAGAAAAAAGTAATCGTCAATAAAAAATAAGAAAATAAAGTGATGTTGTAACACCTCTTATTCAAAAGTTGTACCGCGAGACATTAAATTAAATCCAGATATGTATGATTATACTTATTCACAATTCCTCTAAATTTGAACGTTAAACTTTTATTAAAATAAGGTCCGTCAGTTACTAATGTATGAAATTCTCCACCTTCTGCTGAAGGATCGATATTTTCATTTAATAAGTTTTGTATAGTTTCTTTGTCAAGCATTGCACCTAAATATTTAGGTGAACATTTCCCGTTTTTAACAGAAATAATTTTTATTTTATATCCAGTATCCACAGCCTCATTTATTACATCAAGTCTTTTTTCCTTCCATAAAGGCATTTCCATTTTGAGATTCATTTTTTCCATAACTCGAGCAATCCAGACATAATGTTCATCTAAGTCAATATCACCAAAAATGGCAGATTTTATGCCTAATTCTTTTAATTTACCTATCTCTAAACACCACTTTTCTTCAT
>Ga0116184_10001269_pt1 | contig 25007 bp, 22 predicted proteins | sample AD_JPNNA5_MetaG_FD_89886 | JGI IMG/M metagenome (GOLD analysis project Ga0116184, IMG submission 89886) | Active sludge microbial communities of municipal wastewater-treating anaerobic digesters from Japan - AD_JPNNA5_MetaG | ecosystem: Engineered > Bioreactor > Anaerobic > Digestate | place... | reverse complement strand
TCTCGGCAAGTTTCCCCTCGTCTTCAGAGAAGCGGAAGGATACCGCGTTCCGGAGGCCGTTATCAATGCAGTAGATCTTCCGGTTCGGTCTCTTCTGTGCCTGCAGGGAATAGGCAAAGTGCGTTACTTCGAAGAGGACTTTAGCCATCTCGGCAAAATGGATATAATCCTGAACCGTTTCGAGGTCTATTCCAAGGAGATCCTTGAGGCGGCGATAGGAATAGGGGGCCGTAACGTTGGTAAAGAGATAATGGAGCAACTCGGCAAGGGCCTTCTGGTTCCTGATCTCGTTGACCCTGATGATATCACGATAGACAATGCTGTCATAGTAGGCTTTGAGGTAATCGTCCTTCGTGCGTTCATCCTCTTGCAGTACGACAATGGGGAATCCGCCCTCGCGCAGGTAGCGTTTCAATTGGTTTAATATATCGTATTTCCTGGCGACGAGGTCGACCGGGTCGTCGGTTACCTCTATCCCCTGGAATGCGAGATACTCCCTGAAATCTAGGGGAAATACCGGGATGGTGAAAAACCGACCGGACAGAAGTGTCGATAGCTGCGAATCCAGAAGATAGGAAGACGAACCCGAGATGATTATTTTGTATTTTTTCCTGTCGTAGAGAGACTTTATGATCCGCTCCCACCCCGTGATGCCCTGTATCTCATCAAAGACTAGGTACAGTATCCCCTTCGCGGGGATCTCCTTCCGATAGGTATCGACAACTTTCGTCAGCGGATTTTCCAGGCTGGAGATCTCGGGCTCATCGCAGTTTACGAAAAGAATATTCCGGGGAGGAACGTGCTGACTATCAATCAGATATTTGATGGTCTGGAAAAGGAGCGTTGTCTTTCCTGAACGCCTGACCCCGCTGAGTACCATGATCTCATCGGTCTCAAGGTATCGCTGGATTTTCGAGAAGTAGGAGAGCCGTGATTTTCCTGTCTCAAATTCCTGGCCCGTCCACCATGGATTCAGCGTGGTGAGAAGTTCGAAGAGCGATGTCACGAGATAGTGTAGGGTTATACTCCTTCATAAACTTATTTTTTGTAGGTTTATAACCTGACAAAATAGTAATTTTTGTAAGGTCATACCCTGACATAAATACGGATTCTGCGCCTCATAACTTCATGCCCAGGTCCGATTTCAGTCGGTTCAACAAGTCCTGGTAATCGTCGCTTGCCTTTGCGACCTCAAGTGATTCATCAATGCTCAGCGCAGTCTTCTCCATGAGGACCTGCGAGCACTGGGAACAGTAGGTTGCGTAATGGGCGTTCATTGTCTTGCACCGTGGGCATCGTGCTGGCTCAAGTGTTATCTCGGATTGTGGTGTTTCATTCTCAATGATTCCAGCAGTTGCCAGTACCTTGCGTTCCACATCAGCTCCTGAGAGGTGAACATAAACCTCAGGCATGGCACTGTTCCGTTCCCATCCTGCAACAAGGCGGAACTCCATCTCATTTAGCCCAGGCCTGCTCCCGTTTCCCTTAGCAAGATCCGTGAGGCGGGCATGGCGAACCGCGTGGGGGTGGACGGGTTTCGTGATGCGGGCAGCCCTTGCAACATGGGAGAGTTTGTTCTCCACCGTCCGCATATCGAGACGGCGAGGGCGGCCGCCATAACAGCGGGTCGTCACAAAGAGCGGGGCCTGGGCATCGGACCGCAGGGGGTGCATGTTGATCCATGTCTGGAGGTCCGGGACTGAGCTGATCAGGCGGAGCCGGCGCATCCCTGTCTTTCCATGCACGATGACAATCACACCATATCGGTCAAACTGCACATGCCCGATATTGAGAGAGAGAAGTTCATTGATCCTTCCTCCCGAGTCCCACGTGAGCATGAAGAGGGCCCGGTCCCGTGGTTTTTCACAGGCATTGATAATTCGAGAGGGTATAGTGTCATTTTAACTCCCAACTCCTAACACCTTGGAGGGGTTCATGACCAGGATTGTATGCCCGCGCTGTCACTGCGAGAAGCTGTATCGCATGAGCACGGGCAAACGATGATGCTCGCTGTGTCCGTATGACTTTCATCCTCATCGGTTGCCTCTCTACCTGACCAGAGATCAATGGAAAGCGATCATCACCTGGTTTTTTCTCGAATGGAGTTCCGAGAAGATTGCCCAGAGAACCGGGATTGAACGAAAGCGAGTTCTTCGAGCATTGACGTGGATTCGGAGCGTTCTCTTACACGATGTCCCGGAAATCTTCTCAGGAACGGTTGAGGTCGATGAAACATACGTTGGGGACCATTGGAAAAACAAACGGAAAGTACTTCGTGACACCGGGACCCAACGAGGACGGGGGACCAGGAAACAGCCCGTCTTTGGGATTTTCTGCCGCAATGGTCAGGTCTGGGCGGAGATCGTTGAGAATGTTGACGCTGCGACCCTTCTTTCTCTCATCTCCAGCAAGGTGACGGTGGGATCGGTCGTCTGTTCGGATACCTGGCGAGCCTATACCGGTCTTGCAGCGAAAGGATTCGTTCATCGGCTCGTCAATCACGGGGACAGGGAGTACAGCGATGGAAGGAGAAATCATATCAACGGACTGGAAGGATTCTGGGGATATCTGAAACGAAAACTCGCTGCGAAAGGATATATTCGGCGAGATAAATTATTCTTGTATTTAGGTGAATACGTTTGGCGGTATAATCATAGAAAGAAGAGTGATAAATTGGAGAAGGAAGTTAGGGGCTAGTTTGCCACTATACCCTTTACAGTATATCATCAAGATCAAGAAGCACATACCCTTCTTTTCGAAGTGCCTCCTTTCCCTCGATCTTTCTGGCCACGAGCAGAAATTTTTCTTCCGTATATCGGGAATGTCTGACATGCGATGATTTCGTTTTCAGGGAGGCCAGGATCTTTTGCGATTCGTTGCGGGTAAGGACGCTCCATTTGCACTCCCCGAAGAGAATGGTTCCAGACCGATCATCGTATCCGACGATATCGATCTCCTCCTCGCCATACCACCAACGTCCAATCGTATACTCAGGAAACAGCTTCGGTATCACTTCGGACCGGACGAAGACCTCAAACTGGGGGCCAAAGTAGTGGTCATAATCTTCAGCGGGAATTGAGACCTGGTTCAGCTCGATAGACTGCCGCTTGGGGAAGACAAAATTATACCAGAAATTGAAAAGCCGGTCTTTGATCCGATAGACTCCCTTCCTTGTGTTCACCAGGACTGGAAGTTCCCGCTCGATGATCCCAAGACGGATCATGCTTTCCAGGTACGGATAGAGGTGGCGGGAATCAAGTCCACAGAACTGAGCGATGGGTGCAGGAGAGGTGTTTCCATACGCGATCGCCTGCAGGATTGACTGGTACATCTTCAGCTCACGGAACTCCTGTGAGAGGATGAAATACGGCTCCCGGTAAAAATACCCATAACGGTTAAAAAATTCCCGGGTTGTAAAATCGGAAAATGTCTCATAATCCCCGGCCTTCAGAAGATATTCGGGAACTCCACCAATGGAAAGATAGATCTTGAGTGCATCGATGGGCGGGACGGACAGGAACTGCCGGGCATCGGAGAACTGGAGGGCCTCAAGGAGCATATCACGAGTTCTTCTTCCATAGATTGGAGATGTCGAGGAGAGAGCGAGATCACTCATAAGCCCGAGCATCGATCCGCAGAGGAGAATGCACCAGGGAGACCCGGCCAGGTCCGTGTCCCAGGTCTTTTGCAGTGCAGAAAGGATCGAGGGATCATTCTTGGCAAGGTAGGTGAATTCATCGATCACGAGATATCCCCTGCTGTCAGGGGGATGTTTGGCAAGGTACGTGAAGAGCTGTTCCCATGAACCGATCTCCAGGGATGCCATGAGCGAATCATTGAGGAATGCGGCGCAGGCCGCCTGGAGCTGACGCATCTGCAATGACGGCGACGTATCTTCGGCAAAATAGAGGACTCCCGGTTTGTCTCTGATAAACTCTCCGATCAGCCGGGTCTTTCCGATTCTCCTCCGACCATAGAGGATGATCATCCTTCCTCCAGGTTTTTCCCATTCCTCCTCCAGGAGTCTGAGCTCACTCTCCCGGTCCACAAAATCCCTAATCATGATTAGTACTAATCTGGATTAGGTATATAAGTACCTTCTTCGAGGATTCATGAAAAATCTCGGATTCGGAAAAGGTTAATGCAACAATCTCGGCCTTAACAGTAATGTACAGAGAATTGATCCAAGCACAGGCTCACCTTCATCCATGTATCGATCAATTTTATCAATGACGTCAGGATACTCGGTAGTCCGCTAATGTTGCACAGACCCAGATTTCCCTCGGATCGCTGATCCGAGGAAAAATGACAGATCGATATACCATGCAGGCTAGCCCTCATGGTTCCTCAACCCAGAGGCAGTACCTGCACCAAGGGTTCGTCAATTCGACCGAATCAATGCCTCGATCCCGCTGTCGCCACACTGGACCATCACCTGCGCATCCCGATCCAGGGCTCCCCCACGCGGACGACGATCTTCCGCACGCTGGAAGACATCCTGATTCGAACCCGGATTCAATCTTTCCAGCGCATCCGACCACCGGAACGGGATGGGCGGGAGACGGAGGAGAGGGCGCGTTGATCTGGCAACCCGGCATCGGGAACGCATCCGGAAGACTGCTCCGACGGACCTCCGGGCATCCTTTCGGAGGACGACGGGCAAGGGCATCCGGACCGGGAGGTGGTGCGGAGTGGAGAGGCCCGCCGGCATGCGATGGCGCTCATCCGGCAGGAGACCTGCACCCCCTCCGTCCTCACTCAGTAATACGTCCCCTTGGTCTCGAACGACTCCCGGCGATCATGCGCCATCTTCAGGAGGAACTCCTCAATCTCCGGGTCTCCGGCCCAGTACTTCCTCCACATGGAGGTCCAGGGTTTCTCCGGCACGACGATGATCCCCGCCCCGGCGGCCACCTTGTCCAGGATCTCGTTTACCGCCTTCTCAACAGGGTACGCGTCGTCGGGGATTCCCAACTGCTCGTGTACCGTGCCATCGATGGACTTCTTGAAGATCGGCGTCGCGATGTTCGCCGGGCAGATCGTCGAGAACCGGATCCCCTTCTCCGCGTACTCGTACCGCAGGCACTCGGTGAGACCGGTGACCCCGAACTTCGTCAGCGAATAGAGGGCCTGCATCGGGGGAGGGACGATACCGGCGATCGAGCTGGTATTCACGATGTGGCCGGCGCCCTGGCGGAGCATGATCGGCACCGCCGCGTGCACCCCGTAGATCACGCTCCAGACATTGGTATCGATGATCGTCTTCCAGTCCTCGAGGGTCGCCTTCTCATACTGGATCGTCCCGCCGATGCCCGCGTTATTGAAGAGCAGGTCGAGCTGGCCCGCCTCTCCGGCCGCACCCTCGATCGCCCGCTGCACCTGGTCCTGCTTCGTGACGTCCACGATGAGGGTCCGCAACCGCTCACCGTGGTCACCGAGCGCTCTGGCCGCCGCGGCCACCTTCGACGGGTCACGCCCGGCCATGTAGACGTTCGCACCGCGGCGCAACAGTTCCTCGCAGAGGGCGTACCCGATGCCCGAGTTCCCTCCCGTGACGATGCAGGTCTTCTCCTGGTAGTAATCGTTCTCCTTCATGTTCACTCTCCGGTATTCACCCGTTCATGCCCGATTGGACCGGCAGCCCCCCATGCGGTGCCGCCCGGCCCGTCGTCGGACCGTGCCTGAACCCCGATACAATCCGGCCCGGCGGGGCGCCGCTCACTCCAGCACCCGGCCCTGGCTCGGCTTCAGGACGGCGGTCCCCTTCGTCAGCATCACCGAGCCCATCCCCAGGATGGGGAGGTCGGCGAGTGCATTGATGATGTGGAACTGCGTCGGGTTCTGCCAGGGCGCCAGCCTGATCCACTCGATCGCCCCGGTCCCCTTCCAGGCGGCACCGAGCTCGAAGCCCTGGGGATAGAGGATGGGCTGGCTCAGCGCCGCCCCCGGGCCGCTCACGTTCGGGATGTACCGCCACCCGAAGAGGTTGACGCTCGCCATCGAGGCCCGCAGCGCCGCGAACTCCTCCCCTTTTACCGGTCTCGGGTCTCGCATCTCCATCCGGACGAAGGTGTTGCCGTCGTAGCTCGCGTTCGTGAAGTAGTCGGGCCCGCCGAGGTACGCGGCCGGCCATGCATGCAGGTCCTCGATCTCGGCATACACCTTCGGTACGCCGTTCTCCTCCCTCCCCCCGAGAATCGGGGTGGCCCGGTTCTCCCACGTGACGAGGTTGTAGTTCCCCTCGATCCGGTCCCGCTCCCCGACGAACCGGACCGGCACGTCCGCCGTGACCACGTTGTAATGACCGCCGGCAAGCCAGTCGATCTCGCGGAGCTGCCCGAACCCGAAGACGATATCCGGTCGCAGGAGTTCGAAGCAGTCGGGTATGAAGCGCTCGAGCCGGTCCGCCTCCGTGGTGCAGGTGAACGTCAGCCCTGTCGTATCCCGGTTATACACGGCCATGCCCGGGGGAGCCGGATCGTTCCCCCCGAAGTGGGGGGGCATGCGGTAGGTCTTCGTCTCGTCAAACCTGAACATACAGTTCTCTCACAGAGATGGTAAGGTCGAGACCAGATAAAACAAAAGGATTTGTAGCAGCGTGCCCCCGCTACGGGGGCCCGGCGGTGCGGCAGGGGGTGGAATTGCTTCTTTTCTCCAGGAATGGAACGGGACCCGGAACCGCCATCGCCGGGCATGCGCGGGCGAACAGGGGGACCGAACGGGAGACAGGACAAAGTTCTGTCCGCCGGCAGACGAACTGAGTCGCGAAAGCCGGGTCGGGCGGCGGCAGGAACGGTGACCGGACCCGGTCTGCCTGCACCGGGAACGGGGTCACCACGGACGGGTGGGAGGGGTACGGGAGCGGGGTTCGCCCGACCGCATCGTTCAATCCTTCGCGCGACGACTCTCCTGCATGGTATCCGCCCGTCAGATGACCCTTGCGGGGATGGTGCTCAGCATCGTCGGCATCCTCTTCGGCGTCGCCGCGCTGGAACGCCACCTCGCCGAGTACCCGTCGGCCGCCTGGCTCGACAGCGTCTTCGTCATCGGCCTTCTGCTGCTTGCCTTCACCCAGGCCCACCTGGCCGTCCGCCTCTCCGGGTGAGACGCGCACCGTCATCCTCTGCCCGCGTCGTTACCGGAGGGCGCGTGCACACAGGCGTTCGGGCAGCCTGACAGAAACGACCCCGGCATGGTACCGGGGCAGTGCGGGGGCGGTCCGCATCGGGAGACACCCGGATCCGACAGCCCTTCGAACCCCGGGGCACCGGTCACGACCCGTCACCGGGAAGATCGGTGCACCCCCTTTCCCGTGGGGTGCGAACAGTCCGGTCGGAGTTCCGGGGCCCGGCAGGAAGACCGGGGAGAAGGAATGGAGGTTGTGCAGGGATCGCCGAAGAAAAAAAGGGCTGATGCTGCGGGGGGGATCCGAACCCCCGATCTCCAGATGTCTCAGGAAACGGCGCCTCATCGCGAATGAAACCCTATGAGTCTGGCGCCATAACCGGCTAGGCCACCGCAGCCCGCACGATGTGCATAACAAGAACGCGGGAAAAACGGATAAAGATTCTCCTCGCCAGGGGTCATCGGGGCCCGTTATCCGAGCATTTCGAAGAGTTTCACCACGTCGCCGAAGTCGATCCGCAGGTTACGGTTGAAGTCGAAGAACTGGACCGGTTCGTTTCCGGCCATCCAATCCAGCGCGTTGAAGAAAAGGACCACGTCCGCGAAGTCGAGCCGTCCGTTCCCGTTCACGTCCTCGAAGAGACGGTCGCCATCGAGGTCCCCCGGGCGGTTCGTCGCCGGGGGAACCGGCAGCGGCGCCGGCATCGAGTAGACCACCAGCGGAAAGGCATCCACGTTCAGGCCGTCGCGGGAGAGATTGTACTCTTCGTCCCCGATCCCGTCGCGATCCGCGTCGAAGGCCCCGTCCGACCAGCCCCGCCGGTCCGGCGAACCCCAGTAGTTCCCACCCGAGTAGGGCCCTCCGACCACGTTCGTCCTGCTCACCCGGGTCGTGTTCCACTGGTTCGAGAGGAGCGCCCCGGAGATGACCGCGTTCGTCGGGTTGCAGAACCGGTTGTCCGTGACCCGGTTCCCTCCGGCCGAGTAGAGGGAGATCCCCACGCCGTTGCTCGACTCGACGGTGTTCCCCGTCACCACGTTGCGGTCCGATGCGCGGAGAAAGAGCCCGGCGCGGTTCTCCAGCAGGCGACAACCGGTCACGGAGAAGTCCGAGGTCCCTCCGTCGAGCGAGAGACCGGCAAAGCCCGAACCTGAGATCGCCGAGTGCTCCATCCGGCCCCCGGTGACGTTGTAGAAGGCGGCGCCCTCGTCCCATCCCGAGAGGACCAGGTTTTTCACCGTCACGTTTCCGAGTCCGGTATCGGGACGGTAGGCGAGCAGTCCGTACTGTCCCAGGGACGAGCCCGCCCCGACCGTGCGGTTCCGGCCGTCGAGGACGACATCGGACGCACGGACCTCGATCCCACGGGGACCGTCGACGGACGGAAAGTCACGGGATAGGTAGTACTCGCCGGGTGCCGTGATCGTGCACGGAAGGGCGTCGATCGCCCGCGGCGTCCCCGCCGGGGACGGTGCGAAATCGACCCGTTCGGTCATCCAGAGCATCGCGGCGCAGTCCTCGTCGAAGAGGTGGACCGTCGCATCGTAGTCCAGGTCCATCGAGAGGTGGAAGAGCCCGTTGAGCCGTCCCTTCGTCGTCCCCCACGAGTTGAGCATCACCCAGTAGCGGTTGTCCGGGTCGGTGTCGTTATACCCGACGCAGACAACGGCATGACCCGCTCCCTCGCTCTCGTCCCACGCCGTGTTCACCCATGGGTCCGGATCCCAGGCGGGCCCTTCCTCGGAGCCATCAGTCCAGTGGTTGAAGAAGGCTCTCCAGGCGGTGCGGTTCGGCAGGTAGAACGCGAACCAGACGGCGCGTCCGTCATCCAGGACCGACTTGACCGCCGCGATCGCCTGAGACTGCCCCAGGTGGCGCGTGGGGATCCGCTCGGGCGAGATCGACTGCACCCGGTGGTGCGGCTCGGTCCCGATCGCGTAGACAGGAACGAGCGAGCGGCCGTTCTCCGCGCACCACTCGACCCCGTCCTGGTAGTGCGCGTTCCGGTTCGACCAGGGGACCGCGATGCCGGTCCGTGCGTAAAACGAGGTAAAGTCATCGAGCATCCCCCCATCGCCGGCCCACCGGACCTCCGGGGAGGTGGAACGATAGTTCGCGTCCAGGTACTCGATTGAAAGACGGTCGCGGACACCGTCCTGGACGGCGTGCGCGATCTCCATCACGCCCGTCCCGGCCCACGCCCAGCAGTTGCCGGCCCGCCCCTGGTCTCGCTCGACCGGGACGTAGTCGAGGTAGGGGAGCAGGTTCACCGACCCGTTCGCCGATCCGTTCGCCCTGGTCTTGGCCCGCTCGGAGACGACCACCGGCGGGGCGCGGTTGTACGCATCGTTCCAGGCCTTCAGTTGCCCAGGAGACGGATGCATGATCCCGTAACTGTCCTGCGCGCCTGCATCGGCCGTAGCAGGGAGCAGGAGAGAGATGACGAGAAAGATGACGATGAGCGGATGTACGGACGGGCGTGCCACAGAGGAGGTTGCGAACCCGGCACGTAAAAAGACACCGGGCTCTCGATGGAGAACGGGCGGTGGTTCACCCCTTCGGACGGGAGCGGAGGTAGGCGTTCACCGCGGCAGAGATCGCCGCCACCTCCCGGGTCTGCCGGAGGGAGGTGGCCAGCGTCGCCATCCGCGCCTCGTCCTCGCGGAGTGCCCGCATCAGGGACTTCTGGATGTGCTCCTCGGAGAGGAAATGGGTGTGTGTCTTCCCCTCGATGAACTGCCGGTTGTTCATCAGCGCGTAATGAAGCGGCAGGGTCGTCCTGACCCCGATGATCACGTACTCGAGGATCGCCCGGCGCATCCGCTCGATCGCTGTCTGCCGGTCCATTCCGTAGGTGCAGAGCTTCGAGATCATCGAGTCGTAGTACGGGGTGATCGCGTAACCCATGTGCACCCCCGAGTCGAGCCGGACACCCGGGCCCCCGGGGGACCGGTAGCGCACGATCTTACCCGGGGTCGCCTGGAAGTTGTTGAGCGGGTCCTCTGCGTTGATCCGGCACTCGATCGCGTGCCCCCGCAGGGTGATCTCGTCCTGGCTGTAGGCCAGCGGGTCGCCCGCCGCGATCGCGATCTGCTGGCGGACCAGGTCCACCCCGGTGACCAGCTCGGTCACCGTGTGCTCGACCTGCAGGCGGGTGTTCATCTCCATAAAGTAGTACTGCCCATCCGCGTAGAGGAACTCGACCGTCCCGGCGTTCACGTAGTCCGACGCGCGGGCGACGGCGAGCGCCGATGCGGTCATCCGTTCCCGCAGTTCGTCGGTCATGATCGGGCACGGCGACTCCTCGACCAGCTTCTGGTGCCGGCGCTGGATCGAACACTCGCGCTCGTAGAGATGGATGGAGTGCCCGTGCCTGTCGCAGAGGACCTGCACCTCGATGTGGCGGGGTTTGACCAGGTACTTTTCGAGGAAGACCGTCGGGTCCCCGAAGGCGGACTGTGCGGTACGCCTGCCGGTCGCGATCGCGTTCTCGAGTCCGGACTCGTCGTGGACGACCTGCATCCCGATCCCTCCTCCCCCAGACGAGGCCTTGACGAGGACCGGGTACCCGATCTCCCCGGCAACCTGCTTCGCCTCCTCGGGATCCTGGATCCCCTCGGGCGTACCGGGAACGACGGGGACCCCTGCCGCGCGCATCATCTGCTTGGAGCCGATCTTCGACCCCATCATCTCGATCGTGCGGGAGCTGGGGCCGATGAAGACGACGCCCTCCTCCTCGCACGCCCGCGCGAAATCGGCATTCTCGGCGAGAAAGCCGTATCCCGGGTGGATCGCCTCCGCCCCGGTCTTCCGTGCCACATCGAGAATCCGGTCGATCCGGAGGTACGACTTCGATGGCGGCGCCTCGCCGACCCTGAAGGCCTCGTCGGCGTAGTGAACATGGAGCGAGTTTGTATCCGCGTCCGAGTAGATGGCGACCGTCTCGATCCCCATCTCGCGGCAGGCCCGCATCACGCGGATCGCGATCTCACCCCGGTTCGCGATCAGGATCTTCTCGAAGAAGGTCATTCGACCACCAGAAGGACGTCCCCTGCCTGGACCACGTCACCGACATCGACGTAGATCTCGGTCACCGTCCCGTCGCGCGGGCTGGGGATCGGGTTCTCCATCTTCATCGCCTCCAGCACGACCAGGGTATCCCCCTTCCTGACCGTTGCCCCCCGGCTCGTCCTGACCTCCAGGACCATCCCCTGCATGTTCGACTTGACACCGTTCACGATGTCGCCCTTGGGAACCCGCTCCTCTCGGCGTTCGATCCCGGTGGTGACCGCCGTCCCCTCGACCGAGAGGATGCGGACCGAGAAGCGTTCGCCGTCCACCTCGACCTCCATCACCGACGGCACATCGGCAACCATCTGGGCGACCGCCTCCCCGGGACGCACACTCGGGATCGGCTCGGCGGACCGTTCGCCCCGCAGGAACGAAGGCGCGATCGACGGGTAGAGGATGTAGGTGAGGACGTCTTCCTCCGAGCGGGCGAATCCCTGCTCCATCGCCTGGGCGAACATCTTCTCGTAGATCGGCTCGAGCAGGTCCGCCGGCCGGCAGTCCACCAGCTCGGTGTCGTCCCCGAGGATCCTCCGGCGGATCTCCTCGGAGATGGGAGCAGGGGAGTGCCCGTAGAGTCCCCGGACATAATCGCGGACCTCCTTCGTGACGTTCCTGTAGCGCTCCCCGAGCATCACGTTCAGGACCGCCTGGGTCCCGACAATCTGCGACGTCGGGGTGACGAGCGGGGGGTACCCGAGGTCGGCCCGTACCCGCGGCACCTCCCGGTAGACATCGTCGAGGCGGTCGAGGGCGTCCTGCTCCTTCAGCTGCGAGACGAGGTTGGAGATCATCCCCCCCGGCAGCTGGTAGAGAAGCACGTCCGAGTCGACCCGCTCCGAGATCGGGTCGATGAGGGGGCCATATCGTTCTCGCAGGGCCAGACAGGCATTCCGGGCCTCCCGGAGGGTCAACAGGTCGATCCCGGTCTCCCGTTCGGTTCCGACGAGCGAGGCGACCACCGATTCGGTCGGTGGCTGGGATGTCCCGAGCGCGAACGGGGAGATCGCGGTGTCGAGGATGTCCACCCCGGCATCGATCGCGGCCTGGTACGACATCGAGGCGATCCCCGAGGTCGAGTGGGAGTGAAGGCAGACGGGGAGGCCGGTGGCGCGCTTGATCCCGGTGATCAGGTCCCGTGCCGCGTGCGGCATGATCAGGCCCGCCATGTCCTTGATACAGATCGAGTCTGCCTCGAGCGCCGCGAGCTCCCTGGCCATCTTCACGAAGCGTTCCACCGAGTGGACCGGGGAGACCGTGTACGAGATCGCCGCCTGGAGGTGCGCACCGACGTCGCGGACCGCCCGCATCGCCCTTTCCATGTTACGCACGTCGTTGACCGCGTCGAAGATGCGGAAGACATCGACCCCGTTTTTCGCGGCGGCGTGGACGAAACGGTCGACGACGTCGTCGGGATAGTGACGGTAGCCGACCAGGTTCTGACCGCGGAGCAGCATCTGGATCCGCGTGGACGGCAGGGCCTCCTTCAGCCGGCGGAGCCGTTCCCAGGGGTCCTCGGCCAGGAAACGGATACAGGTGTCGAAGGTCGCTCCCCCCCATGCCTCGACGGACCAGAACCCCGCCCGATCGAGGTGCCGGGCCAGGGGAAGCATATCATCTGTCCGCAGTCGAGTTGCGATGAGTGACTGGTGGGCGTCCCGCAGGGTCGTATCGGTGATATGAAGCGGTATTTTGGGCATTGCAGCACTCATCTCGCACCTTCTGCTCTTATCTTGGATAAAAGCCGGAAGAGCTGTTCACTGCAAAAGTATTAAAATATCCCTCGATACAGCGAACGAGCACAGCAGAACAGCGATCGCAGAGAGGGCGGCCGGAAGGTCTTGTTCTTTTTGCTGAAAACGGGGGCAGTGTGTTCCTCCCCCCCGGTACCCACGCAGGGCCAGGAGCAGGGCCACCTCCCTGCTCCGCCGGAGATGGGAGAAAAGGAGCGCCGTGCCGATCGATACCCAGCGGCGAAAGCGTGATGCCGGCCCCTTCTGGGCGGTGGCGAGGCGTATCCGGAAGAGGTCCTCCCGTGCCACGTCGATCGCCTGGAGGGCAAGCTCAGCGGTGAGGCCCAGGTCAAAGCCCGGACCGCGCCCCAGCAGCCAGACCCCGAGGTCGAGGAGCTCGCCATCCTGTCGGTGCGAATAGGCGAATGAGGCGATCAGAAGGACCATGCCGATACGGATCAGGTACGAGAGGCCGTCCCCTCCCGAGAGCGAGGTGGCGATCCCGGCCAGCAGCACCATGATTCCCAGACAGAGAACCGTGCGGAACGCAGGGAGGTCCCTGCTGCGGCGGGAGAAGGCGAGCCACCAGACACAGGCGAGAATCGCCCCGGCGATGGAGAGGTAGGCGGCGAGCGAGAGGGCGACGAGGGCGAGAAGGCGCAGGCGGACGTCCTGCATCAGGTCCTCCCGGCGACGGCGGCGGACCTCAGCACCCCCCCGTCGATCGTCCAGGCATGGTCCGGGGCAGGGAGATACCGGGTGTCGTGGGTGAGGACGACCGTCAGGCCGGGACGGTCGGTGAGGAGACGTCCGATCCGGCGCTTCGCCCGGAGATCACAGGAGGCGAAGGGCTCGTCCAGGACCAGAAGGTCGGGTGTGGTGGCGAGGGCGCACCCGAGTACGAGCCGTTTCTGTTCGCCGCGACTGAGGCGGAAGGGGTCCGACGCCGCGTCCACCCCGGGTCCGGCGAGGTCGGGGAGCATCGACGGATCGAGACCCCACGATGCCACCTCCTCGAGGACCGTCCTTCCCGTCAGGTGGAACTCGGCAAACTGCTGGATCAGCAGGCGCCGGCGGATCCCGATAAGGTCGATGCGGCCCTCCGTCGGAGAAAGCCCCCCGCCGAGCAGGAGGGCAATGGTTGACTTGCCTGAACCGACCGGGCCCGAGACGAGGTGGAGCCCCTCGCCGAGGCGGGCATCCGCCCGCAGGACGAACCGCTCCCGCCGGCACAGGACTTGGTCCAGTACCACCTTCATCAGTCGGTCCCCCTCTCCCATTCCTCGAAGAGCGCGAGGGCCTGCGTCCCCGTTCGTGTGAGCCGTCCCCGATCGAGCGCGACCACGCAGTCGGCCCCTGCAGCGAGTGCGGGGTTGTGGGTGGACCAGAGAACGTATGGTATGCCCTCGTTTCGGATCAGGGAGAAGAGGCGGGCGAGCGTGCCGGGATCGAGACTCGCGTCGAACTCGTCGAGCGCGAGGACCCGCGGTCGCCCGGCGAGGGCAGCGGCGAGGGAGACGAGCGCCTTCTCGCCACCGGAGAGCTCCGTTGTCGATCGCTCGAGAAGGTCCTGGATACCGGTCGCCCGTGCCGCCTCCTCCACGCGCTCGTCGGTGGACGGACAGTCGACGCCACCGAACCGGCAGCACGAGGCGACCTCGTCGCGGACCCGCGAGAAGAGGAGCGAACGCTCGGGGAAGGCGGCGACCCACCCGGCATCGATGGTGCGGGGCGGACGACCGTCCACCAGGATCCCGCCCCGCTCGGGGAGCAGGAGCCCCGTTGCGAGCTCGAGCAGGGTGGTCTTTCCCGCCCCGTTGAGACCGATGACCGCCGTGAGTCCGGGAGGGAGAGAGAGGGCCGGTAGTTCGAGGCCCCGTGCCAAAAGATTTCGACACTCGATCACGGAGAGACCTCGCGGAGCCGGTCCCCGAGCGAGTATACGGCGAGGCCCTTCACCGCGTCCCCGGGCAGGAAGGGGAGGGAACCGACCGCAAGGGCCGCCTCCAGGCTCATCCCCGTCGAGAGGACCAGCCAGCCGACGCCGAACGCGTGGATCAGGAGCGTCGCGAGTAAAAGTCCGCTCACACGCACGATCCTCGTGGACTGCTCGTAGGCGAGACCGGTGCAGAGCCCCGCCGCCACGAACCCGGCGATGAACCCACCCGTCGGCCCGAGGAGGACCCCGATCCCCGCCAGTCCGTTGTGGAAGACCGGGAGTCCGAGGGCACCGAGCACCAGGTACGAGAGCGGGGGCAGAAACCCCCAGCGCCCGAGCAGGAGGCCTCCCAGCAGGACGAAGAAGGTCTGGAGCGTGAGCGGGACGGGGACGAAGGGGATCGAGATCCAGGCACCCAGGCTGATGAGACCGACAAAGGTCGCCGTGAGGGCGGTCCTCGAGGCGAGGGTGAGGTCACCGAACATCGTACACCATCAAAAAAAAGTTGGTTGACAATGGAGATGAACGTGACGGGGTTCCGGTGGAGGAGACGGCAGGGTTACTGGTGGATGCAGTCGCCGGCGATCACCCGTTCGATCTTCCCGTTCTCCTTCCGGATGATCAGGGCCCCGTATTCGTCGATGTCGATCGCCTCGCCCTCGAACGACCTTTTCAGGGTGGTGATGCGGACATGGTGATCGAGGGTGCACGACATCGACTTCCACTCCCGGACGATCGCGTCGTACTCCTGTGCCTCGAGGAGATCGAAGTGCCGCTCGAACTCGCGGAGAACTCGGGCCAGGAAGCGTGCGCGGTCGACCTCGTGGTCCAGCTCGGCACGGATCGTGGTGACCGACTTCTGGAGGTTCGGGGAGAGGACCGACGGGTCGAAGTTGACGTCGACCCCGATCCCCAGGAGACAGTAGTGGATCGTATCCGCATCCGCCGAGAGTTCCAGGAGAAGACCTGCCACTTTCTTGTCGCCGATGTAGATGTCGTTCGGCCATTTGATCATCGCCCCGAGGTCGAACTCGCGCCGGATCGCACGGGCGATCGCGACCGCGCCGGCCATCGTGATCATGAAGACGTGGTCGATCGGGATCGAGGGCTTCAGGATGATCGTGATCCAGATCCCGCCCTCCGGTGAGACCCATGCCCGCCCGAGCCGTCCGACACCCCCGGTCTGTTCCTCGGCGATCACGATCGTGCCGTGGAGTTCCTCCGGATCGCCTTCACTCGCGAACCGCCGGGCCACATCGATGGTGGATGGAATGGTCGGCAGGTAATGCATCTTTTGGCCGATCGCGCGTGTCTTGAGGTGCTTTTTGATCTCGTACGGGAGCAGGCGTCCACTCGGATGGCGGAGTGTATACCCCTCCTTCTGCGACGAGGCGATGTCGTATCCCTGCTCGCGCAGTTCCTGGATCTGCTTCCAGACGGCGGCACGGGTCACCCCGAGCCGTTCTGCCAGCTCCTCTCCCGAGATGGGGCCCTTCGCCTCCTCGAGAAGGCGGATCGTGCGGTAGAGCGACTCCTTCATCTGACCGGCTCCCCCCGGGGCCCCTCCACCGGGCAGGGGCCCGTGCCACAGACCTGGCTGATGATCGCGGACTGGTGTTCCATCAGGGAGGCAAGATCGAAGATGCCCGTGATATCGACCACCCCGATCGCCGCGATGGCGGTTCCGTCCGAACCCCTCACCGGGGCGACGACGACGGGTATCCCGCGGTACGGACCGTCGGCGGGACGGACCCGCCGGATCTCGTTGACCTCCAGTACCTCCTCGAGGACCGGCCCGGTATAGACCATGTCGACCACCTGGCCGTTCTCTATCCGAATGCCAGGCCGTTCCCGGGAGCGGGCGGTCACGGGCAGGCGGTTGAGGAGCTCATGGAGCGCCATCAGGATCGGTTGGAGTGCGCGGGAGTCGGCCGCGGCTGAGATCTCGTACGTCTCCATCGGCTCACATCTCATCGACATCGTTAACGGGTCGTCACAATAAGTTTTTTGTTCTCCGGGCCTCCCGGGGCCGTAAAAGTCCGGCAACAGACGGATGGACCCGGAGTCGGTTCGAGGGCAGACTCTCCGAAGGGAGAGGGAAGACGCGGGTTGTGAACGGATCCGGCGCGCGGTTCCCACCAGGTGCGTTCCGGCGTGTCCCGGAGGAGAGGGGCCCGTCCGGCCGTATTGACAGGATATATATACAAAAATGTAAAATACGTTTTACATCAACACCGTGGCCTGACAGGGGCCGGGCGCCCGGAGTGAATCATGAGACAGCACCTCTCGCACGCTGGAATGGCACTCCTGCTCGTCCTGGGCATCGTCTCTGCCGGTTGCCTCGATCCCTCCCAGTTCACGGCCCGAAACGGGACCGAGCAACAGCTCCTGGACCGGATCGAGGAACTCGAGGAGCAGAACAGCGACCTGCACGAGCAGCTCGAACAGCTAAACCTCTCCCTGCAAGGGTACGAGGACCAGCTCGCATTCTATCGCTCGGTCGTATCCCTCCCCGCCGGGGAGAACGCAGCGCCCGGGGCCGAACCGGTTTCCGGCTCAGCCTCGCTCGAGGCGCCGGCCGTGCTGCAGCGGACGGTCTACGAACAGGATGGACCATTCTCGTTCCAGAGGACCGAACTGACCGGATCGCTCCTGAACGTCACCGTCGATATCGTGCCGGGCCGGGGGCGGGTTCTTGTCAATACCACCCCGCTGATGGGCACGACCTTCCAGGATGCAGCCAACACCGCAGCGTACGTCGCACAGAATACAACCGGCCGGAACCTCTCGTCGTCGGACGTGATCGTCTCGATCGTGGCCGAGGACAGGGTGCCGGCGGTCGACGGCGGATCGGCCGGCGCGCTCATGACCCTCCTGATGGTCGCGGCGATCGAGGGGAACCACCCCCGGCCCGACGTGATCATGACCGGTACAATCGACCACGAGGGGAGAGTGGGTGCGATCGGCGGCGTCGTGGAGAAGGCCCGGGCAGCAAAGGAAGGGGGCAAGAGCCTCCTCCTCCTGCCGCGCGAGAACAGCCGGCTCGTCCGGTATACCGAGCGGATCCGGGACTACGGCGCCTTCTCGTTGATGGAGCGCGTCCCCGAAGCGGTCGATGCGAAGACCTACCTGGAGTCAGAGGTCGGGATCCGGGTCGAGTATATCGATACGATCGGGGACGTCCTCCGGCTGAGCAGGTGAACGCGCCGCCTAGAAGACGGCCTCCCGGCTCTCCCGTCCGATGAAAGGGAAAAATCCCCGCGACGGATACTCATGGACCGTGGTCGCCACGACCAGCCCGTCCCCGACCTTCTTTGCAACGGCTACGGGACGACCCTTGGCCGTCGCGATCACCTCGCCCTCGTGCTCCTCGAACCACCCGTCGCACTCGATCGCGTCGGAGTCGTAATCACCGAAGAGAGCATCGAAGAGTACCGGTTCGACGGGTTCGAGCCGGCAGGGCGCGTGCTCGTGGTGGTAGACGAGACGGAACGGGAGCCAGTCGTAGGCATCGGCACGGTCGATCGCCGCTCCGAAGACCAGCAGGGCCCCGCCCTGTTCCAGGAAACGCCGGAGGCGCGCACGGGAGGCCCGGAGGGCGATCAGGGTCCGCGAGTAGGCCGCGTTCGCAAAACCGGTGGGGACCACCAGGACCGAGAACGACCCCCGGAAGAATGGCGCTGCGCAGAGCTGGGGCGTGACGAGCTGGCAGGCAACCCCGCAGTCCTCGACGAACCGGACGAAGGTGGTCGGACTGTCCCAGAGGAGTGCGGCACGGGGAGCTGTCAACCCTTGATCACCCCGATCGGCCGCAACCGCGCCACGAGCCGGCCGAATCCGACCTCGTGGACCACCCTGACCACCTCCGTGCTGTCCTTGTAGACCGAGGGGGCCTCCTCCGCGATCGCCGCGTCGTTCGGTGCGCGGACCAGGATCCCCTCCCGGCGGAGGACCTCCTTTACCGCTCCTCCGGAGAGGTGCTTCTTTGCCCCGGAGCGGCTCATCACCCGCCCGGCCCCGTGGCAGGTCGAACCGAAGGTGCGGCGCATCGCCTCGGCGGTCCCCTGGAGAAGGAAGGAGGGCGTCCCCATGCTCCCAGGGATGATCACGGGCTGCCCCTGCGCGGCGAGGTCGGGCGGCAGGCCCGGTGTACCCGGCCCGAAGGCGCGCGTGGCGCCCTTGCGATGGACGCAGACCCGCTCCCGTCCCCCGGGTAGTTCGTGTTCCTCGATCTTCGCGATGTTGTGGGCGACATCGTAGACGAGCGGCATCTCCCCGTCGGCGAGATCGAAACGCCTTCCGAGTACCTCCCGGACCTGGTGCGTGATCGCCTGCCGGTTCGCCCACGCGTAGTTCGCCGCCGCCGCCATCGCGCCGAAGTAGGAACGACCCTCGGGGCTGTCGATCGGGGCACAGGCGAGCTGCCGATCGGGGAGATCGATCCGGTACCGCTTCGTCGCCGCCTCGAGCACCTGGATGTAGTCGGTGCAGACCTGGTGACCGAGCCCGCGGGAACCGCAGTGGATCATCACCGCCACCGACCCTGCCTCCACACCGAAGGCGGCGGCCGCCTCGGGGTTGAAGATCGTATCGACCACCTGCAGCTCGAGGAAGTGGTTGCCGGCTCCGAGCGTGCCGGACTGGGGCAGTCCTCGCTGGAGGGCCTTCGCCGAGACCTGCGTCGGGTCCGCCTCCTCCATCCGGCCGGACCCCTCGCACCGCACGAGGTCCCGCTCGGTTCCGAGCCCGGACTCCACCGCCCATCGCGCTCCGTCGGAAAGCATCGAACGGAGGTCCTCCCGCCCCAGGCGCTGCCTTGAACGGGCCCCGACACCGGTCGGTACCGCCTGGTACAGCTCCTCGATCACCGCCGTCTTCGCGCCGAGATCGGCCTCGGTGAGGGGGGTCGAGACCAGCCGGACGCCGCAGTTGATGTCGAACCCGACCCCCCCGGGGGAGATCACCCCCTCGGTGAGGTCGAAGGCACCGACCCCGCCGATCGGAAAGCCGTATCCCCAGTGGATGTCCGGCATCGCGAGTGAACAGCATCGGATCCCCGGCAGGGTGGCCACATGTGCCAGCTGGCGCAGAGCGCCCGCCTCGAGTGTCTCCGCGAGCACCTCGGAGAGGAAGAACCGCCCGGGGACGCGCATCCCGGGGACATAACCGACCGGCAGCTCCCACTCGAACGGACCGGCCCTCGTCACCCCTTTCATGGTATCAGACATCGAAGAGCACCTCCAGGCAGAACTCGCCGTCCCTCTCGACGATCGCAAGGTCGCTGTACGAGATCCCCTTCACCTCCGTGCCACCCGCGTCCCGGGCGGGATCGAACGGGCGGCCCCGGAGCCACCCGGTGACTGACGGGGGGGAGGCGGTCACCGTGAGATCGAACCCGGTGAAGACCAGGTTCTCCGCCTCCGAGAGAAAGAGCACCTCCGAGAGGAAGTTGTAGAGGAGGGACTCCCGATCCGCCGCCTTAAGTTCGATCGGCCAGGATGCCGTGGCGGGCCCCGACGGGTCCCCGTACAGGGTCTGCATCAGTGCCCGGGCGGCTTCCACAAAGAGATCCGTGAGGCTCGCTGCCCGGACCCGGTACAGCAGATCCGCCGTGTGCTCGAGTTCCTCAATACTCATTGCTGACCGGGGGCCGGCACCTGGGCACGAAGAACGGGATCATCCCCCGGTGGATCGTGTCAAGATACCGGGCCTGGTAGATGGAGACGTAGATCGTCCGGTCACCGGCCGGCACCCTGATATCCGTCGGCTTCGGAGGCTTGACCGAGACCGGGAGCAGCACGGGGCCGCCGCAGGAGGTACAGATCCGAAAGTCCGTCTTCCGTTCAGCCACGTAGGCGATCACGTCATCCGAGACCTCGAACTCCTCCGGCCTGGGGACGGCATCGTTCGCGCCGTACATCTTCTCTATCGTTCATGCTGGCGGGATTAAAAAACCTGTCGAGGTGTCACGGCGTCTGCCCGCCGCTTCCGACAGACCATGTGGATTGGGGTGATGCGGGGACGAAGGACTCCTCCGATCGTGTGGGCCCGGGGGGCGGAAAACCGGTAAAAACCCAATCTTTTAACCCGCTCCACGCCCACAACTACTGTCATATGGGGTTTCGTTACGATATCAACCGGTATCCCCCAAAGATGATGGTGACGATCCCTCTCATCGTCCTCCTTCTCGCCCTGATCTCCCTCGGGGTCAACATGGGGATGACCGGTATGCCGGTCACCCCGGGGATGGACTTTGCCGGGGGTACGGCCGTCACGGTCTTCACAACCGACTCGGAGGACCAGCTTGCGGCAGTCTTCTCGGGGTACCCCCTCATCGACGTGGAGACGGGGATCAACAACGGTAAATATCTCAAGTTCGGCCCGATGGCAGACGAGCAGTTCCGTGCACTCTCCGCCCTGATCAACCAGAAGTACCCGGACGCGAAGATCGACCAGATCGGGGCCTCGTTCGGAGCCACGCTCCAGCAACAGGCCGTGATCGCCCTGGTCTTCTCGTTCATCCTTATGGCGGTCGTCGTATTTCTGGTCTTCCGGACCCTGGTCCCTTCTCTCGCGGTGATCATCTCCGCCTTCTCGGACATCGTGATCGCTGCGACCCTGATGAACATCTTCTCCATTCCGCTCTCTCTCGGCACGACCGCGGCACTGTTGATGCTGATCGGGTACTCGGTCGACTCGGATATCCTGCTGACGAACCGCGTCCTGAAACGGCAGGGGAACCTCGCCGACAAGATGGCCGGCGCGTTCACCACCGGCTTCATCATGACTTCGACCGCGATCGCCGCCGCCTTCGCGATGTGGGTGGTCTCGCTCGTCGGACAGGTCCAGATCATCCACGAGATTTCGTCCGTGATCCTCTTCGGGCTCGCGGCAGACATCTTCAACACCTGGGTGCTGAACGCCGGCCTGTTACGATGGTACCTTGAAGGGAGGAGTGCGAAATGAAAAAAGAGAAGAAGGAGAAGCGGATCGCCCGGCGCGAGTCCGAGGCAGACTCCTCCCCCGGCACCCGGTCGGCTGCGACGTATACGGGCGGTTCGCGCGGGATCGACTGGAAGGCCCTCCTGACCGACTGGCGCGTCGCGCTCGTCATCGTGCTCGTGCTCGCCTCGGTGATCGCGATCTACCCCCACCCCGAGAACGGGAAGATCGAGACGAACCTCCAGTACGGCCTCGATCTGAACGAGGGGGCGTGGCTCCAGCTCGAACTCCAGGCCGAGGTGGTGACCTTCGAGACCACTGCGAAGGTGAGCGACTTCGTCCAGGCGCTCTCGAAGGACCTCGATACGGACGTGGAACTGGTCGGCCCGAACCAGGTCGAGATACGCAAGGCGCTGACCGAGGATGAGGTGCGCGAGGCGGTGAAGAAGGCGGGCGGGAGCGTGGTCTCGATCCAGCAGGGCGTCTCGAAGACCACCGCCGAGGACATCAAACGGATCCTCGAGAACAAGATCAACAGCCTGGGTACGCGCGACGCGAAGGTGAACACCCTCTCCGGTATCACCGGTATCACACGGTACATCCGGATCGAGATGGCCGGCGTCGATATGAACACCGCCCAGGACCTGGTTGGAAAGCAGGGCAAGTTTGAGATCCGGATCATCACCACCGGCAACTCGTCCGAGCACGTCCTCTTCGGCGACCAGATCACCTCGGTGGGCATGCCCGCACAGGAGCCACCGGGCTCCAATCACTGGGGCGTCGGGTTCACCCTGTCAGAGAGCGGGGCGACCGCGTTCCGCGAGTCCGCCGTCAGATTTGGGGCCGTCTCCGATCCCGACAACCACCACCTGGTGATGCTGCTCGACAACCAGACCGTCTACGACGCGCCGCTCTCGTCCGACCTCGCGGCCCAGCTCCGCAGCGGCCAGAACGTCCGGCAGCTCTTCGCTTCGACCGGTGCAGGCCAGTCCGGCCAGGACGCGGCGACCACGCTCGAGATCCACCTCCGCGCCGGAGCCCTCCCGGTGGACGTGAAGGTCGCGGGTTCGGGCTCGGTCTCCGCCGCGCTCGGCGACCACTTCAAGACGATGAGCCTGCTCGCCGCGCTGTTCGCGGTGATCACCGTCGGGTTCGTCGTCTACTACCGGTACCGGGAGCCGTCGATCGTGCTCCCGATGGTGCTGACCAACCTCGCGGAGATGGTGATCCTGCTCGGCATCGTCCGGTTCATCATCCAGCTCGATCTCGCGACGATCGCCGGCCTGATCGCGGTACTGGGCACCGGCATCGACCAGCTGATCATCATCACGGACGAGATCCTGCACGAGGGCCGGGTCCCCTCACCGAACCTCTACCTGAAACGGCTCGCGAGGGCACTCGGTATCATCCTCGCCTCCGCCGCGACGGTGGTGGTCGCGATGGTGCCGCTGGTCCTGATGGACCTCTCGACCCTGCGCGGGTTCGCGATCGTCACCATCCTCGGTGTCCTGATCGGCGTGCTGATCACCCGACCCGCCTACGGTCGGATCATCATGGCGATCCTCTCGCGATGAGGATCGACACCCTCCCTTCTTCCTGCTCTCCCCCGCCTCCTCTCCCGCTCTCGCCCGTGCCTGGCGACACCGGAACCGAGTCTGTCCGCTCCCGCCAAAAAAATGAGCGATCGGGAGACGGATCCCGGCGACCCGGCGCCGGTCCGGGAGGGAATCCGGTGAGAGATCGGCACTCCTGGTCGAAGAGGGAGGTCAGACCTCGATCAGTTCGTACTGCCGGGAGCCGAGACCGATCGCTTCCGCGTACCGGAGCAACTGCCCGCTGTCGGTCATCCGCCGGAGCCCCTGGAACTTGTCCTCCCCCGCGGCAAGGTTCGTCTCGAGCAGACTGCCAGGAAACCCCATCTGACGGTTCACAAGGTCAAACGACGCGGCATCGATCGCAACCGGGTCTCGCGAGGCGAGGATCCCGATGTCCGGGACGATCGGTGCGTCAGACCAGGGGACGCAGTCACAGTCGGGCGTGATCGCTAAAAGGAAGTTCAGGAACCCGACCTTCTGCGGCTTAGTATGCACGGCCCCGAGCGCGTACTCCGCCATCCGTTCGAGGAACTGCGATAGATCGGTCTCCCAATCGATCTCGATGCCGCCGGAGCGACAGTGGTTCAGGCAGTCGAAACACCCGATGCAGAGCTCCGGATCGATACGCGCTCTGCCGTCGGCCCCCAGGCTGAGTGCGCCGACAGGGCAGATCGAAATGCACCGTCCGCAACCCTCGCAGTTCTGCGCGAGGACCATCGGCCTCGCCGCATGCTGCTGCCGCTTGCCTGCGCGTGTCGCGCAGCCCATCGCCAGGTTCTTGATCGCACCTCCGAACCCGGCCACCTCGTGCCCTTTGAAGTGGCTCAGGGCGATCATCGCGTCCGCATCCGCGATCCCGGAGGCGATCGAGACGGTCCGGAAATGTCTCCCTTCGATCGCGATCGTCACGCCCCTGCGTCCGTCGAGACCATCGGCGATGTATATCGGGGCGTTCACCGTGGCAAACGAGAACCCGTGCTCGTACGCGAGGGTCATATGGTCCACCGCGTTCGACCGGCTCCCGCGGTAGAGGGTGGCCGTATCGGTCAGGAACGGCCGGGCGCCGAGGGCATGCAGCCGATCGACCACCTGACGGACGAAGACCGGGTTGACGTACGCGTCCCCGCCCCGTTCACCGAAATGGATCTTGAGCGCAACCAGGTCCCCGGGCTCGACGAGGGTGGCAAATCCGGCGGCGTCGAAGAGCCGGCGGACCTTCATGATCTTGCTCTCCCCGTCGCCGCGGGCGCGGACGGATGCGAAGTACACGGGAGAATTCATCACGGGAGTATACCGGGTGAGGGAAAAAAAGGGTTCCGGAGGGGAGGGTTCAGAGCCGGCGGTAGTCGACCCCCCGACGCCGCGCCTCGTCCTGGTCGATGATCCCCCGGACGTCGACGATCACCGGCCGATCGGGCATGATCCGGAGGAGTTCGTCGAAGGAGAGCGACCTGAACTGCTCGTGGGCAACCGAGATGATCACGGCATCCATCGGCCGGTCCAGCGACTGGAGCGGGATCGCCCCGAAGTGCCCGATCACATCCCCGGGGAGGAGGGGGTCATATCCGAAGACGTTCGTCTCGAACTCCTTCAGTTCCTCGACC
>Ga0116184_10001267_pt1 | contig 25019 bp, 21 predicted proteins | sample AD_JPNNA5_MetaG_FD_89886 | JGI IMG/M metagenome (GOLD analysis project Ga0116184, IMG submission 89886) | Active sludge microbial communities of municipal wastewater-treating anaerobic digesters from Japan - AD_JPNNA5_MetaG | ecosystem: Engineered > Bioreactor > Anaerobic > Digestate | place... | reverse complement strand
GAACCGGGAGACCGGATGCCGGTGGGCTTCGACGAGAAAGATCTGGCACGGTTTCCCTTTTTAACGGAGGCCCAGGCGAAGATCGCCGGCTCCCAGCTCAACCACCTCGATACCTTTCTCGCCTCAGGGATCGGTCGCCGGATCATCCAGAAGGCGACCGACCGGGTCGAAGCGGCGCTCACGATCCCACCTCAGGGGCTGCTCGACCACTTTCGACTCTCAGAGGGGGACATATCGAACCCGCTCGAGTCACTCTATACCTACGGTATGGCACGGATCATCGTCTCGTGCCTCAATGACCGGACTGCGTTCGAGCGGCTGATCAACTACGAGGCCCGTCGCTCCTCCTTCTTCCTGATGAAAGACGATTCGAACGAGACGGCCCCGGTGGAGGCCGCCAGGCGGGAGGCCGTCGCCGCCCAGCTCGGCCTCTCGCTCTCCGGGAACACCGTAACCGTCCCGGCATACATCGAGATGGTCGCCGGCCTGCAGGAACCCCTCTGGCGGCTGGTCAACCGGGAGGTGTACGGGGGGCTCGTCCGTGTCTATCCGACCGAGATGGAGGTCCTCCTCCGGGAACGGATCCGGGTCGTGATCCGGGCGCGCGGCATGCCCCGGGTGCCTCCCGAGGTCTGCGAACACCTCGCTGTATCGGTCGGGCACCTCTCTGCCGTCCTCCAGGGGCAGATGCTGCGGGATCTGGGTCCGATCGACGAGTCGCGCTACCCGCCGTGCATGAACGCCCTGCTCGCCGCGCTGTTCACCGGAAGGAACCTCACCCACATGGGTCGGTTCGCCCTGACCGCATTTCTACATACGATCGGACTCTCGACGACCCGGATCGTCGAGCTCTACCAGCGGTCTCCGGACTTCGACATCGAGAAGACCCTGTACCAGGTCGAACACATCTCGGGCCGTTCGGGGACGGAGTACACACCCCCCTCGTGTGCAACGATGGAGACGAACGGCCTCTGCGCGGGCCGTGACGGACTGTGCGAGCGGATCAACAGCCCTCTCGGCTACTACCGGAAGATGAGGGGGAAGGCCGCACCCGAACAGGAGCCAGGGGAGGACGGGGTCTAGGCCATCCTCTGGTTGATGATGTACCCCGCCCCGCTCATGATGACGAGGAAGAGCGCGATGGCGGTCAGGTACGCCGGGCCAGCGGGCAGGACGAACGGGAGTCCGACGATCAGGATGATCATGAGGACCAGGGCGACGACTCCGATCGCAAGGTCGAGAAGACGGGTGTCCATCCCTGTACCGGTTATCCTGCAGCATTAAGTCTGTATCGAACCGGGGGTTCCGTCACACAAACCCCATGTAGGATGAGCAACCATCACTCCGCCATGGAGATCACCGACACCCTGCGGAGCTTTCTGGAGAGCGGCGAGGATTGGGAGCGCAAGCCCACCTCGGTGCCGGGCGTCTTCCTGATCAAGCTCCCGAAGACGCGGACGCGTCCCGCTTCACTGGCCCTGGAACTGAACCCGATCGGTGAGGGGGGTCTCCCGATCAAGAGGAAGGGGATCATGATCATGAACTCGCACGAACACGAGGCATTCCGCACCCTCCTCGAGAACCCGAAGATCGGGACCGTCCTGGCCGCGATCGAACAGCTCTTCCCCGAGCGGCGGCACCAGGGGAGGCCCGCGAACGACGTTGTCGAGATCTGATCCGGTCCCGTTCGCGGTCAGCACCCTCGACACGACCTTTCCAGGGGTGGCCCCCCCCCCGAAGATGGCAGTGCACGCTCCATCCACCTGCAGGAGGGCGATCCCCTCGTATCGCGTGACCCTGACCGGTCCTCGCCGGGTTCCCTCCATCTCCGGGGACCCGGTCCCGCTTCGTCGGTCGGTCGCGCCGGAGCACCAGCTACACCGTGTCCCTGCAGGATGGCTCCCACCCGCCGGTACTGCGTGTCCCGGTCGAGGTGCTCGGGAGTGCGTCGCGGGCCGTGCAGCTCGCCGGGTTTGACGGGGCACACCGGTACTGCGGGCGGTACGGGAGCCGGATGGCCCCGCGCCCGGCTAAAGCAGGCACGCCTCTGCACGGTCTGCGGCAGGGCGCTCTGTCCCGGGCTCACGCCCGCGGTGATCGTCCTGGTCAGGCGGGAGGAGATGGCGAAGGATATACAGTATGCCAGTTCCCATCCCAGGCCCATCCCCACCCCCCTTTGGTCGGGTTCTCCGGGGAGTACGGGGGGGGAGGTCCGGGCCGACGGCGTGGAGTCGGCCGGCAGGTTCCACCGCGACCACCTCCCTCTGCCACCCCACCCGGCCCGATCGCCCGGTTGCTGATCGCAGAGTCCCGCGCGGGAGGCTGAAAGGAGCCCCCTGCGGACTCCTCGCGTTCAGGTGCGGGAGGGGGCCAAAAGGGGGTTCAGCAGCCGCTGCGGGCGGAGGAGCCCGAGGCACCCCTGCCGGGCCAGGTCGAAGGCGGGGTCATCGAAGAGGTCGGCGGGGCCCACGAGACGGCCCGGGGTCAGCTGGAACCCGAGGCAGCAGCAGCGGGACAGCCCGTCGCCCGCACCACCGCCGGCATCGCAGACCGCGACCGGGAAGAGGATGGTCCCCTCATCCGCGCAGGGCGTCATCGCGGCGCGGAGCCACTCCCCCGTGAACGGGAGGCGAGCATCCCCGGTCGTCCCCACCAGGATCGAACCGCCGGGTCCGGGGTCCGAGACGGCGGCGACCGTCTTCCCGGACCCCGGGGTGAGCACCCGTGCCACCCGCCGGCCCGTCCCGTCGCGGAGGGCGGCGAGGAGGGACAGGATCCCACCCGGGGTCTGAAAACGTTCGGTGGGGCTGCCCGTCAGCTCGAAGACGAACCCCTCCCGCAGGACGGGGTCGTCGGCCAGGCGCGGAGTCTCGAAGGGGTCGGCGAACAGCCGGCAGAGGAGCGGGGTCCAGATGCCGGGCCCGGCCCGGTCGGTGACGAAGACGAGGATGCCCGTGTTCGCACCTGTACCTTCGATCGTGGCGAAACTCGCCGCCGTCCGGTCCCCGCAGCCATCGAGTCCGCGGTTCAGGCCCACCGCCCGCCCGGCCTCGAGGGCATCCCCGAGGAGGAGCCGGACCTGCGGGTGGTCGGACGGCCCGTGCGCCGCGACGATGACCACCGATCCGCCGCAGCGGGCGACGAACGAGCCGGCAAGGGGTGTCCCTTCCCGTTGCCTGATCCGGCGGGAGACCTCCTCGACGACGCGGGGGTGGGCGCGCCCCCGCCCCGGGAACGCGCCGATCTCCGCAACCGCGACCGTGACCGCGCCCGTCATCGACAGACGTCGGTGAGCCGGCAGATCACCGACCGGCTGCCGATGTAGATCGGAACCTTCTGGTGGACCCTTTCGGGCGGTACCTCTAAAAGGAGCCGTTCACCGTCCGTGCAGGTGCCGCCGGCATCCTGGGCGATGAACCCCATCGGGTTTGCCTCGAAGAGGAGGCGGAGTTTCCCCTCCTTTCCCGGCTCACAGGGATAGCAGTAGACCCCGCCGTAGGCGAGGATCTGGTGGAAGTCCGCGACGAACGCCCCCGAGTACCGGAGCTTGCCGCCGCTCTCCTCGAGCCCGCAGATGAAGTCGCGGTGATACTCGGGCCACGATGACCGGGAACCGCCCGATCCGAAGAGCTTTCCCTCGGGCATCCGCACGTCCTTCTTCAGGAGGAGGTACTCCCCCGACTCCCGCTGGGCGAAGATCTGGACCCCCTCCCCCACCGAGAGGGTGAGGGTGGTCATCGGACCGTAGAGGAGGTAGAACGCAGCCTTCAGGTTCTTTCCCGGCTGGAGGACCGGGCCGTCGTAGATCCCGACGATGGTGCCGACCGCCAGGTTCACCGAGACGAGAGAGGAGCCGTCGAGCGGGTCCATCACGACCCCCAGCGTACCTCGGGCGTTCGGGAACCGGTTGATCTCCTGCTGCTCCTCGGATGCGAGCTCGGCGACGAGGCCGGAGGCCCCGATGACCCGGGTCAGGTGGCGGTCCGCCCAGACATCCATCGCCGCCTGCTCCTCGCCGGAGACGTTCTCGGTCCCGACGTAGGCCTGGTTCGTGATGAAGGCGGCCCGGATCGCCGGCGCCTGGTCCGCGATCAGCTCGATCAGGTCCTTGGTATCCTCGGAGGCGGCGGTCCCGTCGAGGTACTCACGGAGTGTGACCATCGGAGACCTCACTGACAGGGCTCGGCGAGGAGCGCGACCGCCTCGTCGACGGTCCGGTTCTCGACCGTGATCGCGTAGATCGCGTTGCACATCGCCACCGCCGCCGCGAGCGACTTCTGGTGGATGTTTCTCCCCGTCGCGTTCCCTGAGGCCCCACCGGTGTGGATCTGATCGTAGAGCCCCTGGAGGAACTTCTTTTCGTCGGTCGAGGAGCCGCCGGCGCAGACCACCTTCGTCCGGCCCGCCGCCCGTGTCGCCTCCCGGAGGAGCTCGGCGGAGTTGAAACCCTCTCTCTTCGGTGCGTTCACCTTGACGAAGTCTGCTCCCAGGGCGGACGCCACGCCGGCGGCACCCGCGATCAGGTGCGGGTCCTTCTCGTCCTTGACCGCAGCCCCCCGGGGATAGATCCAGAGAACGACGAGGAGCCCGTGGTTGTGGGCCTCACAGATCGCCTCGGCGGCCTCGCGGAGCATCTGCGCCTCGAACGCGGAACCCAGGTAGATCGTGTACCCGACCCCCGCGATCTTCAGGCCCGTCCGGTCACGGAACTTCACGACCTGCTTTACCGACCAGAGGGCGCCGGAGAGCGGATCCGCCTGGGCGGTCTTGACCAGGTGCGTCTTGGAGTTGAGTTTGACCAGGTACGGCACGTCGGGGTAGTCCATGCCGTACCGGGCAATCAGACCGAACTGGGTCGCAAAGACCCCGATCCGCCCCTGGCTGGCGATTCGGAAGAGGTGCTCGGGGTCCGCGTCGTCCTCGTGGATCCCCTCGCCGAAGAAGTCGTCGTTCAGGTGCTCGACCTTCTGGTCACCGGCAAAGAGCATAAGGCGTCCGCTGTCGCGGGTCACCAGCCGGTAGTTCTCGATGTAGGTCTCGCGGGCCTTCGGGGGCACGTCGCATGGGACAAAGACCTGTTTCGCAGCCATGAGTATCAGTAGCACCAGAAGAAATAAAACCTCTGCTGGTTCCGTTCACCGGCCGGCAGGAGAGAAGAGGAGGGGGTGGCGGACCGGCTCACGGAGGAACGGCGGCCGCCCCGTCGGCCTCGCACGGGCGGGCATCGATCACGATCTCGAGGATCCCGTGCTTGAGGCGTGTTCGGACCGAGCTGAGGTCGCAGGGTGGGAGAGGTGCCGCCGTGTGGTAGCGCCGCCCACCCTCCTCGGCGAAGATCTGCAGGGTCTGCCCCGTCATCCCCATCCGGATGTTCTCCGGTGCGATGCCCGGCAGCTCGGTGATCACGACCACCTTGTCGTCGATCCTCGAGACCTCGGGGACCTGCTCGATCACCTCGGCAGCCTCCCCGGCACCGGGACCATAGAAGACCTTGAACCCGATCGCAACCGGTACTCTCGTCTGCCCCACGGCCTGCTGGCTATCCATGAGGCGCCCGATCAGCTCCCGGATGAGCGCCTCGATCTCCCTCTCGTTGCTGTCATGTGCGTGGGTGCTCATGGTGACGTTCCCGCGTATTATCTGTCCAGTTGTTCCCTGAGGGCTGCGGTCTCCCTCCGGATGGCGGCGAAGTCCTTCTTCTGCGAGAAGACCGCCTTCCGGAGGGCTTCAGCCCGCCGTCGCCGTTCGTCCGTGGGGTCCGATCCCATGGTTGCGAGCTCGGCCCGGCGGACCACGGCAGCCGCCTCCTCCAGCGTTCCACGCTGCTCCTGGGAATACTTCATCTCCCAGGCCTGGCGTTCCGCAGCCTCGAGTGCGTCACGGTCGAGCGAGCCCTTCACCTTCTCGAGCGCGGCGTCGAAGTGGGCCCGGGTCAGGCGGATGTTCGCGGCCGCGTCGGCTCGCTCCTGATCTGTCTTATCTTTCATGACCGAGATAAACTCGCGCATCGCGGCCAGCTTCGCCTCGCGGACGAGCGCTTCGATGTCCGCACCGACGAAGCCATCGGTCCTCGCGACCAGAGCGTCGACATCGATGTCCCCGGCGAGGAGGTCGCCGGCCTGCCCGAGGTAGACCTGGAAGATCTTCTTCCGTCCCTCCTCGTCGGGCGGGGGGACGTAGAGGTGCCTGTCAAGCCGGCCCGGGCGGAGCAGCGCCGGGTCGATCATGTCGGGACGGTTGGTGGCAGCGAGCACGACCACGTTCTTGAGCTCCTCGAGCCCGTCGAGCTCGGTCAGGATCTGGCTGACCACCGACTCGGTCACGTGGCTCGACCCCTGGTAGGAACCCCGCACGGGGACGAGCGCGTCCACCTCGTCGAAGAAGATGATCGCCGGGGCGGCCTGCCGGGCCCGCCGGAAGACGTCGCGGACGCCCTTCTCGGACTCCCCCACCCACTTCGAGAGGAGCTCAGGGCCCTTCACCGAGATGAAGTTGGAGTCGGACTCGTTCGCCACCGCCTTGGCGAGGAGGGTCTTGCCGGTACCGGGCGGACCGAAGAGGAGCACCCCCTTCGGCGCGGCGGTGCGGAGGCGCTCGAAGACGTCCGCGTACCTGAGCGGCCACTCCACCGTCTCCTGGAGTTCGGCCTTCACCTCCTCGAGGCCCCCGACATCCGCCCAGGTGACGTCCGGAACCTCGACGAGCACCTCCCGCATCCCGGAGGGTTCCACGTACTTGCGCGCCTCGGTGAAGTCGTCGTCCGTCACCTCGAGCCGGTCCAGGATCTCGGCGGGGATCTCCTCGTCGGCCTTCACCGAGGGAAGGACCCGGCGGAGGGCGTGCATCGCCGCCTCCTTGACCAGGAGGGCGATGTCCGCCCCGACGAATCCGTGCGTGGTGCTCGCATAGTCGTGGATCCTGTTGTTCTCGATGATGTCCTTCGAGAGCGGAACACCGCGCGTGTGGATCTTGAAAATCTCCTCGCGCCCCTTCGTATCGGGGATGCCGATCTCGATCTCGCGGTCGAACCTCCCGCCCCGGCGGAGGGCCGGGTCGATCGCATCGGGGATGTTGGTCGCACCGATCACGACGACCTGCCCCCTCCCCTTCAGTCCGTCCATCAGGGCGAGGAGCTGCGCGACGACGCGCCGCTCCACCTCCCCCTTGGTGTCCTCGCGCTTCGGCGCGATCGCGTCGAGCTCGTCGATGAAGATGATCGCGGGCGCGTTCTCGGTCGCCTCCTCGAAGACCTGCCGGAGGTTCCCCTCCGACTCCCCGTAGTACTTCGACATGATCTCGGGGCCGGAGATCGTGAGGAAGTGTGCATCGACCTCGTTCGCGACCGCCTTTGCGATCAGTGTCTTGCCGGTACCGGGCGGACCGTAGAGGAGGACCCCCTTCGGAGGGGTGATCCCGAGCCGCTCGAAGATCTCGGGGTGACGGAGCGGGAGCTCGATCATCTCCCGGACCTGTTCGAGCTCGCGCCCGAGACCGCCGATGTCCTCGTAGTGCACATCGGTCCGCTCGCCTTTCTCCTCCGTGCCCTTCGGCTCGTAGGGGGTCTCCTTCAGCTCCACGACGGTCTCGTCCGTAACGATCGCGATCCCCTTCGGAGAGACCTTCGCGATGACGAAGGTGAGCGGGTTGCCGATCACGTCGACACGGAGCGTCTGCCCCTCCATCACGGACCGGCCATGGAGGAGGCGCTTGAGGTACTGGTCCCCACCGACCAGGCGTATGGGTTGAGTCGGCTGGATCGTCACCTTCTTCGCGACCGCCGCCTGAACCTTGCGGATCTGCACCTGCTCATCGACGCCGGTGCCGGCGTTCCCCCGGGTGCTGCCATCGATCCGGAGGATCGCCCTCCCGGTGTCCTCCGGGAAACCGGGCCAGACGATCGCGTTCGCCTTCTTCTTGCCCTGGATCTCGATCACGTCGCCCGAGACGAGACCGAGCGCACGCATCGCGTCCATGCTCACGCGGGCGATCCCCCGACCCGCGTCCTCGCGGGCGGCCTCCTTGACCGTTACATTGAGATATTTGTTGTCTGTCATGATGACCCTCGTAAACCAGATAAGATTTACCTAAAGTTAGCGCTACATAGTATATAAATTTTGCCTAAATGCTTTTCCCACGTCCGTCCTGTACCGGCTTCACTATCGACGGCATTTATAAAAAAGTATCGGGGCCGCGGACCTCCGTTGCGGAGGGGGCACTCTCCGTCCTCACCCCTCGATCAGTCGGGACTGGAACAGCGGAAGGGGCCGTCCTCCGTCACGATCCAGTCCATCGGGATGTCGAACGGGTCGGCAGGGATCCTTTCAAACTCCTGGCAGGCGAGCGCGATGCCGACCTTTACCTCGATGGGGTGGAGCCCGAGGAACCGATCGTAGTACCCGGCTCCGTACCCGAGACGGTTTCCAAACCGGTCGAAACCGAGCATCGGGACGATCACCGCCCCGATCTCGTCGGGATCGACCGGCAGCTCGTGCCCGATCGGTTCGGGGACGCCGAAGGTGGACGGGACGAGCACCGCGGGATCTTCCAGGCGCGACAGGCGCAGGCTCCTCGTCTCCCGTTCGATGATCGGGACGACCAGCCGGACACCTCGGTCGAGAAAACCACGGATCATCCCCATCGTATCGACCTCGCCCGGTTTCGAGGCATAGACCATCACCGTCTTCTGGTCCTCCAGGAGAATCTGCGTATGCGAGGCGATCCTCCGGCTCCGTGCCACGAGGTCCGGCGGGTGCAGGCACGTCCGCGCAGCACGAATCCGGTCGCGCATCCGGTGCTTGGAGCGATCCATCAACCCTGAGTGGTCGTTCGCCGGTGCTATTAAACCTCACCTCCCCATCCTGCGGGCTGAAAGAGGCTCCAACAGGCCCCTGCGATGGTGACGGGGCCCTGTATCCGTCCTGCGCCGCCGTCCCAAGCGGGAACACCAGGCCCAACCGTTGACCGGCTCGTTCGACCGACCTGTTCCCCCGGATCGCGACCAAACACCGGAACGGATAAAAAGATGTCGTTCACGTCTCATCGGGGCGCCCGGTACGATGCAAACAGATATACTGATTGAGACGAGAACTGACGGAAACAGGATTCTCTCTGGTGCCCATGATGACTGACATCACAGAGGCCGTCAGGGCGGGCAGCACCGAGCTCGCCGCCGCGATGGCCACCATCTCCGGTCCGCTGCAGTACGACGAGACCGCCTACCACCTCCCGATCTCGTTCGCGATCACCGGTACTGCCGTCTCAGACGCCGACTCGGCACGCGAGGCCTATGCCGGTTCCGGCGAGAACCCGCTCGTCGCCTGGGAGTGCATCCGGGCCCACCGGACCGCCTCCGATGGTGCCGAGGGAGCCCCCTACACCGGGTTCATTCCCGACGCCGAGATCCGCAAGCTCGGGTACTCGCTCGTCGATGGGTCGATCCTCGGGCTCTGCCTGATCGTGGGTCGCCCGGAGCGCGCCGACATCTCGGCCGCACTCTGCCGCGAACTCCAGGAGAAGTACATGCTCACGTTCCTCGCCGGACCGGTCGTCTCGTCGCTCCTGGATGCGAACGTGAAGGTGGGACTCGCCTACCGCCTCGTCCCGCTCGGTTCGACCGCCTCTCACGCGATCCACTTCGCGGACATCCTCGCACGGGTCGCGATGATCTTCGGCGGTGTTGCACCGGGAGACGCCGAACGCCTCCTCGCCTACGCGGCCGAACGGCGGGCACGCGCGATGGTGATCGCCTTCCCCGGGCTCTCCGACGAGGAGATCGCCTCGATCGATGCTCTCCGCCTCCTGGGGATCCCGATCCTCCACACCGGGGGGTACACCGGCGGGGAGTGGATCGCGACGGAGGGGACCGAGGCGGTCCGCACGGGCATGGACCTGCTCGGGATCAAGGTGACGGTGACGGCGATCCCGATCCCGATGGGCTGCTCCCCTGCCTTCGAGGGCAAGTCGATCCGCAAGGAGGAGATGTACGTCGAATTCGGCGGCAACCGATCTCCCGCCTTCGAGCTGCTCCGGATGAGGGATCCGTCCGAGGTGGTGGACGGGAGGGTGACCGTGATCGGCCCCGAGATCGAGGAGATACAGGAGGGGTCGGCGGTCCCTCTCGCCATACTGGTCGACGTCGCCGGCAGCAACTTCCGGAAGGACTACGAGCCCGTGCTCGAACGGCGCATCCATAACTTCGTCAACTACGGCGAGGGTTCCTGGCACACCGCGCAGCGGGACCTGATCTGGGTCCGGCTCTCAAAGGAGGCGGTGAAGAACGGGCTCCGGATCGAGCACCTGGGCAGGCTGCTCGCGGCAAAGTTCCGGATGGACTTCCCCGACCTATTGGAGGCGGTCCAGGTAACACTCGTCACCGACCGTGCCGAGGTGGAGCGGCTGAAGGCAGAGGCGGAAGCGATCTACGCGGAGCGCGACGACCGGATTCGGGGGATGCGCGACGACGATGTCGACACGTTCTACTCCTGCACCCTCTGCCAGACCTTCGCCCCCGACCATGTCTGCATCATCACCCCTGAGCGACCCGCGCTCTGCGGCGCCATCTCCTGGCTCGACGGCCGAATCGCCCACGAGATCTCGCCGGCAGGCGCGAACCAGCCGGTCCAGAAGGGTGCCGAGCTCGACCGGAACGGGGGCGAGTTCGAAGGGGTGAACCGGTTCCTGAAGAAGGCGTCGCACGGCGCGGTGGACCGGTGCCGGCTCTACTCGGTGGTCGAGTACCCGATGACCTGTTGCGGCTGCTTCGAGGCGATCGCCCTCGTATTGCCCGAGGTGAACGGGATCATGGTGGTGAACCGCGAATACAAGGGAGAGACCCCCTCAGGGATGACCTTCTCCACCCTGGCAGGGACGATCGGTGGAGGGGCACAGACACCGGGATTCGCCGGGATCTCCAAGGGGTTCATCCTCTCGGACCGGTTCCTCCAAGCCGAGGGCGGTATCGAACGGCTCGTCTGGATCCCCTCGAACCTGAAGGAGGAGCTCGGTCCCCGCCTCCGAGCCAGGCTCGCTGAGAAGGGGATGGCAGACCTCTTCGAGCAGATCGCCACCGAGCACGAGGCGACCACGATCGAGGAGCTGATGGCGTTCCTGGACCAGGTCGGGCACCCGGCCCTCTCGATGAGGGAGCTCTTCTAGGGGGTCCTGCGATGGAGTACAGCGCACCAACAGACTGGAGCGGGGAGATCAGACGGGTGCGGATCGGTGCGACAAGGGCCGACGGCGGGACCCGGACCGTCTCGTACGAGATCGGGGGGAACACCGGTCTCCCGTTCGTCGAACCGAAGACCGGGTTGACCCGACCGCTGGTCGCCTACGAGCTCTGCGACGACCCGGGGGTCTGGTCCCCGCTGGTGGTCGAACGGGTCGGGGAGACGGTGACGGACCTGGCCGGCTGGACGAAGTTCGCCGAGCGCGAGCTGGGGCCGGACCTGATCCGGGTCTACCTCACCTCGACCCGGCGGCGGGGGTTCGAGGACTTCGATGCGATCGGAAATACAATCCGGACGGTCCTCGAGGCGACGGGCCTTCCGCTCTGCGTCGAGGGGCCGAACGAACCCTCGATCGAGTCCGAGGCCTTCCGGCGGATCGGGGAGGCGGGCGAGGGGGAACGGCTCCTGCTCGGTACGGCGGAGGCATCCCGGTACCGATCGGTGGCCGCTGCCGCCCTTGCGTACCACCACGCCGTGATCGCCCAGTCACCGATCGACGTGAACCTGGCCAAGCAGCTCAATATCCTGCTGCGCGAGATCGGGGTGCCCCCGGACCAGATCGTGATCGACCCCTACACCGGGGCGCTCGGATACGGGTTCGAGTACACCTATTCGGCGATGGAGCGGATCCGGTACGCCGCCCTGAAGGGAGATACGGACCTTGCAATGCCGATGATCACGTCGGCGATCGACTCGCTCACGATCAAGGAGGTCCGCGACGCCCCGCCCGGCGACGCCCACCGCACCGCCGTCGCCTGGGAGGTGACGACCGGCCTGGCGTCGGCCGTTGCCGGATCGGCGATCGTCTGCGTCCGTCACCCGGACTCGGTGGCACCCCTCCGCGCGGCGATCGCCGCCACCTGGGGGGTGAACTGATGGCCCTCAAGGCGCTGGACATCTACAAGCTGCTGCCGAAGAAGAACTGTAAGGAGTGCGGCGTGCCCACCTGTCTCACCTTCGCGATGAAACTCGCCTCGGGCAAGGCAGATATCGACCTCTGCCCGTACCTGGACGAGGCCGCGAAGGCCGTGCTCGGGGCCTCGACGCGCCCGCCCATCCGCCTCGTCCGGGTTGGCGTCGGCGAGCGGTCGTTCCGGGTCGGCGACGAGTTCGTCTTCTTCCGACACGAGAAGACCTTCTACCATCAGCCGGGCATCCTGTTCCGCGTATCAGATACCTGGGACGAGCGCACGATCACCGGTGTCGTCCACGAGGTCCGGGACTACAAGCTGACCAGGGTCGGCCAGGACCTGGTCCTGAACGGGGTCGCGATCGCGAACGACTCGGGCGACCCGTCCGCCTTCGGCCGGGCGGTCGCGGTCGTCGAGGCGAACGCCGACCTGCCCGAGGTGCTGATCGCCGAGGATCCGGCCGCGCTCGAGGCGGGGCTCGCCCATTGTGGCACATTCCGGCCGCTCCTCGCCGGGGCGACTCCGGAGAACGCGGATTCCGTCGTGGCGCTGGCAAAGCGGCACGGGGCGCCGCTCGTCGTCCGTGCTCCCGACGCGGACCGCCTGGTCGAGCTCGTCCGGCGGTGCACCGCCGCCGGGGTGCAGGACCTCGTCCTCGACCTCGACCCGCCGGACCCAGCGGAGTTCGTGAAGCGCTCGTCCGCCGTCCGGCAGCTCGCGATCGCCCGGTCCGTCCCCGAGTTCGGGTACCCCGTCTACTATGACTGCTCGAAGGCGGGCGGGCTCGCGTCGTCTGCCCTCGCGCTCGGGGTCCTGAAGTTCGGCTCGGTCCTCGTGACCGGCCCGCTCTCCCGCCCGGAGACCGTTGCGGCGCTGACGCTCCGCCAGAACATCTACACGGATCCCCAGAAGCCGATCCAGATGACGCCCGGGCTCTACCGGGTCGGGAACCCCGGGCCGGAGGCACCCGTCCTGATGACCGTCAACTTCTCGCTCACCTTCTTCACCCTCCAGGGCTACCTGGAGGCGACCCGGATCCCGTGCTATATGCTGATCGTCGACACCGAGGGGCAGTCGGTCCTGACGGCGGTGGCCGCCGGCAAGCTCTCTGACACCGTCGTCGCCGACGCGGTCAGGAAGTACGACCTTGAATCGACGGTCTCGCACCGGACCCTGATCATCCCAGGGTATGCCGCACCTCTCTCCGGGGCGATCGAGGACGCGACCCACTGGAAGGTGCTGGTCGGGCCGCGCGACGCGGCGGACATCGGCGAGTTCCTCGAGACCCAGTGGAAGGGATAGATGCCGATCGTCACCTTCCTCCCCAGTTACCGCAAGATCGAGGTGCCGCCGGGCACAACCATCCTGGACGCAGCCCGGAAGGCCGGGCTCTCGATGAACGTGGTCTGCGGCGGCGTCGGCAAGTGCGGCAAGTGCATCGTGTACGTCAAGACCGGAAAGGTACAGTTCGACCGGCAGAAGTACGGACGCTTCTTCACCCCGGGAGAACTGGCCCGCGGTGCCTGCCTGGCCTGTACCACCACGATCGCCTCCGATCTCGACGTCACCGTCCCGGAGGGGTCCCTGATCCAGGAGCAGAAGATCCTGATCGAGGGGCTCGACATGACGACCGCGTTCCGTCCCTCGGTCTTCAAGTACCACCTCTCCCTCTCCCCCCCGACCCTCGAGGACCCGTCCCCCGACCTGACGCGGATACTGGACGAGATCCACCGGCAGCACGGACCGCGACCCGAGCAGATCTTCGCCCCCCTCGGGGTGCTCCGACGGATCCCCGAGATCCTCCGGGCGGCGGACTGGGACGTGACGGCCACCGTCGGGCTCCAGCCACCCGGCAAGTACTGGCTCCTCAACCTGGAAGCGGGCGACACATCGGACCGGCTCTACGGGGTCTCGGTCGACCTGGGGACCACCACGGTCGTCGCCTATATCTGGAACCTGGTCACGGGCAGGGTCGCCGGGATCGCCTCGAACTACAACCGCCAGATCTCGTGCGGCGAGGACATCCTCTCCCGCGTCAACTTCGGACGCAGGTCCGGTCTTGGGAAGCTCCAGACCCTGGCGGCGGAGTCGATCAACACCGCGATCACGAACGCGGCAAACCACGCCCGTATCGACCGGGACGATATCTACGAGGCGATGGTGGCCGGCAACACGGTGATGACCCACATGCTCCTCGGGATCGACCCGGGCTATATCATCTCGGAGCCGTACGTCCCCGTCGTCCGCCGCTCGATCAATACGGCCGCATCCAACCTGGGCCTCTCGATCGCCCCGACCGCCGGCGTCTTCGCCTTCCCGGCGGTCTCCGACTTCATCGGCGGAGACATCGTCGCGGACGTGCTCGCCTGCGGGATGGGGACGCGGGACGAGGTCTCGCTGATGATCGACATCGGGACCAACTTCGAGGTCGTGCTCGGCAACAACGAGTGGATGTTCTCCTGCGCCGGTGCCGCCGGGCCGGCGCTCGAGGGCGGCGAGGTCCTCTTTGGGATGCGGGCGAACCCGGGGGCGATCGAGCGGGTGACGATCGACCCGGAGACGCTGGAACCCACCTGGAAGACGATCAACGGGATCCCGCCGAAGGGGATCTGCGGTTCGGGTCTGATCGACCTCCTCGCCGAACTCCTGACCGCCTGCGTGATCGACAGGAATGGTCTGATCGACACGACGATCGCACACCCGCGTATCCGGCGGGGTGAGTACAGTCCCGAGTACGTCGTCGCGTTCGCGAACGAGACGGGGGTGGGCAAGGACATCGTCTTCACCGAGAACGACATCAAGGCCCTGATCATGTCCAAGGCCTCGGTACTCGCGGCGTGCACGGTCCTGATGAACGTGGCGGGGATCACCTACCGGGACCTGGGCACGATCTACTTCTCGGGGGGGTTCGGGAACTACCTCAACAAGCAGAACGCGATCACGATCGGCCTGATCCCCGAGGTCCCCCTGGACCGGATCCGGAACATCGGCAATGGAGCCGTCATGGGGGCGAACATCGCACTGATCAACCGCGACGAACGCCGGACCCTGGACGTGATCGCCGACAACATCGCCTATATCGAGCTGAACGCGGAACCCTCGTTCATGGAGGAGTACACCTCATCCTCGTTCCTTCCGCACACGGACCTCTCGCTCTTCCCCGGTGTCTCGGAGATGCTGAACCGCTGCCGGATCCGGGCGCGTTCGAACGGCATTCACCACACGGAGGCCTGACTGATGTCACGATATCTCGCTCCACCCTGCGGCCGTGCCACCGGGATCGGGGGCCTGCCCCACACGGACCCGGTGCGCGCGGTCGATGACATTCTTGCCGCGTTTCCCGAGATACCCTACGCACCGGGCCTCCCGAACCGTGGCCCGTACGAACAGATCGTCTGGAACGACGCCGTCTTCCTTCCCGGCCTGGAACTGGTCGAGGGCCGGCTGATGGTCGACCGCGACGCGGACCACACGGAGGCGCAGGAGAAGGTCTACCTCGACTTCGTCGGGCAGGATGCATCCGGGTACGGACCGACCCCGGAGACCAACGCCGGCCTGCTCGAACTGACGACCCGCGACCTCTCCGGAGCGGTCCTTTTGAAGGGGCAGGTGACCGGCCCGGTCACCACCGGTATGCAGATCGTCGACCGTGACAAGCGCCCGCTCCTCTACGATGAGGCCTATGCCGACCTGCTCGCGAAGGTGCTCGCTCTGCGGGCGCGGGCGACCGAGGAGACCCTCCGTGCGACGGGTGTCCCCGGAACCCTGGTCGTGATGAACGAGCCCTACTGGGCGAGCCTCGGGTCGACCGTGGTGCCGGTCTCGGAGGAGACGGTCCGGCTGGCCTTCGAGGACATCGGGTCACTCCTGGAGGGGGGACTCGGGGTCCACTGCTGTTCCAACACGGACTGGCGCTTCGTGATGGACCTGAACCTGGCCGTCATCTCGCTCGATGCGCACGAGACCGCGACCGAGTTCCTGCTCTATGCCGCGGACGCCGCCGCGTACATGGAGCGCGGCGGGGTGATCGCCTGGGGCGTGGTGCCGGCGGACGCCCGGCAGTTCGTCCTGGAGGACGAGGCCGCGTTCGTCGCCCGGATGGATGCGATCAGGGCGACGATGGCAGAGTATGTCGACCCGGAGGTGCTCGTCCGGCAGTCGCTGATCACCCCGAGCTGCGGCATCCGGTTCGCGAACGATGAGGAGGCCGCCCGGATCCAGGCGACGACCGCCCGGGTCGCCCGCGCCTGGCGGGGGGAGGCGTAATGGGGCCGGCTCCGTTCCGGGTTGCACTCTCGGGCAAGGGCGGTACCGGGAAGACCACGATTGCGGCCCTTCTGATCGACGCCTTCCGCAGGATGGGCGAGACCCCGGTCCTTGCGGTTGATGCGGACCCGAACACGAACCTGAATGAGGCACTCGGGATGGAGGTGACCGAGTCGCTCGGCTCGATGCGCGAGGAGGCCTTCTCGAGGGCGATCCCGCCGGGGATGTCCCGCCACGACTATGTCCGTCTCCGGTTCCGGCAGGTCCTGGTCGAGGGGGAGGGGGTCGACCTGATCGCGATGGGCCGGCCGGAGGGGACGGGGTGCTACTGTTTCTCGAACGACCTCCTCTCGGAGTGCCTGGCCGGTCTCCAGGCCGGGTACCGGTTCATCGTGATCGACGCCGAAGCGGGCATGGAGCACATCTCCCGCGGGACGATCGGCGCACCCGACCTGCTGCTGATCGTCTCGGACCCGGGGGCCCGCGGGATGCGGACGGCGAGACGAATCCGGGAGATCGCCCTCTCGCTCGGGCTCGACGGGGACCGGATGGCCCTGGTCGTGAACCGGGTCGGGAACGGTGTCACCGGGGTCGGGGGCGAGCCGGCCCCCCTGATCGCGACGGTCCCGGCGGACCCGGCGGTCGAGGAGGCTGACCTGGAGGGGCGGCCGATCACGACGATCCCGGACGAGAGTCCCGCGCGACGGGCGGTGACCGCGCTCGCGGAGCGGATCCGGGAGCTCGCCGGCGCTCGCTGAGACCCCCGGTCGCCAACTTTTATTACTCACCCGGCCAGATGTTGTAAGGCCGGATGCGCCGTTGTGGCTTAGCGGTATAGCGGCTGATTCGTAATCAGCAGGCCGGGGGTTCGATTCCCTCCAACGGCTTACCGGACATCAGTTCGAGTTCTCGCGTTTTCCATGGTCATTCATGGAGGCCGATCCCTTCTTCCCCGGACTGTTCCGTACGGCGGCCCTTCGAGCATACCGCCGTTCGGTCACCAGGCACCGGTTGACCGCCGCAGACCAGCGGATCCTCCTGGCGGATCTACCGGAACGACAGGAAACCCCCCCCTATTCAGCCACTTCAAGTCCTCGCAGGCCGATCTGAAGTATTCCAGGGCCGATCTCCCCCCGGCACCGTACCGCCGTTGATGGCAGTCCGGTGACGGTTTGACCTCCACAGATGCGAACCCGATCCACACCCACGATCGGACGGATGCGTACACCATGAACCTGACCGCCAGGACGCCGATCAGCCAGGCGACCGTGTCAAACAACGTATATCACGGTCGGCGGCAATCCGAAGGTGCCAGAGTGTACTCACGACGAGCCGGACCTTTGGACCGGTCACCGCTCAACATTTGGTTGATCGATGTCTCCTCGGGCAGTCTCACCTCCTGGAACCGGGACTTTTACGGGCTCGCCGGGTTGATCATGAAGAACCCATCGGGGTCCTTCCGCCAGCCCGGCAGTACGAGGTCATCCTCACCGTCCGAACCCGGACGGCGGCGTCAGTATCGGGGCGGACGGACTGAGGACCTGCCCGTCTTGCTCGTCCCGGCCCGCTCGTTCGGGTCCGGCATCCGGACCACGGACCAGGGGGGGGTGCCCGTCGCGGTCGTGCGGCCGTTCTGCGAGAAGGCTCCGGCGCACCACCGCACCCGCGAGGATGGCCGGACCCACGACGCGGAAAAGCAGGAGCTCGCCTGGGCCGCCGATGACCCTGTCCGGAACACGACCGGGCCACGAGGGCCCGGTTGAGGCGGGGGTTCCTCGGCGGTGCGCTGGACAGGGTGATGGCCGAAGGTCACCACGTTTCGGGCAGGGAGGGGTGAGGACGATCGTCACTCCAGCATCATCCGGTCCGCCAGCTGCACCAGATCGAGGACCTCGACGGGCGAACCGCACGCCTCGCGGGCATCGTCGAGGTTCCTCCGGCAGAAGGGACAGGTGGAGGCGACGATCTGAGCCCGCATCCCATCGACGGCTGCAATCTTCTCGCGCGCGATCCTGAGGGCGAGGGCGGGCTCACCGGCCTTGACCCCGCCTCCGGCGCCGCAGCAGACCTGGTGTTCCCGGTTCCGATCGAACTCGACCAGCTCGAGCCCCGGGATGGCGGCGAGCACCTCCCGCGGGGCCTCGAAGACCCGGTCCCGGCCCAGGGGGTGCATCAGATGCCGACCACCGTAGCAGGGGTCGTGGTACGCCACCCGCAGGCCCTCGGTGCCGCCGAACCGGATCTTACCTTCCCTGACGAGGTCCCGCAGAAAGACGGCGAAGGGCACGGGCTGGAACGGCAGCTCCCGGTCAATGACCCGGGGCCAGTCGAGGAGGATCGTCTTAAGGCAGCCAGCGCAGAGGACGAGCAGGGTCTTTACCCCCCGTGCCTCCAGGTCCTCGATCATGGCGACGAGCGTCGCGCGGTACCCGGGCCAGGACCCGCTCCGGAACAGGATCGAGCCGCAGCACGACTCCTTCTCTTGGAGCATGCAGAACCGGGTCCCCGACCGCTCGAGGATCCGCAGGGCAGCCCGCCCGAGCTCAGGCTGCCTGAACGCTGCCATACAGCCGGCAAAGAGGCCGATGGGGGCCGCATCGGCGATCCGCGTCCCTTCGGGGATCCAGTCGCCCCGCGCGGCATTGCCGGGGACGAACTGGTTTCTCCCCCGCATCACCATGCCCGCGACCTTTTCGACCCCCGGATCAACAAAGCCCATCTCCCGCCCCGCGCCCATCATCGACTCCCAGAGGGGGGCACAGGCGATCCCGGACTCGCAGACGATTGAGCACGCGCCGCACGAGGTGCAGCGGAAGAGGCTCGAGAAGAGGGCGATCCGGTCCGGCCCGCCCGGGGAAGCCCTCGCGAGCCGCGAGAGGAGCCGGCCCGGGGGGTTTCCCAGCATTCGCCAGCCGGCGATCCGCTCCATGGCCCCGCCGGGATACCCGGCAGTGACCACCGGGCAGGCCCTGACGCACTCCTGGCACCGCGTGCAGGCATCCAGCTCGAGCATCTGGAGGGGCGAGAACCACCGCGACTGGGTCTCGGCAAACCGGTCCATCTCAATCTCCTCCCCGTCGGGCGAGCAGGAGGAGGGGAGAGGCAAGGATGTGCCGGAACCGGCTCCATGGGATCATCATCACGAAGAGCAGAAAGACGGCGTAGATGTGCAGGGAGAGGATCTGGAGGGCCAGGTCCCAGTTCTTCATGCCCGGGCCCATCACCGGATCGAAGCCGCTGAACCACTCGGCGACGACCCCGGTCATCGCGATCACAAAGACGCTCCCCACGAGGAAGAAGTCCGGGACCCGGGTCCGCTGCCGGACCTCGCGGATGATCAGCCTGCGTGCGAGCGCGGCACCGGACGCCGCAGCCAGCACGTATCCCGCGACGGAATAGGGAAGTTGGAGGCCCTCCATGAACACGGCGAATGCTCCCCCGAACCCGGCCGGATCCAGGGAGACGAGGACGAGGGCGAGGATGGAGAGGAGGACGAATCCACCGAGGAGAGCGAAGACCCAGAACATGGCCATGTGCACGGCCCAGCGGCGCCGGCTCCGCCGCCAGATACGGCGGAAGAGGAGGACATCGAGGACCAGGACACGAAGGAAACCGCCGAACCCGTCCCGGAATGCCTCGTGCGCCCAGGCAGCGAGGAACCGGACCGGCCGGGCATGGCCCCATCTCGAGACCAGGCGAAGGATGCCGACAAGGCAGATGATCGAGGTGGCGACGAGCAGGATCCAGGCGAGCAACCCGGGAAAGAAGGCGTGGACAGACATCGACACTCAGTAACAGATCCTTGGCGTACTCAAGGTATGTAGGATTCTTCGGGAAGGCGCCGGGAAGGCGGGCCCGTGCAGGATGAGCGGCGGCACCATCTCGATGAGCCCCGGGCCCGGAGAGGACAGACCATCGAGGACACGCACATTTTCTCCGCGATCCAACCCGGGTCTCTGCCACGCTGCAACCGGCGTTCCCTGTCCTCTGCCCCCGGACTGCGAATCCGCTCGACCGGCAGTGCGCCCCTGTGCCGCCCTCGAACCCGACCCCGTCCGTCGGGGCGACCGCGGAGCTGAACGGAACCGGGGATGCGACCGCGCAGAAGATCCCGTTTATCCAGGGGGGTGGCCCGCGCCCGGGGACGGTGCCGGCGGAGCTCCACCAGCCGGGGTTCTCCGTGCAGTCCTCCCGAGCTCGAGGACCTGGACGCGCGGACGGACAGAACGGCCCACGGGCTGGACGGACAGGCTTTTCCCGGCCCAGCGAGAACAACGAGCATATGCGGGTTCGCGGACGGTCGGTCGGGAAGAGGCCCCCGGGTGGCACCCCGACCCTCGCCATCGCCGGTGCGGGGGTGGCTGGCGCCTATCTCGGTGCGCTCCTCGCGACCCGCGGGGTCGACGTCGAGCTCTTCGACCCTGCGGCCCACGGGACGGACTGTGGCCTCTCCCCGTGCGGGTGGGGCGTTCCTTCCCGCACGGGTCCGTATCTCGAGGCGGTCGGCCTCTCCCTGGACGACTACGTCCTCGCCTCCATGGAGAACCTGACGGTCGGGGGGCTCAGGGCCCGGACGTCCCTCCTGACACTCGACAAGCCCCGCCTCGTCCGTGACCTTGCCCGGTTCAACCGGGTCCATCGGCGTTCCGTCGGTCCGGAGTTGATCGAGGGGTATGATCTGGTCATCGACGCGACCGGTCTCGCACGAGCCCTCCTGCCCCCGTGCCGGTCTGACCTCCTTCTTTCGACCGCTCAGTGCCGCATCACGGCGGATCCGGGAGAGGGACGCCGGCTCGCACCCGCCGTCGAAGGGGGTGTCGTCCCGGGTTTCGGATACACCTGGCTCTTTCCCCTGGGCGGGGACCAGTACCACCTCGGTGCGGGCGTCGTCGGACCGGTCGATCCGGAAGGCCTGCTGCAGCGTGCCCTCCTGGGACTGACAAGAGGTGCACGTCTCGTCCGGCACTGTGTCTGCCGCGGAGCGGTCCGCGTCTCCTCCCCGCACCAGGCGACACCGTTCTACACAGAGTCGGGGAGAAAGGGAGGCACACGCCGCATCATCGTCGGAGTGGGGGAGTCGATCGGGGCCGTCGGGCCGTTCACCGGCGAGGGCATCCTCCCCAGCCTGGAGTGTGCCCGGTTGCTCGCCGCCCATCTGGACGATCCGGAGGGCTACACCCGCGCAGTCCTCAGGCACTTCGGGTGGATGAAGGGTGAGCGGAAGACCCTCGACCGGCTCCTCGCCCCGGCTGGGGCGGCGAACCTCGGGCTGCACGACCGCTGGCGGTTCTACCGCAACGCCCGCCGCTCCGGGATCCGGCTTCCGCTCGGGGAGGCGGTGAGAAGGTCGGGACGGTTGTCGGAGTGGGTGGACGGGCCGGCGCCCTGAATGCCGGCGATTGAAATACCAGGTATTTAATGGGTTGAAGCTCCAATCGGACGTTCGTTACCAGACCAGGAGGTATGCGACATGAAGGTGATCGAGATCGAAGGGATCGGGCCCGCCTACGCGGGAAAGCTCGCAGAAGCGGGGATCATAACCGTGGAGGGGCTGCTGGAGAGGGGCGCCACCCCGAAGGGGCGGAGGGCGATCGCGGCGGCGACCGGGATCAGCGAGGGGACGATCCTGCGCTGGGTGAACATCGCCGATCTCTTCCGGGTCCGGGGTATCGGAAGGCAGTATTCACAACTGCTCGAAGCGGCGGGGGTGGACACGGTCGTGGAGCTCTCGAAGCGCGTGCCCGCGAACCTTACCCGGAAGATGAACGAGGTGAATACCGAAAAGAGACTCGTCAGGAAGACACCCGCAGAGACGCTCGTCCGGGCGTGGGTCGAACAGGCGAAGGCGCTGCCACGTATCGTGACGCACCGGTAGGGTGGACCGGGTGTCCGACACCGGGGAAGGGGTCGGGAGTTGCGCCCTCTCACCTCTGCGGCGTCGGTGGAGGAGGACGTCCGGGACGTTCGCAATCCCGGATGGCGTAAACGGGGGGCGGCGAGCAGCCCTTCGCCCGTAGGCCCGCGTCGAGGAGCAGGGCTCACGCGACGGGCAGGAGGGGGACCGCGATCACCACGTACGCCTTGAGCTGGAGACCGGAGAACCGCCGGAGCGTTTGAACAGAAGGGCATCCGTCTCCAGGATCAGTGAACCCGGGAGCATGGGCACGACACGGGAAATGGGTTCCGCACGAAGGTTTGACAAGTACCGGCGCCCGAATATGATCGGTGATGGAGTTCACCGTCAACCGCGGGTCCCGCTGATAACTCCTACCCCTTTCGAGGAGAGATCACATGGACCCGATGATCGCAACGGACCCTCCCTCACTCGCGACCGACCTGGCCGATCTCGCCGGCCGTGTCCGCTCCTTCGGCCCTGAGTTCGTCTCCGCCGCGGACCGTTTCGACGACCTTGCCCGCCGGCTCGACGAGGGCTCGTTTCACCTGGCCGTGCTTGGCCAGTTCAAGCGCGGCAAGAGCACTCTGCTGAACGCCCTGCTCGGCGAGGCCGTGCTGCCGAGCTCGGTCGTGCCGCTCACGGCGATCCCGACCCGGATCCGGTCGGGCCCGGTGCGGCAGGTCCGGATCGCCTTTGCCGACGGCAGGGCCGAGGTGGTCCCCGCCGTCCCGGACGCGCCGGCGCTCGCGGGCGTGCTCGCCCGCTACGTCACGGAGGAGGCGAACCCCGCCAACCGGCTCGGCGTCCGCGAGGTCGAAGTGCTCCATCCCTCTCCCGCCCTAGCCCACGGGGTCGTGCTGATCGATACGCCGGGGATCGGCTCGACGTACGCGCACAACACCGCGACCACGATGGCATTCCTCGCGGAGTGCGACGCGGCCCTCTTCCTCGTCTCGGCGGACCCCCCGATCACCGCCGTCGAGGTCGAGTTCCTCCGCGAGGTCCGGGGCCGGGTCCCCCGCCTCTTCTTTCTGCTCAACAAGGTCGATTACCTCACTGACGAGGAGGCGGCAAAGGCCACAGGCTTTCTACGCCGGATGCTGGCCGAGCAGGCAGGCGTCCCGGCGGACGTCCCGATCTACCCGGTCTCGGCCCGCCGGGGGCTCGCCGCCCGGGAGTCCGGCGACGCCGGCGGATGGCAGGCGAGCGGCTGCGCCGAGGTCGCGGACCGCCTGCTCCAGTTCCTGGCCGAGGAGAAGCAGCAGGTGCTCGAGTCCACGGTCCGCCAGCGTGCGGTCGAACTGGCGGACGAGGTCCTCCTTGCACTCCGGCTCTCTCTCCGGGCCATCTCGATGCCGATCGAGGAGCTGGATACGAAGAGCAGGCAGTTTGACGAGGCCGTCGCGGCGGCCGAACAGCAGCGGCGGTTCGCGAAGGACATGCTCGCCGGAGAGCAGAAGCGGATGGCCGAGCTGGTCGAACAACGGGCATCCGAGCTCCGCCAGCAGTACCGTCTGCAACTCGGCGCGGTGGCCGAGGAGGCGTTCCGAGAATCCGGATCCGAGTCGGTTGCGGTCGAGGCGATGGCCGGGGCGGTGGCCACGGAGTTCCCGCGCGAGCTGGAGGCGACCGCCGCCCTGCTCGACGAGGAACTCGCCAGACGGCTGCGGATCCACCACGAGAACGCCGCCCGGCTGATCGGCTCGGTCAGAACGGCCGCGGCCGAACTCTTCGAGGTGCCGTACCATGTGCCGGGGACGGAACACCGGTTCGAGCAGCGGTCCCGGGCATGGTGGGTCCGGCGTGACTTCTCCATGTCGCCGCTCATCCCGATCCCGGCAGAGATGGTCGAGCGGGCCCTCCCGCGCGTGCTGCGCGAGCGGCGCATCCGGGAACGGCTGTCACGGCAGGTGGAGAACCTCGTGCGGTCGAACGTCGAGAACCTCCGCTGGTCGATGATACAGGACCTCGATGCCGCCTTCAGGGCCTTTGCCACCGAGCTCGATCAGGGACTGTCCGATGCGATCCAGGCAACGCATGGCGCGATCCTGGCGGCAGTCGAGGCGCGGCGGAGGCACGAGGAGGCGGGACGGGACCTCGCGGCAGCCCGCGAGCGTGAGATCGCGCTGGTCGAGGAGGTCCTGGCGCGGGTGATAAGAGCGTGACGGGCACGGTGCCCGGAGAGCCGCAACCGTGACCACCGACCTGTTCCGCCGGACGACCGTCCGGAGAATGCGGCGGTGCGACGGGGAGCTGCCCTCCGATCGAACCATCTCACCACCGTGAGAGGCGGTGCATCCATGACGTTCTACAGTATTCTCTTCGAACGTCCGGAGGACGACCCGGGGGAGGCGACGGGCCGGGACGCCCCGGCATACTTCGCCGATCTCAACCTGGACCAGGTGATCGACGAGGTGATCACCGGGTTCGAGGAGTACGACCTGGCCCCGTTCTTTTATGCTCCGCTCGCGAGCGTCAGGGCGGTCGTGTATCGTCAGGAGGTCCTCCGGGAACTGGAGGGTGACCGCCCGTCGGAATGCATCCGGGCGTTCACCAGAAAGATGCAGACGATGCGCCGGTACCTGGAACTTGCAGACCGACTCCGCCATCCGTACCAGAAGAGGCGCTGGTTCCTGGACGCGGTCCGGGTATACTGCGACGCGGTCGACCACCTCTCGCGCGAGCTTTCCTCTCTCAAACCGGCATCACGCGGTCTCT
>Ga0116184_10001262_pt1 | contig 25052 bp, 20 predicted proteins | sample AD_JPNNA5_MetaG_FD_89886 | JGI IMG/M metagenome (GOLD analysis project Ga0116184, IMG submission 89886) | Active sludge microbial communities of municipal wastewater-treating anaerobic digesters from Japan - AD_JPNNA5_MetaG | ecosystem: Engineered > Bioreactor > Anaerobic > Digestate | place... | reverse complement strand
GTAAATGCAGGAATGGATATAGATACGTTTGCTCCCCGTCTTTCTTTTTTCTGGGCAGTAGGGATGAATCATTTTATGGAAATAGCCAAGATGAGAGCAGCAAGAATGTTATGGGCAAAAATTGTAAAACAGTTTAATCCTAAAAATCCAAAATCGCTTGCATTAAGAACACATAGTCAAACATCGGGATGGAGTTTAACAGAACAAGATCCTTTTAACAATGTTACGCGTACATGTATAGAAGCATTAGGTGCTGCGTTAGGACATACTCAATCGCTTCATACCAATGCACTAGATGAAGCTATTGCACTGCCAACCGATTTTTCTGCCCGTATTGCAAGAAATACACAGCTTTATATTCAAGAAGAAACAAATATTTGTAAAGCGATTGACCCTTGGGCCGGATCATATTACGTGGAATTTTTAACAAATGAAATTGCACATAAAGCATGGACTTTAATTCAAGAAATTGAAGAATTAGGAGGAATGGCAAAAGCGATAGAAACAGGATTGCCAAAAATGAGAATTGAAGAAGCATCTGCAAGAAAACAAGCACGCATTGATTCCGGAAAAGATATCATTGTTGGGGTAAACAAATTTAAATTAGAAAAAGAAGATCCAATTGATATTTTGGAAGTGGATAATTCTGCTGTAAGAGAATCGCAAATAGCCAGAATAAAGAAGTTGAAAGAAGAAAGAAATAATCAAGAAGTACAAGACGCTTTAAATAAAATTACAAAAGCATGCGAAACAGGAGAAGGTAATTTATTAGCACTCGCTATTGATGCTGCTAGAAAAAGAGCAACACTCGGAGAAATTTCTTCTGCCTGCGAAAAAATATTTGGAAGATACAAAGCAAATATCCGTTCAATTTCAGGAGTATATTCTATGGAAATAGCAAACAACGAAACATTTAAAAAAGCACAAGCATTAGCCAATCAATTTGCAAAACTCGACGGACGTCGTCCCCGAATTATGATTGCAAAAATGGGACAAGACGGACACGATCGTGGAGCAAAAGTTATTGCAACCAGTTTTGCCGATTTAGGTTTCGATGTAGACATGGGTCCTTTGTTTCAAACCCCGGCTGAAGCTGCAAAACAAGCAGTAGAAAACGATGTACATATTTTAGGGGTTTCTAGTTTAGCTGCCGGACATAAAACGTTGGTTCCTCAGGTTATTCAAGAATTGAAAAATTTTGGAAGAGACGATATCATGGTTATAGCCGGTGGCGTAATTCCATCACAAGATTATGAATATTTATATAACGCAGGCGTTGTTGGTATATTTGGACCTGGTACTAGTATTCCGGAAGCAGCTGTTAAAATTCTACAAATTTTAATAGATTCTCATAAAGAAGATTAATTTTTTATCATAAACAATTTTTTAAAAAATAAATTATGAAAAAACAAATATTTATTTTTGTATTCGGAATAATCCCTTTGTTTTTGGAAGCACAGGAACTGAATAAAACAAAAATTGATGAACGATCGCAAATGGAAGTATTAACAGGCTTATGTAATAGAGATGGATTAAAATCGGATTTATTTAAATCTTATTTTGAACCGGAATATCAATCATACCAAATTAATAATCTTATTATAGATAGTTTAAGAAAATCAATAAAGAATACAGATTTGCGTATTGTTATTGTAATGGGAACGTGGTGTGGCGATAGTCAAGAACAGATTCCTCGATTTTATAAAATAATAGATACACTTGGATTTAGCGAATCAAATATTACGTTATATTGTGTAGATAGAACTAAAAAAACAGATCAAGGGGAAACGAATGAATTATCGATAACATTTGTACCCACTTTTATTTTTTATGAAAAAGAAAAAGAAATAGGTCGTATTATTGAATCACCTAAAATTTCTTTAGAAAGAGACATGTTAGATATTTTATCAACGCAATAAAAAATGTGTGTAAATAAAAAAAGCCCCGATTTCTCGAGGCTTTTTTTATTTTTTACTCCTTACTTTTTTTTCTTAGGAGCAACTTTTTTTGCTGCTTTTTTTACCACTTTTTTTGCTACTTTCTTCACAGCTTTCTTCACTACTTTCTTTTTAGCAACGGGTTTTTTAGCAACTTTTTTAGCAGCCACTTTTTTCTTAGGAGCAGCTTTTTTTACTGCTTTCTTTGCAGTTTTTTTTGTTGTAGCCATTTGTTATAAATTTTGGTTTTGCGTAACAAATATACATCATTTTAAATCGAATTAATTAGTGTTTTAAAATATTTATTAATAATTTTGTTAACAATCAAAAGTGAATAAACTAAAACTGCATGTCAGCTAAAAAAAACGAATCTTCTGCATTGCGCGTGAATAAAGGAATTCCGCAGCCTTCAAATGTAAATAAAGAAGCAGCAAAAAAATTTATTCTGAAAAATAAAGAACGCATTTCTTGTCAAGAATATGTAGATGGAATTCTTTCTGGTAACAGAACGTTATTAAGTCGAGCAATTACACTCGTTGAAAGTTCTCTTCCAAAACATTTTTTGATGGCTCAAAAAATTATTGAAAAATGTATTCCTTATGCCGGTAATTCTGTACGTATAGGAATAACGGGCGTTCCGGGAGTAGGTAAAAGTACATTTATTGAATCGTTCGGAAAATATCTAACAAAACAAAATCATAAAATTGCGGTGCTTGCTATTGATCCAAGTAGCGAAATTACCAAAGGAAGTATTTTAGGAGATAAAACTAGAATGGAAGAACTTTCCGTTGATCCGAATGCTTTTATTCGTCCTTCCCCATCTGCAGGAACTCTCGGAGGTGTTGCTAGAAAAACAAGAGAGATAATTATTTTGTGTGAAGCTGCCGGGTTCAATATTATTTTTGTTGAAACAGTGGGAGTAGGTCAATCAGAAACTGCTGTTCATAGTATGGTCGATTTTTTTCTTTTATTGATGTTAGCTGGTGCCGGCGATGAATTGCAAGGAATAAAAAGAGGTATTATGGAAATGGCAGATGGAATTGTTATTAATAAAGCAGATGGAAATAATATATTAAAAGCAAATGCAGCAAAAATAGAATATCAAAATGCACTCCATCTTTATCCACCTCCTTCTTCAGGCTGGATTCCTTTGGTTGAAACATGTTCAGCGCGGAATAATTTAAGAATAGAAAAAATATGGGAAATGATAAGTCAGTACATAGTTCTTACCAAAAAAAATAATTATTTTAATAAAAAAAGGCAAGAACAATCGCAGTACCATATGATAGAGATGATCAACGAAAAATTAAAAGAAGAATTTTATAATAATACACACGTCCGTAAGATTTTTAATGAGGTGCAAAAAGAATTATTATCACAACAAATTAGTTCTTATAACGCAGCCCAAAAGTTATGGAATGTTTATGCTACCTCTTTAAAAAAGAATGAGTAAAAATAAAACCATTTTTTCTATCTAATATCAAATGAAAAAATATTATTCGATTTTTTTAAAATGGAAATGGTACCAAAAACTTTTTTTCTTTTTTTTGGTTTTTTTCCCATTTCGATTATTATACGGAATAACTTCTGAATTTTGGTTCGAAGATGAATTACAAATTTTTTTAATCGGATTAAAATTTTATTCAACTGGTGAATGGCCTTATTTCGGACCTGATATTGTATACACCTCATCTCAAATTCCCGGAGCATTACAAGGCTTACTGGTAGGCCTTCCATTTAATGTTATTCCAATTCCTGAAGCTCCTTTTATCTTGTTAAATATTTTATCTTTTTTTTCGCTTTTTTTCTTGGGATATTATATTGTAAATTACCATTGCATAAAAGTTCCGGAATGGTTTTTATGGTGTTGGATTTTTCTGGCACCATGGGTTATGAATTTATCAACCCATGTTATTAATCCTTCTTATGTACTTCCGGCGGCTATTATATTTTTTATTTCTTTTTTTGAAATAATTCCAAGTACACAAAAAAATATGATAAAAAAACCACTCTCATTTTTTTTGCTCGGATTTGCTACACTTTTTATATTTCAACTGCATATGTCGGTAGTATTATTATTTCCTTTTATAGCGGTTGCATTTTATTTTACCATTATTAAAGAAAAACGTAAGAAAATAATTTCAATATTTTTTTTCTTTATAGTAGGATGTATAATAGGAGCGTTAACACTTATTCCGACATTTGTTAAATATGGAATTTTTGATGGAAATGCTTCATCAAATATTGTTTTTAATCCAACTAATTTAAAAGAAATACTTACTGTATTTATTCGAATATTATCGTTTGCAAGTTTTGAAGTAGCTCGATTTTTAGGATCTAATACAACAGAACGTTTACATTTTGCAACTACCTATTATTGGAGTATCCCATTTATTATTATTGTTAGTTTGGTAGGAATTGCACAAGTTTGCTGGATGATTATTTATGGTTTTAAAAAAACGAACGATAGATGTTGGAAAACGATAAAAGTAGTTTTGTTAATTTCTATTATATTAACATACTTCAGTTTTTTCTTTTCTGTTAAAGGGCCATCATCCCATACGTATTATTTGCTTTTACCTTTAGTTATGATTTATTCTTTTTATTGCTGGGAACATATAATGCATCTTAAATGGATAAAAAAAATATCAATAATTTTTCTTTTTTCTACATTAATCTTTCATGTGGCTGTTGGAATAAATAATTTTAAAAATAAATCTTTTTATATTAATAGAGGGAAAGTGGTAAAAGCTATTCAATTAAAACAATATAATATATTAGGAGAAAGAAGAATTTACGATAGAAATTAAAATAGCCTAAACAATATTCAGTTTAGGCTATTGAAAGGAATATAATAGATTATTTATTAATCTACATTTTTTTGAGGGAATAATTTTTCAATAATTTTTATGGTTATATAAAATATGGCCATAACAATAATGATACTAACCATTCCTATTCCCATAATATCTAAAGCTGCAAGTGTTGGATTCATATGCTATATTTGTTAAGGATTAAAAAAATAAAGGAACTAATGCTAATATTAAACCACCGGCAACAACAGAACCGATTTGACCTCCTACGTTTGCACTAACAGCATGCATTAATAAATAATTAGTCGGATCTTCTTTTTGTCCCATTCCATGAACCACACGTGCAGCCATTGGAAAAGCAGAAATTCCGCAAGCACCAACCATTGGATTAATTTTTTTGTTAAGAGGCATAAATAAGTTCAACAGTTTTGCAAATGCAACACCACCGAATATATCAAAAATAAATGCAATTAATCCAAGTCCAATAATTTTTAATGTGTCAAAATTAATAAATCGGTCAGCGGTCATGGTACTGGCAATACTTATACCTAATAATATAGTAACCAAATTAGCTAATTCGTTTTGAGCCGATTTAGAAAGAGAATTTAATACGCCACATTCTCTAATTAAGTTTCCAAACATTAAAAATCCAATTAAAGGGATAGATGCCGGTGCAATTATTCCTGCAATAGCAGTAACAACAATAGGGAAAATAATTAAAGCCGTTTTAGATACCGATTTCGATTTCGATTCCATATGAATGCATCTTTCTTTTTTAGTCGTTAATAATCTTACGACAGGAGGAATGATAATGGGTACTAAAGCCATGTACGAATAAGCAGCAACAGAAATAGGCCCCAGGAGATGTTCAGCAAAACGCGATGAAACAAAGATAGAAGTGGGACCATCGGCAGCACCAATAATACCAATGGAAGCGGCTTCTTTTAAGTCAAACCCCATCATGGTAGCCATAAAAATAGTAGCAAAAATACCAAATTGGGCTGCTGCTCCAAATAGCAATAATATAGGGTTTTTAAATAAGGGAGAAAAATCGATCATGGCACCAATGGCAATAAATATTAAAAGAGGAAACATTTCATTGGCAATACCTGCAGTATAAAGGACATCTAATGCTCCTTCAACTCCATCAATTGTTTTGGCTGCACTAAATGGAATATTTACTAAAATAGCACCAAATCCCATCGGTAAAAGCAATGTAGGCTCATATTGTTTTGCAATAGCAAGGTAAATTAGTGTAATTCCTACTCCAATCATCACTAAATGCTGCCATGTTATATTATAAATAACCGGTAATAAACTTTCAAAATTCATGATAATTTTATTTATGTATTATTAATTTTGTTTATTTTGTTTGTGCAATTCTTCAACTTCTTTTTCTAAGGTTTCAATTTTTTTCTCTTCAGAAATAATTAAAGAAAGAAGAATAGAAAGTGTTAAAGTGGATACAATTACTGTTAGTGAAACCCATGAATTTGAAGAGAAAAACTTTTCAACAGCAGGAATTGCTATTAACAACATTTTAGCACCAATAAAGAAAAGGATAAAACTTACGCCGTGTTTTAAAAAGCGAAACATCCCCATAATTCCTTTTAAAGCAAAGAATAAAGAAATTAAACCCATAACGGCAAAAACATTAGACGTAATAGCTAGAAAATTTTCTTCATCTAAAGTTAATACATTACTTGCTCCTTCTTTAATAACACCTATTATAGCAGGAATTGAATCAACTGCAAAAAGAATATCGGTTGAACCAATTACTAAAAAAACTAAAAAAGTAGCGGTTATATGCCATTTTCCGTTAAGCTTATGCATAAACTTATGAGAATCTTTATCTGGATCAATTGGGAATAATTTAGAGGCTCCTTTATATAAAAAATTGGAAGTAGGATCAACCTGGTCTTCTTCATTTGTAAAAGCCATTTTATATGATGTCCACAATAAAATGATACCGAAAATATAAATAATCCAATGGAAACGTTCTACTAATTCCATTCCGACTAATATAAATAAGATACGTAAAACAATAGATAATAAAATACCCAGTTTTAATAAACGGGGTTGATTTTTTTCGTGAACTCCCATTAAAGAGAATATCATAATAAAAACAAATAAATTATCTACCGATAAAGAATATTCTGTTAAATAACCGGCAATAAATTTAATCCCCATCGTATATGCAGTATTTCCAGTGCTTTCTGCATTTTGCGGGAAAAAGAAAAATAAAGAAGCTCCAAAAAGCAATGCGATACTAATCCATAAAGCAGTCCATCGTAAAGAAGTTTTAACAGTCATACTCCCTTTCCTATGGTCGGTAACATACATATCGATAAAAAATACAATAAAATATATTGCAATAAAAACAATCCAGTAAATTGTTATTGGGTTCATAAGATAATAAATTAATTAATTTCCACTAAAATATGTCCTTCTAATACAGCATCCCCTTTTTGAACTTTTATGGCTGTTACTTTTCCTTCTTTATTAGCGTTGATGTTATTTTCCATTTTCATTGCTTCCAAACAAATAACTTTTTGTCCAACTTTTACGGTATCACCAACACTAACAAAAATATCGAGAATAGTTCCGGGAAGAGGCGATTTTAATACGCCGGCCCCTTTTGGTTCCGATGGGCTAGAAGTACGAGCGGTTGTAGCATTTGTATTATTGTCGGGGGAAACTTTTTCTCTAACAAGAATAGGTGTTTTAACAACTTGAATGGTTTTATCAACTTCAACAGAAAAACTTTTTCCGTTAACTTGAACTTCTGCCATATTATCTTCGATGTTCATAATTTCTACATCGAATGTTTTTTCTTTTATTTTAAATTTAAATTTTTTCATATCCAAATTATTATTTTAAATGACGAGGAAAACGAATAGGAATTTGACGTAATCCATATATTTTTGAACTCCAAGGGGAATAAGGTCTCATTACTTTTTGTATGGTAATAATAGTCCTTTCATAGTCATGTACATCTTGCACGTATAAATGCAATGCTAAAGAAATAGCAGCAGCCTCTTCATCGCTAACTTCAGGTACAATTTTTACCGTTTCAGTTATTAATGTTTCCGGTGTTGCCACTTTTTCTTTTCTTTTTCTAAAATTCAACTTTGCCATATTACAAAAAGATTAAAGTGGTAAATTAGAATGTTTCTTGGGAGGATTGGTATCCTTTTTAGTAGCTAACGATTGCAATGCTCTAATAATTCTAAATCGGGTATTTCTTGGTTCTATTACATCGTCAATATATCCGTATTTAGCAGCGTTGTAAGGGTTCGCAAATTTATCTTTATATTCTTCTTCTTTTTTCTGAATAAATGCTGCTTTTTCTTTTTCATCGGTAAATTCTTTTAATTCTTTCTGATAAAGAACTTCAATAGCCCCTTTGGGTCCCATAACAGCTATTTCTGCAGAAGGCCATGCATAATTAATGTCTCCGCGAAGTTGTTTGGAGCTCATTACATCATGTGCTCCGCCGTATGATTTACGAAGCGTTATAGTAACTTTAGGAACAGTAGCTTCTCCGTATGCAAATAATAATTTAGCTCCATGTAAAATAATGCCACCATATTCTTGGGCAGTACCTGGTAAAAATCCGGGAACATCTACCAATGTTATAATTGGAATGTTAAAAGCATCGCAAAATCTTACAAAACGTGCGGCTTTGCGGGAAGCATTTATATCGAGTACGCCGGCTAAATAATTAGGTTGATTTGCAACAATACCTACCGACATGCCATTAAATTTAGCATATCCAACTACAATATTGGGAGCATAATGACGTTGAACTTCTAAAAATTCAGCATCATCAACAATAGAATGAATAATATCTTTTACATCGTAAGGTTTATTTGGATTGTCGGGAATAATGGTATTTAAATTATCATCCAAACGATCAATTGGGTCTGCACATGGTGTAAAAGGGGGTTCTTCTAAATTATTTTGTGGAAGATATGATAAAAGTTTACGAATTAATAAAATTCCTTCTTGCTCATCTTCGGCAACAAAATGATTAACACCTGATTTAGAACCATGAACCATGGCCCCGCCTAACTCCTCGTCGGTTACTACTTCACCGGTAACCGTTTTAACAACTTTTGGACCGGTAACGAACATATAACTGTTCTTTTTAGTCATAAATATAAAGTCGGTAAGAGCAGGAGAATATACAGCACCACCGGCACAAGGTCCGAAAATAGCAGAAATTTGAGGTACTACACCCGAAGCCATAATATTGCGTTGAAAAATTTCTGCATATCCAGCAAGGCTTCTAACTCCTTCCTGAATTCTTGCACCACCACTATCATTTATACCAATAACAGGGGCTCCCATTTTCAATGCTTTATCATAAAGTTTACATATTTTCTGTGCGTAAGCTTCCGATAAAGAACCTCCAAATACTGTAAAATCTTGTGAAAAAACATACACTATTCTTCCGTCAATTGTACCATAACCGGTAACAACTCCATCCGATAAATAGGTTTCGTTTTCTATACCAAAATCACGACAGTTATGTGTAACAAACATGTCGAATTCTTCAAAACTGCCTTCATCGAGTAATAACTCAATGCGTTCACGAGCAGTTAGTTTTCCTTTTTTGTGTTGTGAATCTATGCGCTTTTGTCCGCCACCTAATTTGGCTTGTTCGCGTTTTTTCAGTAATTCCTGAATTTTATTATGATGCCCCATTGTTATATAAAATTTAAATTTTTATTTCTTTTCGCATAATTCGGTAAGTACACCTAATGTTGATTTTGGATGAAGAAAAGCAATATCCAAGCCTTCAGCTCCTTTACGAGAAACTTTATCAATTAATTGTATATTCTTTGATTCCATCTCTTTTAAAGAAGATTCAATTCCTTCAACAGCAAATGCAATATGATGAATGCCTTCTCCTTTTTTTTCTAAATATTTTCCTATCGGTCCTTCTGGATCAGTAGATTCTAAAAGTTCAATTTTTGTTTGACCAACCATAAAAAAGGCTGTTTTAACTTTTTGATCTTTTACTTCTTCTATAGAATAACATTTTAAGCCTAATGCGTTTTCATAAAAAGGAATCGCATCATTTAAATTTTTTACAGCTATACCGATATGTTCAATATGTGTTACCTTCATAGGGATAGTATTTTTTATTTAATTCGCAAAGATACAAGGTTTTAATATGACATAATAAAAAAATCAAAAAAAATCGTAAAATTTAGATTAATTAGTATAAAATACAAAAGAAACAAATAAATAATACGATAAAAATAATTTATTTATTCAGAAATATCCCAATCAAAATTTTGATCCCAATTTGGTTTAACTACAATAGTTGTAGGATAATATATAATTTTTTCAGCTTGGTCTTTTTTTAAGTAATTTCCGGTATCCCATTCGTTGTTTTTATTTAAATCGCAAATCACTTTTATTTTATAATTTCCAGGAAGTATATTGTTAAAATTTATAGTGTTAGCGGTTTCTGTACTATATTTTTGTATTATTTCTTCCGAAGTTTCGGAAATTAGTTGAATAATATAATTAGCAAATACGCCCGATGGTTTGAAATTTAAAATTAAATTACCGTAATCTTTCATTTCGTTTGTTGTAAATGATATGCGAAGTGAATCGTTCTCCCTATCATAAATATCTGTAAATGTTTTATTCGGAATATAAAGGGTATAATTCATTTTTTCCTTTAATTTATACGTTAAGCTTATATTTTTTTTAATACTATCGGTAAAAATATATTTTGCACTTATAGTATCCTTATTTTCTATTAGAATTATATTCTCAAAGAAATAATTTTTTATTGGAGAAGAACAGGAAAAAGAAAATAGTTTATAATAATCGAATGTTTTATTATTAGCAATAGGGTTAATCTTTACTTTACTTAAATCTTCTCCTCTTCCTGAATTTTTCTTTTCTCCCATTTTCAATATGTCAACCTCAATCGTATCAATAATTTCTCCATTGTCCATAATTTTACAGCTAAAAGTATCTATATCAGCACTTTTTAACCAAATAGAAAGGGTGTCTTTTGTTTCATTTATTTCCTGTAAATAAATAGATGAAGGGGTTTTATTAGAATCTAATGAAACATAAGTTATATGTTCAGTCGGTTTTCTAAATATCAAATTAATTCGTCCGTAATCTTCGGAAAAACTTTTCAATAAAACTTGAGAGGCTGGTTTTTCTTCAAATAATAAAAGAGAATGTATCGTGTTCTTTTTTATTAAACTATCTGTTTTAAATGTATCAATTGGTTCGGGGATAATTAAAGAATCAATAAACCCAATTTGTTCGTTCGGCTGGTCGAATAAAAAATTAGTATTTAAATCATTTAAAGCAAATATTTTATAAGATCCGCTTTTAATATTCGTAAATAAAAACTCTCCGGTTTCGTTTGTTTGAGTTATGTAAGTAGGTGTTTCTTTGTAAGGAACGGAATCATATATGTTATTATATAAAAAGCAATAAATATTTTTTTCTGCTTTTAGCGATAATGCATTTTTTATTATTCCTTTTACAACTAAGGTGTCAATTGCATTCCCGGTTGAAAATACATAGCGGTAATTTTTTAAAATATTTCCTTCATTATTATCGGTTATAGAATTCCCAAATGTTATAGAATAGGTAAAATCGGGCTTTAATGTATCTTTTATATCTATAATAATAGACTTCCCTTTGGTTTTTATTTCAGGAGAATTTTTTACAAAAGGGGAAATTATTACTTGTGAAGCGATATCTTTAAGTACAATAAATTCATCGAAATCAATTTTTATCAATTTAGGATTAACACTGTACGAAAAATTTGCAGGATTTGATTTTAATATAACAGGGGGGGTTATATCTTTTGGTCCTCCCGTTGGGCTTACAATATTTGCGCAAGACATCAACAATAATAGATATATTGAAAAATAGAGTATGTTATAAATCCTTTTCACACATTATATTTATGATACAAAGATGAAGATTTTTTTATAAATAATACATACGAATTTCAAACATATTCTTAATAACCTGATTTTTTTTTCTTATTTTTATATGATAAAAATCATTTTATGAAAAAATATTTTCTATATATATTTTTTATACTCATTTCTTATGAAATATTTTCTCAAAAAAATCCCAGAAAAGAATTTAGCGAAGATATTTCTTATGCAAAACAACAATGGGCATTAAAACTCCTAAAAGCTCCTAATGTATATAATGGAAAGAATTACGACTTATCATATCATCGAATAAAATGGAATATTAACCCCGATACCTTATATATTAGTGGCGAAGTAACATCTTATTTTAAAATAATTGAGCCTATCGTTAATAAAATTACATTCGATTTCTCTTCAGTTATGGAAGTAGATTCCGTAAAATATCACAATAATTTAATTTCTTTTACTCATAATTCAGGAGATACGCTTGTTATTCATCTTCCGCTTAATTTATCAATAAATCAATCGGATTCTGTACATGTTTTTTATCATGGAAACCCGCCGCAGGGATCCGGATTTGGAAGTTTTATAAAAGATATACACGATACGGTTCCTATAATTTGGACATTATCGGAACCTTTTGGAGCGAAAGAATGGTGGCCATGTAAGAATAATTTATCCGATAAAATAGATTCAATTGATATTTTTATTACTACTCCCAAAAAATATAAATCTGCTTCTAATGGAATGTTAATTTCGGAGAACATACAAGGAGATTACAAAACAGCCTATTGGAAACATCGTTATCCCATTGCCACTTATCTTATAGCATTAGCAGTTACAAACTATGAAATTTTCTCTCTTTATGTAAAGAAAAATCAAGATTCATTGCCGATTATAAATTATGTTTACCCCGAAGACATAGAAGAAGCCAAACTTCATTTAAATGAGGTTGTTCCTTATATAGAATTATTCGATAGCTTATTTATTCCATATCCTTTTTTAAAGGAAAAATATGGACATGCTCAGTTTGGGTGGGGAGGAGGAATGGAGCATCAAACTATGACATTTTTAGGTTCTTTTGCTCACGAAATAATAGCACATGAATTGGCTCACCAATGGGTGGGGAATATGATTACATGTAGTAATTGGCATGAAATATGGCTTAACGAAGGCTTTGCTACTTATTTTACCGGACTCGTGTATAATTTTAAATCACCTTCTTTGTATTGGCCTAGCTGGAAAAAAATACAAATAGATAAAATTACGAAATACCCCGATGGCTCTCTTTATTGTTATGATACGACAAGTGTAAGTCGTATTTTTGATTCCCGATTATCGTATTGCAAAGGAGCTATGCTATTACATATGTTACGATGGGTAGTTGGCGATACAGCTTTCTTTCAAGGAATACGTAATTACTTATCGGATACAAGCCTTGCCTATAAATATGCATGTTCGGATGATTTTATTCAGCATATGGAACAAGTATCGGATATTTCTTTAACTGAATTTTTTCAGGACTGGTTATATAATGAAGGATTTCCAATATATACCATTACGTGTCAATCGGAATTAGCAAACAAGTGGAAGGTAACCATTAATCAAACACAATCTCATGCCTCTGTTAATTTTTTCGAAATGCCGGTACCTATTCAATTTAAAAATAATACACAGGATACGATTCTCGTTTTTAATAATACATATTCTGGACAAGAATACATTATTAATTTAGATTTTATTCCCGACACAGTTATTTTAGACCCGGAACTATGGTTGGTTACTAAAAATAGTAAAGTAACATTAAATGTAAATGAAATAAATATTTTGTCTCCTATTAAAATATTTCCAAATCCAATTTCCGATTTTATAAGTATTTCTACTTCTCAGTCTATTCAAAACATTGAAATATGCGATATAAATGGACAAAAGGTTTTTTCAGAAAATTTACAAGCCGTAACGGATAATCTTTATTCAATAAATACATCTAAATTATCGCAAGGGATATATTTACTAAAAGTTGTTTTAGAAAAACAAGTAATAGTGAAGAAAATATTTAAGCTATAACGACAAAAAAGAATATCCTAATTTACTATAATAATCTAGATATTTGGGAAGCACATACATTAGTTTTTCTTTTGCTTTTAAGGTGTCGTGAAAAACAATAATAGTCCCGTTTTTTGTATAGGAAGTACACAATAACAAACATTTTTCATTAGAAAGAGAATGATCAAAATCGCCACTCATCAAACTCCACATTACAATGGTGTATTTATTTTTTAATAAGTTAAGTTGAGAAAATGTAATTTTTCCAAAAGGGGGTCTGAATAATTTAGAAGAAATTAGATTAGTTGATTTTTCTACATCAGAGATATATTCTTTTGTTTTGGTTGTCCATCCATTTTTATGACTATATGAATGGTTTCCGATGCAATGCCCGTTGTTCAATATTTGTTGAGTTAAATCAGGAAAGGTTTCTACGTTTTTCCCTAAACAAAAAAAACTAGCTTTTGCTGTATATTGGTCTAAAATAGTTAAAACAAATGGCGTTACATCGGGATTAGGGCCATCATCAAAAGTCAAATAAATTGTTTTGTCGGAAGAATATTTTTCCCACAAAATATTTTTAGAAAATATTTTTTTAACAATTTCAGGTGTTTTAACGAAATACAATGAAAATATATTTTATAAAAAAAGCAGAGAAGCATTTTTTTCTTCTCTGCTTTTAAAGGGTTTAATTCGGACTTTTATCTTTTACATAAAGTGCATAATAGGTATCGAAAATTTCTTTTGCTTTTTTAGAAATATCGTCTTGCTTATACATATTAGCGAAATAGGCAATTCTATTTACAACCGTTAATGCTTGTTCTTTTTCAGGTTCAAGGTTTATCGCATCATTTCCCGTAAATGCAAAATAATATCGAAGATGTTGTTCGTATAAAATATTTAGTCGTTTTGCTATTTTTCCTGCCTTTATTGTATCTCCTGCTCTGTAATATGATTCAGCAACGGGTAAAATAAAATAATTATACGGTACAGAAGATTCAGGCATTACTTCCATACATTTATCGAGTACTTTAATAGCAGCATCTTTTTTCCCTTCATTTACAAGTTGTGTAGCTAAACGGGCAAAATTATTTCTGAAATTCATAGTCATACGAAGATTTGTTTCATCTAAATAAATAGTGGAATCATTCATATTTCCCCATTTAAATTTATTCATTAGGTGATCGTACATTTCATTGGAAGCCACATTTCCTATTTGTCCGTCTTGATTTTTACTTTTAATAGGTACTAAACGATAGGCGAGTCCTTCCAATTGAAAATAATCTTCTAAACCTATATATGCATCATTGCCGGTTGTTATTGAAAAATAAATAGGTCTTTTCCAATTATTATGGGCGAGCATATCTAATAAGGCCAAATTATTTTTTTGTATTCCCATTCCTTTCATTTCCCATTCAATAACGTTTACAATGGAGTCGGCAAATTCTTTCGAAACAGTTCCGGTAGATAGCACTGCATTTTTATCGATGGTAAGTTTAAATTTACGGGTAGGGAGGTAATCTAATTGTTTTCCCGATTGAACAGTTAATTTTGTAGAAGGATCATCACTAAGGGCAAAATCAATTAGTTCTTTCAACTCATAAGATCCTTTTATTTTTTCATCTTCATAAAAGTATACCGCATCTCGGGTTCCATTAATATATTTTTCTTTGGTCATAGAAATAGGCAATGGTTCCGAATCGTATGCTTTTCGTTTCATGGCATCAATATACCAATCGGTATTAAGCAGACTTAAATTAACCACTCTAACATCGGTACGTATGCCTTCTACTTCTTGAGCATACCATAAAGGAAATGTATCATTATCTCCATTGGTAAAAAGAATAGCATTCGGGGCACATGAATTTAAATAATTGGAAGCCACATCTACCATGGTATATCTGCCCGAACGGTCATGATCATCCCATCCTTCTTTTCCCATAATATAGGGAACACTTACAAAGCAAAGGGTTGTTGCAAGAATAGCAGCATAAAGCGGGCTTACTTTTTTCTTAATTAAATGATATAGGGCAAGTACACCAATTCCAATCCACATCGAAAAAGCCATCATAGAGCCGGCATAGGCATAATCACGCTCTCGAGGTTCGTTCGGCCCTTGATTTAAATATAATGTAATCGCTAAGCCGGTCATTACAAAGAATATTAGGATAACCAATCCATCTTGGTATTTTTTTCTGAAATGAAAAAACATTCCGATAAGACCAAGAATTAAAGGAAGAAAATAAAAATGATTTTCTGCTTTGTTCTTCATATTATCAGGCAATAGGTTAATTGGACCTACTCGTTTTTTATCAATAGCTTCAATGCCACTTATCCAGTTACCATTGGTTGGATCGCTGAATTTTACTTTGCTATTAACGGCACTACTTAATCCTCCTTGTAAGTCATTTTGACGACCTACAAAATTCCAGAAAAAATATCTCCAATACATATACCCTAACTGATAACGGAAAAAGAATTTAAGGTTTTCGCCAAAAGTAGGTTTAACAATTATTTCTTCTTTATTACCATAATTAACACTTATTGGCACTCCTTTAATATCGGCCCATTTTTTATAATGAGCTGCTTTTTCCGATTTCCACATTCTTGGGAAAATAGTTGTAAAACGGGGATCGTAATTAGGAATACTTTGTTTACGATCGTCGGTTATTACATATTTCTTTTTCACCTCATCGCGTGAATAATAAGGCTTCCCGTCTTTATATTGCTTTTTTGCATCTAAGGGCGCATTGTAGTATTGACCATAAAGAATAGGCCAATCACCATATTGTTCCCGATTTAAATAGGCAAGTAAAGCAATCGCATTTTTAGGCGAATTTTCGTTTAAGGGAGTATCTGCATTCGAGCGGATGATTAAAATAAAATAAGTAGAATATCCTATTAATAAGAAAGTAAACGTAAGAATAATCGTGTGTAACAATGCATTCTGTTTTTTTACAGCATATTTCAATCCAAAATAAATACCAGCTATTATTACAAGTCCAAAGAAAATAGACCCCGAATTAAATGGTAAGCTAAATACATTTACAAAAAGTAATTCTGATTTAGCAAACAGGTTTACAATTTGAGGAATTATGAGTTGCATAACAATACCGGTTATTGCGGCAGAAATAAGAGTAGTAAGAATAATTCCTTTCCAGCTATGATTTTTGTATTTTTTAAAATAGTAGATATACGCTATAGCAGGAATAGCAAGTAAGTTTAACAAGTGAACTCCAATTGATAATCCGATTAAAAACCCAATTAATATAAACCAGCGGTAGCTGTATTTCTCTTCTATTTCTCTTTCCCATTTAGTAGCGGCCCAAAACAAAACCGCTGTAAAAAAAGCGGCCATTGAGTATACTTCTCCTTCTACAGCCGAAAACCAAAAAGAATCCGAAAACGTAAATGCCATGGCTCCAACAATACCTGCTCCAAATACGGCCAACATATTCGATTTATTGGTTTTTTCATCAGAAGAACTAGCAAAAAGATGGTTTCCAAAATAAGTTATAATCCAAAATGCAAACATAACAGCAAAACCACTACATAATGCCGACAAATAATTAATAAACTTACCAACAAGGGTTACATCCCCAAAGGTAAACAAGGATACAATTCTTCCTAATAAATTAAAAGTGGGTGCGCCAGGAGGGTGTCCTACTTCTAGCTTATATGCACTCGTAATAAATTCGCCACAATCCCAAAAACTGGCAGACGATTCGGCTGTCATAATGTAAACGGTTGATGCCACAATACCAACAACCCAGCCAAGAATATTATTTAATTTAGTGAAATTTTTCATAAAAAAAGCGTTTGAATTGCGAATATATAAAAAAACAAAAGAACTATTTTAATTCAACGGTATGAAAAATAAAAAAGAGGCTTCCTTTAAAAAAAGAAAACCTCTTTTAATAGATTAATTTATTCTATATCACAGAATACTTAGCATAATATTTATCGAACAAGGTTTTGGCTTTTGTAACAACCTCTTCTTGATTTACAGCAGTTGCTTCCATTACTATACGTTGAAGAATTCCCAACGATTGTTGAATATGAAAATCAATGAGATTCAATTTCTTTTTATCGAAAGAAAAATAATAAGCTAAATTTTTGCCATAAATATCTAAAAGCTGATTAGCCAGTTTATTTCCTTTTATTGTATCTCCTGCTTTATAATAAGATTCGAGAATTAAAAATTCATAATAATTATATTCCACATTTTGTAGCGGAAATAATTCCTGAGTTTTATCAAGTGCACTTACTGCTTTATCTTTTTTTCCTTCTTTTGTTAATGCATTAGCTAAACGAGAGAATGCTAAACGATGACTTTGTGCCAATCCTAAAACGGTTTCATCTATATATAAGGTAGTATCCTGAATATTTCCCCATTTAAATTTGTTCATCATATTATCATACATCACGTCTGTTTGAACAGAACCTATTTCCGATTTGTCGGGTTGGTTTGCTTTTACAGGGATAAGACGGTAGGCTAGTCCTTCTAAGCTTAAATAGTCGTTTAAGCCTAAAAATGTACTCGGCCCCGATGTAGAAGCAAAGTAAACAGGTCTTTCCCAGTTGTTATTGGCTAATAAATCTAATATCATTAAATCGCTCTTGTAAACACCATATTTATTACAAGTCCATTCAATAGCGGGAACAATAGAATCAGCCAAATTTGCTGGTACAGTTCCATTTTTAAGTACCTTTTCTTTATCAACGGCAATACTAAAGTTTTTTGTCGGGAAATACTCAACATCGCCTCTTGAAGTAGATATTTTCGTTTGCGGGTTTTCGCTACCAACAAAATCAATTAGCTGTTTTAAACTATAATATTCATTTGGCTTACAAAGATTCGTATCGGGAACAAAATAAACATAATCTCGGGTTCCTTCTTTATATTGATTCCACGTAAAAGAGAAGGGAACAGGGTCCGAATCGTATGCTTTCCGCTTCATGGCATCAATATACCAATCGGTATTAAGCAGACTTAAATTTACTACTCTTACATCGGTACGTATTCCTTCTACTTCTTGTGCATACCATAGCGGGAATGTGTCGTTATCGCCATTGGTAAATAAAATGGCATTAGGGGCACACGAATTTAAATAATTAGATGCGAAGTCCACCATCATATATCTTCCAGAACGATTATGATCATCCCAGCCTTCTTTTCCCATAACATAAGGAACACAGAAGAAACAAATAAGTGTAGCGCCTATAGCGGAATAGGTAGGAGATAATTTTTTCTTTAATAAGTCGTATAAAGCAACAACACCTATACCAATCCATATACAAAAAGCCATCATCGATCCGGCAAAAGCATAATCACGTTCTCGGGGCTGATTAGGATATTGATTTAAATAAAGTGTAATGGCAATACCGGTCATAAAAAAGAATAGCATTACAACTAAGGAGTCGTTTGTCCTTTTGTTAAGCTGATAGAAAAATCCAATAAATCCAAGAATAAGGGGTAAAAAATAAAAAGCATTCTTCGCTTTATTCCGTTTCATGGCATCGGGCAAATTATCTTGTGGTCCTAGACGGTTGTCAATAAATTTAATGCCACTATACCAATTGCCTTCTAATAAATTTCCATCGGTATTTTGAATATCATTTTGTCGTCCAACAAAATTCCATAAGAAATATCTTAGATACATATGTCCTAATTGGTAATTAAGAAAGAACATTATGTTTTCTCCAAATGTTGGTTTATAGATAGTTTCTGTAGTTCCGCTTTCCGGATCAGCATACGAAATGGGAGTCCCTTTTATATTAGCCCAGCTTTTATATGCTTCAATATGCCCCAACGTTTTATCGCTACTCCACATACGGGTAAAGGGAGTACAGAAACGGGGATCATAAGTAGGTATAGCCTTTTCACGTTTATTGGTGATAACATATTTCTTTTTTACATCATCTCTTACATATACGGGATTACCATCTTTCCATTCGTTTTGCGGATTTGTGGGAGCATTATAATATTGTCCGTACAAAATAGGCCAATCTCCGTATTGTTCCCGGTTTAAATAAGAAAGCAATGCAATTGCATTTTTGGGAGCATTTTCATTTAACGGAGTTTGTGCATTCGACCGGATAATTAATATCATATAAGTTGAATATCCGATAAGTAAAAAAGCAAAACTTAAGATTAATGTATTTAACATGGGCTTTGCTTTTTTTACAGAATAACGCAAACCGAAAATAATAAGTCCTATTATTAGTAAAGCAAAGAAAACAGAGCCTGTATTAAATGGAAGTCCGAAAATATTTACAAAAAGCAATTCGAATTTGGCAAACAGATTTACTATTTGAGGAATAATAATAGATAGAATAGTTCCGGTAACAAGCAAAGAAATAATTACTGCAATAATTATCCCTTTTGTTGATGGTTTATATTTTTTAAAATAATAAATAAGTCCAATTGCAGGAATAGCTAATAGATTTAATAAGTGAACACCTATAGAAAACCCAATTAGAAAGGTAGATAAAATAATCCATCGATAACTTCTTGCTTCGGTAAATTCGCGGTCCCATTTAGTTGCCGCCCAAAAAATCATTGCCGTAAAGAAACCAGCCATTCCATAAACTTCGCTTTCTACTGCAGAAAACCAGAAAGAATCGCAAAAAGCAAACGAAAAAGCACCAACAAGTCCTCCACCTAAAATAGCAAACATATTTCCTTGTTCTGGTTCTTCGTTATTTTTATCAAAAAAGCGTTTAACCATATAGGTTGTTATCCAGAAAATGAACATAACCGATAACCCACTCGTAATAGCCGAAAGGTAATTTACATAAGCAGCAACCCTCGTAAGATCGCCAAACGCAAATAAGGAAGCAATACGTCCCAGTAAGTTAAAAGTAGGTGCGCCTGGAGGATGTCCAACTTCTAATTTATATGCGGATGTAATAAATTCACCACAATCCCAAAAACTAGCGGTAGGTTCGGAAGTCATAATATATATGGCAGAGGCGATAATTCCAACCATCAAACCCAACATATTATTTAATTTGGTATAACTTTTCATAAAAATTGAATTATAAAAACGCACGAAGATATTAAAAAAACATAAATAATCTTTTAAAAGAAGCAAATAGAATTAAATATCAGTTTATTAAGAATATAAGAAATTTATTTTGTACATAAAATTTATTTTGTATTTTTGCAACCTAATTTAGAAAATTGTCCGATAGTGTAATGGCAACACGTCTGATTTTGGTTCAGAAGAGTCCAGGTTCGAGCCCTGGTCGGACAACAAAAATAAAACCCTTTACAAATTTTGTGAAGGGTTTTTTATTTTTACCCAATATTTAAAATAAATCTTTATTTTTGAATATAGCTAAATCGCTTTATGAAAAAAATAAACCCTTTTCTTCAGAATATTATTAGCGATCCGAATATTATTTCGCTCCTCAACGCTATATACGATGGTATTTATATTGTAAATACAGATCGAGAAATTGTTTTCTGGAATAAAGGAGCTGAAAAAATTACTGGTCATATAAATGGAGATATAATAAATCGCAAATGTTCCGACGATATTTTAAATCATATTGATGAAAATGGGCACCTATTATGTAACAAAGGTTGCCCGTTATCAAAAGCCATGAAAACCGGAAATACAATAGAAAAAAAAGTTTATCCTTTAAGTAAAACAAAAGAACGTTTCCCTGTTTTATCTCGCGTTGACCCTATAAAAGATGAGGATGGGAATGTAGTAGGGGCGATTGAAGTTTTTCGAGATATTTCAAAAGAAGAAGATTTTAGAGTGTTACAAGAAAAATTTAATAATCTAATTAAAAAATATGTTTCCGATACAGCCTATAAAGAAATAACAAAACAGGCTTTAACAGGGAAAACAAAGACAAGTAAATTATCGGATTTAACATTGCTTTTTGTCGATATTGCCGATTTTACAGAATTTGTTGAAAATAATTCAATGTGCGGAATCGTTTCTATGTTAAATGAAGTGTTTGATATGTGCGGGAAAATTATAAAAAAACAACATGGGGATATTGATAAATTTATTGGTGATTCATTAATGGCCGTTTTTGTCGATGCAAATGATGCCGTAATAGCAGCGCAGGAAATATGGAAACAAAATGAACTGCAAAATATAGAAAGAGATAAAAATAAAAAACAAAAAATCCTCCTTCACTACGGAATTAATAGCGGAAAGGTTATTTGGTCGGATATAGGAACCTCCGAACGAAAAGATTTAACCGTTTTCGGGGATGCTGTTAATATCGCCAAACGTATTGAAGAAATGTCGGATACCAATGCAATATATATATCGGAATCAACCTATTCTCGATTAAAAAACCCACACATTTTTTCCTTTCATTCAAAGCTAACCATAAAAGGGAAAAAAGATCCTATTGCTATTTTTAAATCCTTTTTATAAAACCAAAGTATAAGAGCCTGTTTAAAAGGTATTGTCAATATTTTTGTGTGAAAAGCTTTTATAAAGATTAAAAGAGAAAAATAAGAGTATTTTTAAAAAAAACCGTCTCAAGTTATGGAGACGGTTTTTTTATTAGAGATTAATTTTAATAACTAATTAATACCGAAAGCATATATGTAATGGTCCAATAAATGTACCATAACATATATGTCATCGGCATTACCATTGTATAATTTAAAATAGTCCAACGGATATTTTAAATTTACAATTGGTATAATTTTTAAGCAATTGCAATTTGCTTAGAAATTTTTGCTTCTTCTTTTTTAGGCAACTCTATATGCAATATCCCATTTTCATAAGAAGCCTTAATTTGTTCTGTTTCTACTATTTTAGGAAGTGTAAAGGAGCGAGAAAACGAGCCATACGTAAATTCTCTTCTAGTAAAATTCTTGTTTTCTTCCTTTTTTTCTTCTTCCATTTCCGATGAAATAGTTAGCACATTATTTTCTAAATTAATTTTAAAATCATCTTTTTTCATTCCGGGTACCGCCAATTGAATCTCAAAATTCTTTTCGGTTTCTTTAATATTGGCCGAGGGAACAAATCCTTCATTTTGGAAGGGAGCGTATAATTTTTCAAAATCATTAAAAAAATCGGCTAACATTGGCTGACGATTAAATTTAATTAAGTTCATAATTTTATCCTCCATATTTTTTGTTTAACATTATTTTTTGTTTTAACATTTTAACTTTTTCTTATCTCCTTTCAAAAAATAGACCAAGCCTATTTATTATCATTTTTATATATTTTTAACGCCATTTTGACATTTTTATATTATTATCTAGTGTCATTATGTCTTGTTAGAATATTAGATTTTACATAAATATCTATATTACTTTTGCTTAACACAAAAATGATTTTAAATAATAAGTATCTTAAAATTAAATGCTAAAAAAGAAAAAAGTAGTAAAAAAGGGGAAGGTTTGATAGGAAATTGATATTTTTTGTTTTTTATTAGAAATGAATCTTATGATAATCTTCATAATCGAAATTGAGTTGATTTTTTATATCAATAATTCGTTTTGCAATTACGGCAAAAACCTGCAATTTGTTTTTAATTAAATAATCCATGGCTTCTTTCCTTCCGGAACTAGCCTCCGCCAATATAATCAAAAAATCGAATTTATTATTTTTTAACCATGTCCATGCTTTTTGATCTCCATCTACCGCATTACTAAATGCGGCATATTCGGGAAATTTTCGCTTCACTAACCAATCAAAAGCTTCTTCGTTTCCTTTAATGGCACTAGTTAATGCAGATAGTTCGGGGTACCCGTTTTTAAAAAGCCAAGCATAAAAATTATCCTTCCCTTCAAGGGCTTCCGCAAATGCAACTAATATTTTTACCGGATAATGTGTCATTAATATATAATAAAAGCAATATAAAAAAACTCTTTTTAATAATATACTTCTGTTTCTATCCCTGCAGCTCTTACCTTTTGTGCAATTTCATCTAATTTTTGCTGACTTATTTTTTCTAATCCTATTACTGGTGTTTCTCTTGCTATTGGGTAAATCATTACCAGCTGGGGTTTTAATTCTTTAAGATAACTTACCCATTTGTTCACTTCTGCATCGGTTGTATTATCAACTTGTTCGCCATTTACAAGCCCTTTAAGAAATAATGTCTGAATAATTAGATTGTTTTTAAACTGTTTTAAATTATCTACCATTTTCTGTATAGTTACAGATGTAGTGGGTTGATTCAACTTTTTTAATGTATCATCAAACCCGGTATCTAATTTTAATATATTCAACTCTATTTTTTTTAAGGCTTCCATAACCGGCTTATTATGAAGCATAGTCGAATTAGAAAGAACAGCAATTTTACTTTTGGGTGAATATTTATTCCGTAACTCAATAGTAATATCAATAATTTCGGCAAAGTCAGGATGAAGGGTGGGTTCACCGTTTCCTGCAAAAGTAATTGTATCGGGTAACTGATTATTTTTTTGCATCTCCTTCAATTTATCATCTAGTTTTTCTTTAACTAGTTGAACCGTTGGAAATTTAACCTTCTCCGAATAATGTGTCGGATTTAATCCGCATTCGCAGTAAATACAATTAAACGAACAATACTTATAGGTAGTAGGCAAAAGATTAATTCCTAGAGATACTCCGAGTCTGCGACTAGAAACCGGACCAAAAATAATCTTATCAAATAAAAATGTCATCATTATAATATTAAATCACTGCAAAATTAATACTTTTCTATGTATCCTTGTATTGTTTTGGAATTATTCTACTCCAGTTTAATTATTTTATTGCGTTACTTTATGAAAAGAAACGTAATATTTATTTATTTTTGGAAATAGGAATTGAATAATGGAACCAAACTTAAATAGCATAAAAGCCCCTATAGAATCTTATTTAAATGAGTTTGATAAAAGATTCAAAAGCTCTATGAAAACGTCTGTTGCTTTACTTAATCTTATTACTCGATATATAACAAGCCGAAAAGGAAAACAAATTCGACCTATGTTTGTTTTTTTCTCAGCTCAACTTTGTGGTGGGATAACCGAAAAAACATATAGAGCCGCTACGCTTATTGAACTCTTACATACTGCAACGCTTGTGCACGATGATATTGTAGATGATTCGAATAAAAGAAGAGGTTTTTTTTCTGTTAATTCATTATGGAAAAATAAAATTGCAGTTTTAGTCGGCGACTTTCTTTTATCAAGGGGAATGCTCTCCGCTTTAGAAAACGATGATTTTGCTCTTTTAAAACTAGTATCGGGTTCAGTAAAAGAAATGAGCGAAGGAGAATTATTACAATTAGAAAAAGCACGCAACTTGGATATTGATGAGGATATTTATTTTGAAATTATCCGTAAAAAAACAGCGACTCTC
>Ga0116184_10001254_pt1 | contig 25229 bp, 21 predicted proteins | sample AD_JPNNA5_MetaG_FD_89886 | JGI IMG/M metagenome (GOLD analysis project Ga0116184, IMG submission 89886) | Active sludge microbial communities of municipal wastewater-treating anaerobic digesters from Japan - AD_JPNNA5_MetaG | ecosystem: Engineered > Bioreactor > Anaerobic > Digestate | place... | reverse complement strand
CTGGTCTCTGTCAGTTCCTTCTATTCTTCCCATAGCAAGGCCTCTTTTCTCTACAGCTTTTTGCTATGGTTATTATATCATTGGGTTGTGTTATGATTGAAGAGTTTTGTAACAGTCTGACGGGGGTTTGACAATCCCGTCGATTACCCATAAAAAACGCCTATCTACCAAATCACGGCTTGGTCGATAGGCGTTGTGTTCTATCATCTGCTGTCTGACGTCTGTTATCTGAAATCTGTTTTCTGTTGTCTGCCGTCTGTTATCCCCCCGACGCGGGCGAAAGTAGCCAGACCTCGTCGTTGTCGCGCAGTTTCGTTCTGTTGGAGCGGCAGCGCTCGCCGTTAATATAGACCAGGGCGTCGCCCGGCCCGATTTTGAAATCGGCTTCGATGAGGTCGTTGATGTGGTCATAGATATCCGCCACGCGCGCCGCGCTCACGGCGGCGGAGGCGATTTTCGAATCCATCCGGATAACGCCGAAGCATTTGACATTGACCTGCGCCATAACTTCCACCTCCCTCAATGGATGCCCAGTTTGTCGAGCTTGCGTTTGGTCGGGACGCCGTCTTTCCAGCCGCGGATGAAGTAGTAGTTTTTCAGCATCTTCTGCAGCGGCACTTTCGACTTCGGGTTTTCCGGGTACTGCGGCTCGTCGGTCAGCCGCTTCGGCAGGGTGTCGGCGCCGGCTTTCTGGCCGAGGATGATGTTGCACTGGCGCTCGAGGTTGTAGCCGCGCTCGCCGGTTTTCATCATCATGCCGATGTTCACCTTCATGCCCGTAGCGTCGCGCAGCGCCGGCCCGTGCATGATCAGCGGCAGGTTCATGCTCGCTATCCACGGGTGCATATCCAGCAGCCCGATAATCGGCCCGATTTTGGTAAAGGCCTTGTTGGTGATTTTGGTGACAATCCAGTCCGGCCGGGCCATGACCGGCGCCGGCAGCACCGCGTAGGTGGTGAACAGGCAGCTCCCCATCGCGGAGACGCACTCCATCATGTTCTGGAAGAAGATGGCGATGGCGGCTTTGCCGTGCGGGGTGTACTGGTTGATGTTCAAGCCCAGCCCCTCGAGCACCACGACGTAGCCGGCGTTGAGGTGGCAGCCGCCCCGGTTGGCCGTCGCGTAGCCCAGCCCGTGCCCGACCGCCGAGCGCGGCTCGTAGGCGGCGAGTTCCATGCCCTTGGCGTTGATGGCGAACTCCTTTCCGCCGAACCGTTCGGCCATGCGTTTGGTGCCTTGCGCCAGAATATCCCCGATGCCGCGGCGGTAGGCAATGTCCTCGAATACCTGCGACAGGTTGTCCACCTCGCCGAACTTCAGGCCGTTGTCCCACAGGCCTTTTTCGTTGAGTTCCATCGCGAAAGCGACCGAACCGGCCGTGGAGATGGTGTCCATGCCCAGCTCGTCGAGTTCGTAGTTCCATCGGTTGATGAGCTCCAGGTTGCTGTTCATCAGGTTGGGGCCCAGCAGGCCGAGCGTCTCGAGTTCGGGGCCTTTGACCACCTTGCCGTCGACGGTGACGCGCCGGGTGCACTGGATGACGCAGGTGGTGCAGCCTGAGTTTTTGACCAGGTATTTCTCCGCGAGGACTTCGCCCGAGACTTTTTCAAAATCGTCGAACCGCCCCGTCGAGAAGTTTTTCGTAGCCAGAATTCTGTGCGCCTGCATGGGCGCGATGAGCCCGGCCGTCCCCAGTTTGGGCAGTTGTTTGCCGGTCAGCGGGTGCTTCCGGAGCTGGTCGACCCATTTTTTATTGGTCGCTTTGAGTTTTTCCTTGTCGAAGACTTCGATTTTCACGTTGCCGTCGGCGGTAACCGCTTTGAGGTTCTTGTCGCCGAAGACGGCGCCGACGCCCCCGCGCCCTGCCGTTCTTTCGCCGCTGAACACCGCGGCGTAGAGGACCTTGTTCTCGCCGGCCGGGCCGATGACCATTTTGCCCGCTTTCGGCGGCAGCTGTTCCTGCGTCGCCGTCACGGTCAGGCCCCACAGCGCCGAAGCGTCGTGGAAAGCGACGGCGTTCTCGCCGATTTCCACATGGACGGGCTTTTTCGCTTTGCCGGTGAAGATGACGGCGTCGTAGCCGGCCCTTTTAAGCGACAGGCCGAAATTGCCCCCGCAGTTGGAGGACGTCACGATGCCCGTCAGCGGCGAAACGGTGGAGATGTTGAACCGCGAGGTGCTCGGGCAGCCGCAGCCGCTCAGGGGGCCGGTGGTGACAACCAGCCAGTTGTCCTCGTCGAAGGCGGTCATGCCCGGCTTGATGTGCCGGTACAGGATTTCCGCCGCCATGATTTTGCCGCCGATGGTCCTCTCCCGGTCTTTGTCCGTCCAGGGGTAATCCTCGAACGTTTCTTTGCCGAGGTCGATTTTGAGCACTTTGCCCGCGTAGCCTTTGTACTTTGTCATCCGCAACCACCCTGCTTTCATGATCAGTATTCTATCAACCGGAGGGACGCCGTCCCCGGGACGAAAAACGGGTTTATCCTTTGATTTTTCTTAATACGGCCTCGCAGCCGGCTTTGTCCATAATCACCGGCACCGGATACAGCGGGTTGGCCTCGCGCAGCGTGCGCTCGACGACGAGCGGGATATCCTTCTCCTCGAGCGCGTCGAAATGTTCGGGGATGCCCAGCGCCTTTTTGAGTTCTTTCAGCCAGGCCAGGAAGGCCTCCGCTTTCCGGGTTTGGTCCTGACCCGGCCGCGACACGCCCGCGGCGTCGGCCAGTTCGGCCAGCCGGGGGTATATTTTGCCGCCGTAGTATTCGAGCACATAGGGCATCACGATGGCGTTGGCCAAACCGTGCGGCGTGTTGTACAGCCCGCCGAAGTTGTGCGCGATGGCGTGGATGTAGCCGACGTACGCGCGCGTGAAAGCGTTGCCCGCGTGGTGGGAGGCGATGAGCATCTGCCCGCGCGCCTCCATATCGCCGCCGTCCTCATAAGCGCGCACAAGCCAGCGGGCGGTGATGTTCACCGCTTTAAGCGCGCATTCGGCCGTGTATTTGGTGTTGCCCTTCCCGATATATGACTCGACGGCGTGTATCAGCGCGTCCATGCCGGTCGCCGCGGTGATGTGCGGCGGCAGGCCGACGGTCAGTTCCGGGTCGAGAATGGCATAACGCGGCCGCAGTTTGGGGTCCATCACCGCAAATTTCTCGTGGGTGGCCGTGTCCTTGACGACCGCCGCGACGGTGGTTTCGGAGCCGGTGCCGGCCGTGGTCGGCACCGCGATGACCGTCGGCGGCCTGTGCGTCACATGCAGGATGCCCCGCATTTTTTTGACCGGTTTTCTCGGGTTGGAGATCCTCGCCGCCGCGACTTTCGCGCAGTCGATGGGCGAACCGCCCCCGAAGGCGAGGAACGCGCCGCAGCCGTGTTCGAGGTACAGGCGCCGCGCCTCCTCGATGGTTTCGACGGAAGGGTTGGCCTCGACCGCATCGAAAATGTGGTAACGGATCCCCTTTTCGTCGAGGCCCGCCAGTAGGGTGCCCATCAGGCCGAGTTGGACGATCGTTTTGTCGGTGACGACGAGCACGTTGCCTATTTTCCGGTTTTTAAGGATGACGGGGAGTTTTTTGACGCTGCCCGGCCCGCGGTACACGGCCGGTTCGGTCCAGTCGAGCACATAGGTCGCCAGTTTCAGAACGAACTGATATACCCTATAATAGCACTTTTTCAACGCCCATAACATACCGTTTTCCCCCTTCCATCGAATATGTACATATTAGCATATATGTGCAAAAAATAAAATAATAATTTGCCGTCTTGAATATAATTGTTTGCTTTTGTTAAAAAACGACCGTTTGACGACAACAAAACACAGTTCAACTCAAAAACCGTTCCGCACTCGGCAGGTTGCCTGCCGTATCCCCGCAGACCTTGCGGCGGCGAATAAGCACATAAAAAGAATTCGGCATGCTTGCCGGCAGAAAGGAGGCAAATGATCCAAATGCTCTTCATTGAGATAAGCCGTGGCGCCGGCCGTCTGCGCCCGGGCGGCTTAGCGAACATATCGTATAGACACCGAAACCATGCCGGTATAAAATATGCTTATTCCGGCTCTTTCGGTTGCCGCCCTGCCTTCCTATTTTCGCAGGAGGTCGTTATGAAAAAGGCGTTGAGGATTTTTGCCGCCGTACCTGTGTTTTTGCTGATTGCATCCCTTTGCGCGTTGTCGGCGGCCGGCGCCGCCACGCAGCAGAATAAATTAAGCGCCGACAGCGCTTACGATTCCTATGCGTATTTACTGGACAGCTACGATATCCGTATCAACGTCAACGAGGACAATTCATTCGATATCACGGAGCGTATCGAGGCTTATTTTCACCAGGCCAGGCACGGTATCTATCGCGAAATCCCGTTAAAAAACAAAGTGGAACGCCTCGACGGGACGACGTCGTTCAACCGGGCGAAGATTACGAACGTCAGCGTTGACGCGCCCTTCACGTCGTCCGTATCCGACGGATACAGGGTTTTGAAAATCGGAGAGGAAGATGTCACGGTCACCGGCCCCAAAAACTACCAAATCGCCTACACCTATCACATCGGCAGGGACACAGGCAAGGGTTACGACGAATTTTATTTCAATTTGATCGGCGACCATTGGGATACGTCCGTCGGCAACGTCACCTTCACCATCGTCATGCCCAAAACATTTGACGCGGCCAAACTCGGGTTCGCACACGGGTATTCCGGCTCGACCGACAGCGGCGGCATCACCTATGAAGTCAAAGGCAACGTCATAACCGGGCGCTATGAAGGCGTTCTCAACGCGGGTGAGGCGCTGACCGTAAGGGTTCAGCTGCCGGAAGGGTATTTTGTCAAACCCGCGCACCAATGGGATTTGCCGCTGGTTCTTTCCTTCACGGTGCCTGTCTTGCTGATGCTGCTGACGGTTTTTCTCTGGATGAAGGTCGGCAGGGACGATATGGTGGTCGAACCGGTGGAGTTCTATCCGCCGAAAGGCCTCAACAGCGCCGAAGTCGGTTTTATATACAAAGGCAAGGCGGAAGCGAGCGACGTGGTGTCGCTGCTGATTTACCTGGCCGGCAAAGGTTACCTCAAAATTACGGAGTTTGAGCAGCGGTCGCTATTCATGAAAACGAAAGCCTTCAAGCTCACCAAACTGAAAGAATATGACGGGGACAATCTCAACGAGAGAATTTTTTTATCCGGGTTGTTCAGCACGCCGAAAAAGCCGACGATGGCCGACCTTAAAAGTTTGCTGGGCGCGGGCAATGCCGCGCAAACCGCCGACTACTCTGTCAGCAGAGATGAAGTCACCTCCGAAGACCTGAAAAACAGTTTTTATGTGACGCTCAACAAAATTGTCCAAAATCTCAACAGTAAAGAAAACAGGTACGGCATTTTCGAAAAAAGTTCGCTGGGCAAAGGCTTTTTCGTCGGCGCGATGATTCTCGCGGTATACGCGCTGATTACCGTCAGGCCGGTTCTCGAATACGGCGGTTCTTCCTTACTGCCGATTGCGCTGCTTTTCCCCGCGATCGGGTTTTCGGCCATGGCCGGCATGCTGTTCGGCAAGACGAAAATCCCCCTCAAAATATTCGGCCTTGTCTGGGGGCTCGGTTTCGGCGGCGCGCCCTGGGTGTCGCTTGTTCTGCCCGCTCTGCTGGTTGATTATTATTATCTGGCCGCCTATATTGTGGGACTGGCCTGTGTTTTTGTCATGGTCATGATGCTGAAAGTCATGCCGAAGCGAACACCCTACGGCAACGAAATGCTCGGCAAAATACGGGGTTTTAAAAATTTTCTGGAATTTGCCGAAAAGCCGAAACTGGAGGAGCTGGTGCTGCAGGACCCCTCATATTTCTATGATATTCTGCCCTACACCTATGTGCTCGGCGTATCGGAGCTGTGGATCAAGAAGTTCGAGATGATTGCGCTGCAGCCGCCGGACTGGTATGCCGGCAGCGCGGCTTTCAATGCAGCGTCATTCGGTTCATTTATGAACGAAACCATGACATCCGCCGTTTCTGCGATGTCCTCAAGCCCGTCCGGCGGTAGTTCCGGCGGCGGCTCCTCGGGCGGGGGTTCGGGCGGCGGCGGCGGCGGGTCGTGGTGAAAATCGTTGAAAAATATCGAGCCGCACACCTTGCCGCGGTTTGCGCCCGGGTTTGAAAATGCAAAAAGGCTGTATCCAACAACTTGAACCCGTCGTTTCGATACAGCCCTTTTCATAGAATTGCCCGCCCGCTAAAACTCCGGGTGCGGCTCGTTTTTTCTATACGCTTCCATAATGTCGCGGAAGATCTGCCCCGACGACGGCGGCGTCCAGGTAATCGCGTTGGCGCCGGCGGCGACGGTCGCGGCGATGGATTCCGGCGTCTGCCCGCCCGTAGCGATGACGGGGACGTCTGGATAATCCTGCCGGATGCGCGCGACGAGCTGCGCGGTTTTCGCCGCACCCGACACGTTGAGGATATCGGCGCCCGCTTCGAGGCGTTTGGCGATATCGTCTTTTTCAGACACGACGGTTACGACGACCGGTATGTCGACGGTCTCCTTCAGTTCCCGGATGACCTCGTTGGACGTGGGCGAATTGACGACAACGCCCAGCGCGCCCTGAAACTCCGCGTGCAGCGCCAGGTTCACCACGCGGATGCCCTGCGTCAGCCCTCCGCCGACGCCCACGAGCACCGGCGTATCCGCGGCGGAAATCAGCGCTTGAGTGATGACCGGCTGCGGGGTGAAAGGATACACGGCGATGACCGCGTCCGCGTTGGTGTTGCGGATGATGCTCACGTCGGTGGAAAACAGCAGCGACTTGAACAGCCGGCCCATAATCCGGATGCCCGAGCACGCGCAGATTTCATCCGGCACGCGCAGCATAAAGCGCCTGAGGTTGCCCTGGATTTCCGGCGTATGATTTTCGCTCATGATATCGCCTCCTTCGGGTTCGGTGCTTGCCATTGTACCTTGTTTTGCCTTACAATATGTGAACGGGTTATGAAAACTGCCGCGAAACCCGCGCGGCAGTCATGAGGAGGGATTGACTTGGCTTTCAAAGAAATCGACATCAGGCAGGTGGCCCAAAGCGCCGTGAAACTTATCAACGACGACTGGGCGCTGGTCAGCGCAGGGGACGAAACCGCCTGGAATATGATGACCGTCAGTTGGGGCGGCATCGGCGAACTGTGGGGCCGCGACGTGTTCTACCTCTTTGTCCGGCCGCAGCGCTACACGCACGAATTTCTGCTCAAGCACGGCTGTTTCACCGTCAGCATGTTCGACGGGGGCTTCAAAAAAGAGATGTCTTTCTGCGGCTCCAAAAGCGGCCGCGACGTCGACAAAGCGGCGGCCACAGGCCTGACGCCGGTTTTCGACAACGGCTTCGTCTACCTCGGGCAGGCGCAGACCGTGCTGCTGTGCAAAACGATCGCCACGCAAAAACTGGACCCCGCCGGGTTTCTCGACGCTTCGATTGAAGAGAATTATTCTTCCGGCGACTATCATACGGTTTTTGTCGGCGAAATCGTCAAAACTTTGAAAAAAATTTAAAAAAGGGCTTGCATTCCTCTTTTTGTGTTGCTATAATAGCGGAGCGTTTCCGCCTCAAAACGGAGCGCGTAGTCGGTGCCTATAACGATGAGGTCCCACCCGTTCCCATCCCGAACACGGTAGTTAAGCTCATCGGTGCCGAAGATACTCAGAGGGCAGCCTCCCGGGAAAATAGGACGGTGCCGGCATCTATAAAAGCAGTCTCCCAGCAGGGGGGCTGTTTTTCTTTGCCTGCCGCGGACGCCCGTCGGCTTTTATGATATAATATTCTTCAACATTTACAGGCGCCGGTTGCGCGGAGGTATCCTATGAAAAAAGGCCAGCGGCTCACGGACCTCATCGGGGAAGAAAAAGCCCGTCGCGGTGTCCTGGTGCTCGCGCATACCTACCAGCCGCCGGCTGTCCAGGCGGCGGCGGACGTGACAGGCGATTCCTTCGCTCTGGCCCGCGCGGCGAAAGGCCGCCCGGAAAAGCGCGTGGTCATGTGCGGCGTCCGCTTCATGGCCGAAACGGTCAAACTCCTCTCGCCCGAAAAAGAAGTGCTTCTGGCCGACGCACGCGCTTCCTGCCCCATGGCGGAGCAAATCGAGCCGGCGCGCGTGCTCGCGTTCAAAAAAGAGAACCCGGGCGTTCCGGTCGTGGCATACATCAACACCACCGCCGCCCTCAAGGCCGTCTGCGACGTCTGCGTCACCTCCTCGTCGGCGGTAAGAATCGTCTCGTCGCTGCGCGAAAAAGACATTTTGTTCATCCCCGACCAAAACCTCGGCGCCTGGGTCCAAAGCCGCCTGCCGGAAAAGCATCTGATCCTTTGGGACGGCTGCTGCCCCGTGCACCGGGCACTGACTGCCGCCGACGTCATCAAGGCGAAAAAAGCCCATCCCGGCGCGCTGCTGGCCGTCCATCCGGAATGTCTGCCGGAGGTGACGCGCCTGGCCGACATGGTCGGCTCGACGGCCGAAATCATCGCCTACGCGCTGGCAGCCGAACGAGGCGTCATCATCGGCACGGAGCGCGGTGTCTGGGACCTGCTCAAACAGCGGCATCCGGAAAAGGAACTGTATCTGCTCGCCCCGCGCAAACTGACCTGCCCGGATATGAAATACACCACCCCGCGCGCCCTGCTCGGCTGCGTCAGGGGCGCCGGCGGCGAAATAATCGAACTCGACCCCGCGGTCATGCGCGGCGCGGCGCGCTGCGTCGAAAAAATGCTGGAACTCGGCGGTTGAAATGGAAACACGCTATGACGTTTTAATAGTCGGCAGCGGCGTCGCCGGGCTGTACGCCTCGCTTTTTTTCGGCGGGGATACCCGGGTGCTGATGCTCGCCAAACGCGCAAGGACCGTTTCGAGCAGTTCGCTCGCGCAGGGCGGCATCGCGGCGGTGCTTGACCACGAAGACGACAGTTTTGACATGCATATCGCCGACACCCTCATCGCCGGCGGCTACAAAAACAACGTCGCCGCCGTCGAGGCGCTGGTGCGCGAGGGCCCCGAGGACGTCCGCAAAATCATGGAACTCGGCGTCGAATTCGACCGCAATCCCGACGGCAGCCTCAACCGCACGCTCGAAGGCGGCCATTCGCGCAGGCGCATCTACCATCACCGCGACCAGACCGGCAAAGAGATCGTCGACAAACTCCTCGCGGAGGTTTCCAAACGCAAAAATATCTGTCTGGAGGACAACGCCCAGATCATCTCGGTCGTTCCCTCGGGCGGGGGTTTCCGGGCGGACCTCTTCGTCAACGGCGCGGTCGCGAGCGTTTTCGCCGGGTTCTGCCTAATGGCCACGGGCGGCATCGGCCGCGTCTATATGTACACGACCAACCCGCCCACCGCGATGGGCGACGGCATCCGCTTCGCTTACGAAATCGGTGCGAAAATCAAAAATCTGCATTTCATCCAGTTCCACCCCACCGCTTTCGATTCGCCGGACAATCCGGAGCGTTTCCTCATCAGCGAGGCCGTCAGGGGAGAAGGCGCTTACCTGCTCAATGGCTATAAAGAGCGCTTCATGCACCGCTACGACGACCGCCTCGAACTCGCGCCCAGGGACGTGGTGTCGCGTTCCATCCTCCTCGAGTCGCGCAGGACGGGCAGCAACCGCTTCTATCTCGACATCACGCGCCGCGGCCGCGACTATCTGTTCAACCGTTTCCCCGCGATTTCCGCGGCCTGCCTGGAACGCGGGGTCGACATCGCGGCGGACCTCATTCCCGTCTACCCCTGCCAGCATTACCTCATGGGCGGTGTCGACGTCGACCTCAACGGCAGGACGACGGTCCCGCGCCTGTACGCGGCGGGCGAGTGCGCGCATACGGGCGTCCACGGCGGCAACCGCCTGGCCAGCAACTCCCTGCTCGAGGCGCTGGTGTTCGGCCGGCGCGCGGCGCTCGACATCGCCGGCTGTATCCGGGCCGGCTACGCGGGGGTCGAGGAGATTCCCGTTTCCATCGACCCATCGGGTGCGCCCCTGTCCCCGGGCCTGACGCAGACCATTCGCGAAATCATGCAGCGCGCCTATTTCGTCATGCCCGACGAGGCGGCCATCAGGCAGGGCAGGCCGCGCGTCGAGTCGATTCTCAGCCGCCTGGAAAACGAGCGGTTTGCCCTGACGCCCGAGTTCAGCGAGGCCAAAAGCCTTGCGGTGGTTGCGGCGATTATTTTACGGGAGGCGGAAGAAAAATGAACAGGTTCTATATCGACGGCCTGATCAAAAACGCCCTGCTGGAAGATGTCAACAACCGCGACATCTCGTCGGAGTGCCTTTTCGCGGCGGACCACACCAGCCGCGCGCGCTTCGCCGCCAAGCAGGAAGGGGTGCTGTGCGGCATCGAGGTTGCGCTGCGCGTGTTCGAGCTGCTCGACGAATCCTTCCGGGCCGAAGTCTTTCTGAAAGACGGCGCCGCCCTGTCGAAGGGCGACGTCATCGCCGAAGTTTCGGGCAGAACGCTCGCGCTGCTGCAGGGCGAGCGGACCGCGCTCAACCTGCTGCAGCACATGTCCGGCATTGCGACGCTGACGGATGCGTATGTGCGCCGGACAGAGGGGACAAAAGCGAAAATCTGCGACACGCGCAAAACGCTGCCCGGCCTTCGCCCGCTGCAGAAGTACGCCGTCGCCTGCGGCGGAGGCAAAAACCACCGTTTCAACCTCTCGGACGCCGTGATGCTCAAAGACAACCACATCGACGCCGCCGGTTCCATCGCGAAAGCCGTCGCCGCCGCGCGCGCCTTCGTCGGCCACACGGTGACCGTCGAGGTGGAGACGCGCAGCCTCGCCGAAGTGCGCCAAGCGCTCGAAGCCGGCGCCGATATTATTATGCTCGATAATATGGATACGGACACGATGGCCGAAGCGGTCAAACTCGCTGCCGGCCGCGCGGTGCTCGAAGCGTCCGGCGGCATTACGCTGCAGAACGTGGCCCAAGTCGCAGGGACGGGCGTCGACTATATCTCCGTCGGCGCCCTGACCCATTCGGTCCGGGCGCTCGATATCTCGATGAAGTTTGTGAAAGGTTAAACTTCTTTGCCGCGCAGCCGGGTGAAAAACTCCGTCAGCAGCGCGGCGCATTCCTCCCGCATCACCCCGCCGACGATTTCCGGACGGTGGTTGTAGGGCAGGTCGAACAGGTTGACGACCGACCCGCAGGAACCCGCTTTTTCGTCGTACGCACCGAAGACGAGTTTTTTCAGGCGCGCGTTGATAACGGCGCCCGCGCACATCGGGCAGGGTTCGAGCGTCACATACATTTCGCATTCCCAAAGCCGCCACCCGTTCAGGGCCCGGCAGGCCGCGTCAATCGCCTCGAGCTCCGCGTGGGCGAGGGCGTTTTTGTTTTTTTCGCGCCGGTTGCGCCCGGTCCCGACGGCGACGCCGCCGCGCACGACGACCGCGCCGACGGGGACTTCGCCTTCCTCGGCGGCCTGCCGCGCCAATTCGAGTGCCAGCTGCATCCATTCGTTGCGCGCCATCGATCAGCCCCCGAACGAGACGTAGTAGTGCGTCGTCCAGGCAATCAGCCCGGCGGCGACGAGCATCGGTAAGGTGAAAGCGTAAGCGGCCGCCTTCTGCCCCGTGCTCAGCGGCAGCGAAGTCCGCCTGAAACGGTAGCGGCCGTCCGCGAAACGGTAGGCGACGACGCAGCCGAGCCCGGCCACCAGTGAAACGGACAGTGTCAGCGTATAGGCAAAGTCGGCCGACTGCCCGGTGTTCGACTGCACCAGCGAGATGACGACCGAAAACAGGTTGTTGAGGAAGTGGATAACCACGCCCGTCCAAATCGAACCCGTGGAAATGACGAAATAACCCAGCCCGACGCCCGCTATCAGCGCGAAAGGCGCCTGTATCAGGTTGCCGTGCATCAGGGCGAAAATCACCGAGGACGCGGCGACGGCGAAGGCGTCGCCGTAACGGCGCAGCGGCTGCATAACGACGCCGCGCAGCGCGAACTCCTCGATGAGCGCGGGGACGACGGCGATCTGCACGATGTGGAAGGCGATCCCGGCCGGGTCGCCGGGTACGGCTGCCTCGGGCGCCGTCAGCGTGACGCCGCCGCGTTCCGCCAGACTGACAAACCAGCCCGTGACGACGTTGCCCGCCATGCAGACGGCGAAGCCGGCCGGCACAGCCAGCCACAGCAGGCCGCCCGCGTAAGGTTTGCCGAAGCAGTCGAGGATGCGCCTTTGCTGGCTTTTCATCAGGACCATCGCGGCCAGGAAGGGGCCGAACAGGCAGAGGATGGAAATGACCGAACCGACGGAGTTTTGAAACAGCAGGTTGTCGTAGTACTCACCCGACAGGCCGAGCGCCTCGATGAGCGAAAACACGGCCACCTGCAGGATGTAGAAAGCGATGATGCACAGCCCCGTGGCCGCGCTCAGCAGCCGCAGCTGTTTTTTCGGCCCCGCCGCGGGGTTGAGCGGCGCGGGCGCCCCGAAGGGCTGCGGGCCTGCGCCCCCGTCAAATAAGTTATCGGTCATATTGTACCTTTCTGATATAAAAACGCGGCTGTCAGTTTGTCAACAGCCGCGCCATTGCCCTGTCCCGGCTATTATATCGCCCGCCGGCTCCCGAATGCAAGCGCGGCGCGGGCGGATTTCGCTACAACACCCTTGCGATAATCTGGCTTTGGTAGGTTTCGTCCTCCAATTCGCCGACGCCTTCCCCGGCGCCGGCTTCGTAGACAAGTTTGTTTTCAATCGGCGTTTTTTTGGTGCAGCCGCGCAGGTACCATTCGTACTCGGTGTCGATATTGCCGAGGTCCAGCGCCTGATAACCGTCGTCGGCCAGATCGTACGGCAGCAACGTCGCGACGGGGCCCATGGCGAGAATCAGCAGCGCCGTCTTTTCGATTTTGCGCACCTCCGCGAGCAGTTCGTCGTATTTGGAGAAAGCGTAGGCCGAAGGCCCGAGGATGCGGCGCACCGAGCGCGCGCCGGCGAACAGGTCGTTGCCCACGCCCAGCCGGCTCTTTTCGCCCTCCACCAGCACGACGTCGCGGCCGGACCAGATTTTTTTCAGCGCGTCGAAGTATTCGCCCGCCTTTTCTTTCTCGTTGAAACACATATACACGCGCGAGATGAAGGCGTTGCCGTACACCCTGCCGCGCGCGGGGTAGCGGTACCAGAACCTGCGGTAGCGCGCCAGGTGCCTTTTCCAGTAGCGCCCGTCGCCCTCGGTGAAGTGGCCGAGCCCCTCGAACACGTCCGGCAGACAGACCAGCAGGCCGGGTTTTACGGTGCCGAGCACTTCGCGCAGTTTCGCCATCAGGGCGGGTTCCGCTTTCTGGTAAAAAACGTCCGTGCCCGCGGCGAGCCGTATCTCCGCGTCGCCGTAACGGCTGACGCATCAGCGGTTCTCGGTGATAAAGCGGATGGTGTCCATGTTGGTCATCACGCCGGGCGCCTTTTTCAGGCGGCGGTAGAAGAAATCGAAAAACAGGTATACGCCGTCGGCGGCTTTCTTTTTGAAGTCGAAGGCCGCGTTCCAGATTTTCAGCAGCAGCTTTTTCAGAGTTTTCTCGCCTCCATCACCTTTTTGCACACAGCGGGACTCAGATAGAACAGCGTCATCAGCAGTTTTTCCTTGCGCGAGAAAGCGCCCTCGCGCATCAGGCGGCGGTAATGCTTTCGGAAAGCGCGGTGCAGCGTCGAAAAGCGCTCGCGCACCGCTTCCTCGCCGAGGTCGAAACGGCGCAGGTTGTTCGTCACAGCAGCAAAGTATTTCAGCCGCGCTTTCTGCGCCAGGAGGGGATAGGCGCTGTTTTCGAGCAGCATCATCGAATCCTCGTCCGCGTCGACGCCGTCGAGGTTTTTGACGCCGACGGTCGAGGTGGTAATGCTGTCGGGCCGGGTCAGGTAATAATACAGCGGATCGGGCAGGCAGCAGATCCAGCCGCACGCCAGGTAGCAGCGGAACGCGACGTAGCCGTCCTCGAACAGTTTGCCTTCGGGGAAGCAGACCTTATCGAAAAGGCTGCGCCGGAACAGTTTGTTGCAGACGGTGGTGAAATAAATGTAGTCGTTTGTGTAGAGTTTTTCCATCGCCTCTTCGCCGGTGAGCAGCGCGGGCCCGAAAGCGTTCGGCTTGCCCAGCGGCCGAAAGTCTTCGCCGACCTTTACAAACCCGCAGACGGCGATGTCGGCGCCTTCGCGTTCGAGCGCGGCCAGCAGGGCGGCGATCATCCCGGGCGCGACGGTGTCGTCGCTGTCGATAAAGGCGAGATAATCACCGCCGGCTTTTTCGATGCCGGCGTTCCTGGCGCTGCTGAGCCCGCCGTTGGCCTTGTGGATGACGCGCACCCGGTCGTCCGCCGCGGCGTAGGCGTCGCAAATCGAACCGCAGTTGTCCGGCGAGCCGTCGTCGACGAGGATAACCTCCAGCTGCGCGTGTGTTTGCGCAAGGACGGAATCGACGCACCTGCGCAGGTACGCCTCGACGTTGTAGACCGGTATGATGACGCTGACGAGAGCCATGGCTTACCCCCGTTTACAGCCGGGCCAGCCGGTCCGCCGCTTCGGCTGCCGATTGGATATACAGAGGCATTTTTTCCCGCAGGGTTTGCCTGTAAGCGTCGCGGCGCTCCAGCAGCGCGGCGAAATGGTCGGCGAGGATGTTTTCGTCTTTCAGGCCGCCCATCTGCACCACAAGCCCCTGTTCGCTGCCGAATAGGTCGCGCGCGATGCCCGTCGACTTGACCGAGTAACCCAGCACGAGCGTCGGCACGCAGGAAGAATAGGCGGCGATGGTCGCGTGCGTCCTTGCCCCGACGAAAAGGCCGCACCGCGCGATAATTCCTTTCAGTTGGCGGGCACCCGGCGCCTTCTGCGCGCCGATGAGCAGAACCCTGCCCGTCGAACGGTATTGTTCGTATAGTTTTGTTAGCGGCGCAAGGTCGCTGACGCGCTCGTGGAACACGTGCGGTATCAGAGCGACGGAGCGGCCGGTATGTTCCAGGATATAATCGACCATGCGCCTGACCGCGGCGAAGCGGATGTCGCCGCCGTCCGCCCCATCCCCGAGGACCATCGGGCTGAGGTTCAGGCCGACTGTTTCCCCCTCGATGAAACCATCCGGCAGGGGCAGCGCCTCGCTGCCTAGGGTAAAGGCCGGGTCCGCGTGCAGATAAATGCGGCTTTTCGGACAGACCTCGCGCAATAGTTCGAAGGTGATGCTTTCGCGCGCCGTAATCAGGTCGTAAGAAGCGATGTCCGCCTCCTTCTCCGCAGTCAGGTCCTCCCGGCCGACCGAGCATCCCCAGAGCACGGTCCGCTTCCCCGCCCGCTTCAGCGCGCGGTTGAGCGCGGCGGCCGGGGCGACGCTGTCGCCGTAACAGTAATTGTCCCCGCCCGTGGAGATGAAAACGTCGTAGCGCCCGAGCATGGCGCGCGTGTCGCTGTTTTTGCGGTACGCCCGTTCGAAAAAGTATCTGTCCGCCGCAGTCGGCGAGATTTTCCCAAGGGCAAAAAGGCGCAGGTAAGCGGCCGAGTTCTTCCCGACGCGGTACATCTGGTTTTGCCGGTCGCAGAAATTGAAATCGACAATTTCGTCGATGTTTTCGATCCCCGCTTCGCGGTCCTCGTCCGGCGCGAAAGAGAGCAGCGCCACATGCGGCGAACCGCAGCGGTCTTTGATGAGTTTTGCCGTCGTGGCGGCCAGCGCCTCGCAGCCGCGGTTGAGGCTGCCTCCGTTGTAGTAGAGGGCGAAACGGCTCATGGCTTCCTCCGTTTTCATTCATGGCCGACCGGCGCGCTGCCGGCGCGGTATCCGCTGCAATGATAGTCAAAATGCCGGCGCGTTGTCAAACCCGCCTCAGCGGTAAACGCCGTAACGGTGCGCCGCGCGATACATTTCGATGACGTTCTCCACCGGGCTGTTGTCCTGGATGCAGTGGGCGGGGGCAAAATGGTAGCCGCGGCATTCCATCATCGTCTCGAGCGTTTTCAGCACGTGTTCGCGCGTCTGCTCCGCCGTGCCGAACGCCAGGGGGAAACCCGTGGAGATGCAGCCCCTGAAATTGAGCCGCCCGCCGAAATGCTCTTTTAAATACCGCGGGCTCATATCGGCCGCTTCGGGCTGAAGGGTATCGACGCCGCTGACGCCCATCTCGATGAAATCCTCGTACGCCCACGAGGAACTCCCGCAGGTATGCACCATAACCGGCAGGCCGTAGGCTTTCGCCAGGTCGACGAATTTCTGGTGCCGCGGGCGGAACACCCGGCGGAACAGGTCCGGGCTGATCATCGGCGCGCGCTGCGTGCCGAGGTCCTCGCCCAGCCACATGAAATCGATTTTTTTGCCATACCGCTCGAGCGTGCGTTCCATGACTTTCAGGTGCATGTCGATGCGGCGGTCGATGAAGCGCAGCGCCGCCTCGTTGCCGGTCAGCAGATGGACGAGCACATCCTCCATCCCCATGATGCGGCCGTTGGAGTTGATGATGTCCGGCACGCCCGCGCCGCCGATAAAAACGGCGAAATCCGCATGCTTTTCGATTTGCGCCCCGACGGCGTCCAAGTCGAAATCGTCCGGGTCGGGCACGGGGAAGGCCGCGATGGTATCGTCGTCCGCGTCTTGGAGAGGGAAGTCGCAGTAATCCTCGTAATACCCGGCGGCGTTCTCGATACGGCGCGTGTAGGAGCCCTCGACCGGGTTGATGCGGCGCCCTTCGATCTGCTTGAAAATACAAGGCCCCGTATAAGGCGCTCCGACCCCGCGGCAGTCGACGCCGAGGGCGCGGTTCAACGCCTCCCTGTCGCCCGCCGGCAGGCCCAGCGCCGCCGCCAGCCTTGCGTGGATACCGGGGTTCGCCTCGTAACCGATGGGCACGCGGTCGGTTTTTTCAAAGGCAAAGGTTTTCAGCACCCTGGTTTTCGCCGTCATGGTTTCCTTTGCTTTTTCGATCACGGCCACAGGCAAACCCCTTTTCGCGCATGTTTCTCATCAAGGGCATTATAGCACAAAGCGGCGGACGTTTGATTGACATAAAATGGGCCAGATGTTAACATATAAGAAACAAACACGGCCGGAATATGGATTTGAAATATACAGCACCGTTCATCAGACCGGGACAACGATGGTTGCCGGCCGGCATCGGGCACCCTTCGCGCCGGGCGTTTTACAAGGGGTTTATGCGGATATCAGCCGCAGTTTATAATCAAAGGAGGTTTTGACATGGAGAAAAAGAAGGCGGACAAACTGACCACCGCGGCCGGCGCTCCGGTCGACGGCAACCAGAATTCCATGACCGCCGGCCCGCGGGGGCCGATGCTGCTGCAGGACACCTGGTACCTCGAAAAACTCGCGCATTTCGACAGGGAGGTCATCCCCGAGCGCAGGATGCATGCCAAAGGCTCCGGCGCCTTCGGCGTGTTCACCGTCACACAGGACATTACGCGCTACACCAAAGCGAAGATTTTTTCCGAAATCGGCAAGCAGACCGAGATGTTCGTCCGTTTTTCGACCGTCGCGGGTGAACGCGGCGCCGCGGACGCCGAGCGCGATATCCGCGGTTTCGCGATGAAGTTCTATACCGAGGAGGGCAACTGGGATTTGGTCGGCAACAACACCCCGGTCTTCTTCCTGCGCGACCCGCTGAAGTTCCCCGACCTCAACCGCGCCGTCAAACGAGACCCGCGTACCAATATGAGGAGCGCGACCAACAACTGGGATTTTTGGACCTCCCTGCCCGAGGCGCTGCACCAGGTGACCATCACCATGAGCGACCGCGGCATACCCCTGTCGTACCGCCACATGCACGGCTACGGCAGCCACACCTTCAGCATGATCAACGCCGCCGGCGAACGGGTATGGGTCAAGTTCCACCTTAAAACCTGCCAGGGCATAAAAAACCTGACCGACGCCGAGGCGGAGGCGGTAATCGCCAAAGACCGCGAAAGCCATCAGCGCGACCTGCTCGAGGCCATCGACAGGGGCGACTACCCCCGCTGGAACATGTTTATCCAGGTGATGACAACCGGGCAGGCGGACCGCATGCCCTATAACCCCTTCGATCTGACAAAGGTCTGGTCGCAAAAAGATTTCCCCCTCATTGAAGTGGGCTACTTTATTCTCAACCGCAACCCGGCGAACTACTTCCTCGACGTCGAGCAGGCGGCTTTCAACCCCGCGCACGTCGTGCCCGGCATCGGTTTTTCGCCCGACAGAATGCTGCAGGGCCGGCTGTTTTCCTATGGCGACGCCCAGCGCTACCGGCTCGGCGTCAACCATGACCAGATACCGGTCAACGCGCCGCGCTGCCCGGTCAACAGTTACCACCGCGACGGGCAGATGCGCGTCAACGACAACGCCGGCAGCACAGTCGGCTACGAGCCCAACAGTTTCGGCGCCTGGCAGGAACAGCCCGACTACAGAGAACCGCCTCTGCCTTTAAGCGGCGCGGCGGACCGCTGGGATTTCCGCGAGGACGACGACGATTACTACACGCAGCCGGGCAATCTCTTCCGCCTGATGAGCCCCGAACAGCAGCAGGCACTTTTTGAAAATACCGCGCGCGCCATGGGCGACGCTCCGGAGTTCATCAAACTCAGGCATATCGCCAACTGCTCGAAGGCGGACCCCGCCTACGGCAAGGGCGTCGCGGACGCCCTGGGCTTAAAAGCTTAGCGGTTCCCTCATGCCATCGCAAGGGGGCGCGGACAAGCGCTCCCTTGTGTTTTTCTGCCTAGCCGGGCGGCCTTCGGACACTTGTTAAAAAAGTCGCTTATATTTCTATTCCATCATATATCGTCCTATACGATAATATATAATATTCCCAACTTTGGGCTCAGGGCGCCTCGACGGCGCGAATTTTGAAGGAGGTATTATCCCGATGCAATTGCTCCAGATTATCGAAAAGCATGGGCGTCAGCCGGAAGACCTGATCAGCATCCTGCTGGACTATCAGGCCTGCAAAACCGACAACTACATTTCCGAGGATGACGTCAAGATGCTGGCACGGCAGCTCAACCTGACGGAAAGCAGGATTTACAGCGTCCTTACGTTTTACACGCTGCTTTCGACCAAACCGCGCGGCAAATACGTCGTCCAGGTCTGCAACGACGTGCCCTGCTACGTCAAAGGTTCGGTCAACGTGCTTAAAATCCTTGAAAAAACCCTCGGCATCCAGGAGGGCGAAACCACCGCGGACGGTGTTTTCACGCTCGAGTTCACCAGCTGCCTGGGCTGCTGCGACAAAGCGCCGGCCATGAGAATCGGCGGCCAGCTCTACGGCAACCTCGATGAAGGCAAAATCGGGGAAATTATCGCGAAATACAGGGGGCAATGACATGAAGACGAAAAATGAAATTATCAAAACCCTCGTGACCAAACGCTGCGGCGTGATCAAACCGGATTCCATCGAGGAGTTTATCGGCGCGGGCGGCTATCAGGCCGTGGTCAAAGCGTTCTCCATGCAGCCGGAGCAGATTATCGGCGAGGTCAAGGCCTCCAACCTCAAGGGCCGCGGCGGCGCGGGCTTCCCGACCGGCATCAAGATGGACGCCGTCCTGAAGGCGGAAGGCAGCCCCAAATATATCATCTGCAACGCCGACGAAGGCGAACCCGGCAATTTCAAAGACAAATATTTGATGGAAAACGACCCCCATCAGCTGCTCGAAGGCATGATCATCTGCGCTTATGCGGTCGGCGCCTCGCACGGCTACATCTACATCCGCGGCGAGTACGGCGATTCCATGACCGCGCTCGAAAAGGCCATCGCCGACGCAAAGGCGAACGGCTGGCTCGGCGCCAACATCAAAGGCAGCGGTTTTTCGTTTGACGTCATGGTTCATTCCGGCGCGGGCTCCTACGTCTGCGGCGAGGAATTCGCCCTCATCGAGTCGCTGGAAGGCAAGCCCGGCAGGCCCCGCAACAAGCCGCCCTATCCGACGACGGCCGGCTTCCGGGACAAACCCACCATGATCAGCAACGTCGAGACTTTTTCGAATATCGGCATCATCGTCAACGGCGGCGGAGAGGCCTTCAAAGCCATCGGCACCGAAACCTCCGCGGGCACGAGGTTAATCAGCCTGTCCGGCAACGTCAAAAATCCCGGCGTGTACGAAGTCCCCTTCGGCGTCACGCTGGCCGACATCGTTTACGGGCTGGGCGAAGGCGCCCCCGACGGGCAGAAAATCAAAATGGTCCAGCTCGGCGGCGCGTCGGGCCCCATCATTCCGCCCGAACTGCTCGACATCCGCCTTGATTACAAAGATCTGGCCGACGAGGGCATTTCCATCGGTTCCGGCGCGGTCATCGTCATCGACGAGCGTTTCGGTATGATGGAAATCCTTGAGCGGATTATGAAGTTCTTCTGCCGCGAATCCTGCGGCAAATGCACCCCTTGCCGCGAGGGCAACCGGCAAATTCTCAACATCCTCAACAAATTCATCGCCTGCAAGGCGAGCGAAGAGGATATCAAGAACCTCACCTCGATATGCAACGTTATGTGCCTGACTTCCTTCTGCGGGCTTGGTCAGGCCGCTCCCACGGCAGTTCTGACCACACTCAAATATTTCGGCGGGGAATATACAGGGCGCCTCGCCGCGAAATCCTGAAGCCTTGAAGGAGGGAACATCAGATGATTGAATTGACGATAAACAACCGGAAAGTCAGCGTGCCCGAAGGCACGACGATTCTCGATGCCGCCAAAAAACTCGGCATCACTATCCCGACGCTGTGCTACTTCCCGAACCAGAAGACAAAAGCCAACTGCCGAGTCTGCGTCGTCGAGGTCGACGGTTACAGGACCCTGCAAACTGCCTGCTCCACGCCTGTCGCCCCCGGCATGGTGGTCAAAACCAACTCCCCCAAGGCGCTGGAAGCCAGGAAGGTCAACATTGAACTCATCCTCGCCAACCACGACGCCAGATGCCTCGAATGCAGCCGCAACCTCAACTGCGAACTGCAGAAAGTCGCCAACCAGGCCGGCATCACCGACAACCCCTTTGAGAGCGTTCTGGTCATGCAGGACATTGACGACAGCAGCCCGTCGATCGTCCGCAACCCTAACAAGTGCATCAAGTGCGGCCGTTGCATCGAGGTCTGCCGCGACGTGCAGGGCCTCAACATTATCGACGACGCCGGCCGCAGCGCCGATATGGGAGTCGTCCCTACGTTCGGGAAATTCCTCAACGATTCCAACTGCGTCGCCTGCGGGCAGTGCGCGGTAGTCTGCCCCGTCGCCGCCATCACCGAAAAAGACGAAATCGGCGTCGTTTGGGAAGCGCTCAGCGACCCGTCCAAACGCGTCGTTGTCCAGACCGCGCCCGCCGTGCGCGTCGCCCTCGGCGAAGAGTTCGGCATGGCCCCCGGTACCCCGGTGACCGGCAAAATGGCAGCATCCCTGCGCGCGCTCGGCTTTGATGACATCTTCGACACCAACTTCACCGCCGACCTGACCATTATGGAAGAGGGCACCGAATTCCTCACCCGCGTCAAAAACGCCCTCACCGGAGGCAAAGCGACGCTGCCGATGATCACCAGCTGCAGCCCCGGCTGGATCAACTTTGTCGAAATCAATTACCCCGAGCTGCTCGACCATCTTTCCACCTGCAAATCCCCCCACCAGATGCTCGGTGCGCTGATTAAGACTTATTACGCCAAAAAGATCAATGTCAAGCCCGAGGATATGTTTGTCGTTTCCGTCATGCCCTGCACGGCGAAAAAGTACGAGGCGAAACGCCCCGAACTCAGCGTCGACGGCATCCATCCCGATGTCGACGCGGTGCTGACCACGCGCGAACTTGCGCGCATGATCAAGCAGGCGGGCATCGATTTCGTCAACCTGCCCGACGAGGATTTCGACAACCCGCTCGGCCTTTCCACCGGCGCGGCGGATATTTTCGGCGTCACCGGCGGCGTTATGGAAGCGGCGCTTCGCACCGTCTATGAAATCGTCACAGGCCGTGAACTGCCTTTCGACGGCCTGCATGTCAAACCCATCGTCGGCCTCGAGGGCATCAAAGAAGCGACCATTAAAATCGAGAACCCGGTCGCCGACTACGCCTTCCTCGACGGCGTCGAGGTCAAAGTGGCGGTCGCCAGCAGCACCAAGAACGCCAAAGTCCTCATGGACCAGATTGCGGCGGGCACATCCCCCTATCATTTCATCGAGATCATGGGCTGCCTGGGCGGCTGCATCACCGGCGGCGGCCAGCCGCGTTCAGCCGACCCCGACGTCAGAATCAAGCGCCTGGGCGGTATGTACAGCGTCGACGAGGCGAAAGTCCTCAGGAAGTCGCATGACAACCCCTATGTGAAATCCATCTATGAGGAATACCTCGGCGCGCCCAACGGCCATCTGAGCCATGAACTGCTCCATACCCACTACAACAAGCGCGGCAAGGCCTGACCGGGCCGAGCCGTCCGAATGACCGATCCGAACGGCCTCCCCGATGAAACACAGCGGGGAGGCTTTTTACCTAAGGACCGCGGCGGGGAACCATATCCTGTGTTGCCCCGGGAGCCCAACCTCTAAGTTGTTTCGCGACGGCTCTTCTGCACAGGCGGGCCAAGATAGATAGTCTGAGTACTTGCCTCTCCTGCATCGGGAGTGGCGGCAGGCGATAGCCTGACGGTGAGGTCGTTCTTGTTTTTAACTCTCAGCTGCTTCGTAACAGCTTTTTCCCCGAAAACGGGAAACCTTTTATCACTTCGTTATATTTTCTCCGACAGGAAATTTCCCGAACAGGCAAGCCAAGTCAGATAAAGGATGAAAAAATGAGCGAACCATGCGATAAAAAGTGCGGCAGCTGCTCCAAAGACTGCGCGGACCGAAAAACCCCGCAGGATTTCAGCGCGCCGGCCAATCGGGGCAGTAACATTAAAAAAGTCATCGGCATTGTCAGCGGCAAAGGCGGCGTCGGCAAATCGCTGGTTTCAGCTCTGCTGGCCGTCGAAATGAACCGCAGAGGATTCAACGCGGCCATTCTGGACGCGGACGTCACCGGCCCGTCGATTCCCAAAGCTTTCGGCATCACGCTCAAAGCGCAGGGCGGCGAAACGGGCCTGCTCCCGGTGGTGAGCCGGACCGGTATCCGCGTGATGTCCGTCAACCTGCTGCTGGAGAATGAAACGGACCCCGTCGTCTGGCGCGGGCCCATCATCGGCAACACGGTTAAACAGTTCTGGACCGACGTGGCCTGGGGCGATGTAGATTACCTGTTCGTCGACATGCCGCCGGGTACCGGCGACGTGGCCCTGACGGTTTTCCAGTCGCTGCCGGTCGACGGCGTCATCATCGTCGCCTCGCCGCAGGAACTTGTCGCAATGATCGTGTCGAAGGCCGTCAAAATGGCGGAGATGATGCATATTCCCGTACTCGGCCTGGTTGAAAACATGTCCTATTTCCGCTGCCCGGACTGCGGAAAGGAATACCGGATATTCGGCGAAAGCCGCATCGAGGCAGTAGCCGTGCGGCACGGCCTGCAAGTGCTGGCCAGCCTGCCGCTCGACCCGGCGCTTGCGGACGCCTGCGACAACGGCGCCGTCGAAGATTACGCCGGCAGGCCGCTCGGCCGTGTGGCCGATATCATCGAAGTGTCAGTGTAACCGCAGGCAGAGCTTTTATTCCGGAAAGGGTGGCATGGATGAAAACAATCCGCATCGCCTATATCGGCGGAGGGTCCAAAGACTGGGCGCACAAATACTTTGCCGACCTGCTGACGCAGGACTTGCTGTGCGGGCAGCTCGCGCTGTTCGACATCGATATGCCCGCCGCCCGGCGCAACAAGCGGTATTTCGACAAACTGGTGCGCGACAACCCCGCCCGGGTGAAAAGCGCCTGGGAATGCAGCGTCACCGACACCATCGAGCAGGCGCTCGCCGGTGCGGACTTTGTCGTCATTTCCATCCTGCCCTATTCGCTGAAAAATATGAAGGTCGACGTGCACTACCCGGAAAAGTACGGCATCTGGCAGTCCGTCGGCGATACGACAGGCCCCGGCGGCTATTCCAGGGCGCTGCGGACCATCGCCTATTTCAGGCATTTTGCCGCCAAAATCCGCGAATGCTGCCCGGACGCCTGGGTCATCAACTACACCAATCCCCTCGCCATGTGCGTCAACACGCTGTACAGGGAGTTCCCGGCCATCAAGGCCTTCGGCTGCTGCCATGAGGTATTCGGCGCGCAAAGTCTGCTCGCCGGCGTGTACGGCATGTACAGCTCCTTAAGCGAAGCGGGCAAAAAGAATTTTCTGGCCGCCGACCTCGAAGCGGTCAAAAGTGAACTGAAGGTAGACGCCAAACAATTCGGCTCTCCCCGGCATTTTAAGACCGTCGGGCGAAACGCCGTGAAGGTCAACGTTCAGGGCATCAACCATTTCACCTGGTTTGACAAAGCGGAGATCGACGGCCTTGACCTGCTGCCCCTGTACGCGGCTTATATCAAAATGTTCCGCGCCAACAACCTCGGCCGTCTCGGCCCGTTTGTGCCCGGGCTTGTCAAAAGGAAGCGCAACGAAGAGAGCGTCAAATACGCCCTGTTTGAGCAGTATGGCCGCGTGGCGGCTGCGGGCGACAGACATTTGGCGGAGTTCGTGCCCGCCATGTTCCTGGCCGACAAACACGTGCTGAAGGACGGCTTCTTCCTGACGCCCGTCAACGGCAGGATACTGTATAACGCTTTATTGAAAACGAGGACCAAACTGCTCAACCTGCCCCTGTTGAAAGCGAAATTGAAAACTTCCGGCGAGGAAGGCGTCAGGCAGATGACGGCCCTGTGCGGCCTGGGCGATATGCGCACCAACATCAACATGCCCAACCGCGGCCAGGCGCCCAACCTGGTGATGGGCACCGCAGTGGAAACCAACGCCCTGATTTCGCTCGACAGCGCCGTACCCGTCAACGCGGGCGATATGTCCGAAGAGACCGCCGAGCTGGTCAACATCCACGCGCAAAATCAGAAGGATTTCGTTGACGCCTATTTTGAAAAAGATAAAAGCAAACTGCTGGCCGTTTTCCTCAACGATCCGGCCGTGCAGAGAATCGGCGCCGAAAACGGCAAGCGGCTTTTTGAGGAGATGATACGCCCCAACGCCGCCTGCCTCGAAGATTTCCTGCTGCAATAACCGCCCGCCCGAGCCCCGGAAAAACTTTGACGGCGCAGCGGCAGGCGCGGGTATCATGAACCCGCTTATCAAGAATAAACGCAAAGGAATCAGCCATGCTTTCGAAAAAGATGCTCCTGATTATCAATCCCGTTTCCGGCAG
>Ga0116184_10001250_pt1 | contig 25248 bp, 20 predicted proteins | sample AD_JPNNA5_MetaG_FD_89886 | JGI IMG/M metagenome (GOLD analysis project Ga0116184, IMG submission 89886) | Active sludge microbial communities of municipal wastewater-treating anaerobic digesters from Japan - AD_JPNNA5_MetaG | ecosystem: Engineered > Bioreactor > Anaerobic > Digestate | place... | reverse complement strand
AACTGGATAGTAATCAGGATGAGGGGCAGTACCATTCTGAAATGCTGATGGTTCAATAAATGTTCCCCACCAGAATTCCCATGCTCCAATTATGGTAAAAGTCTTTTGATTGGAAAATTGAATTGATGAAAGATCTGCAATGCCCTGAACTGCTCGTATTGAATCTGATGCATATGCAATTAAATTGAAGCAAATCAACAGCGTGAGCAATAATATTTTTTTTCTATTCATGTTAATATTCCCTTTATTAATTATTGTAGTATATCATGAAGATTGTGAAAAGGGTTAGTTCAGCAAAATAAATTTTGCCCTTGCTCATTTATAATAAAATATAGTTATTTCCACAATCTTCGTGACACAAATAGAGGAGGATGCTCTTAGCTGCCTTCCTTAATGAATGCATCCTTATACCCCAGGGAACGAGCATACATGAGTGCAACACCAGTTTCATCTTTTTTAAGCGGACCAAGGTACAGTCTAAAGACTGTTTTACCCTTTACGACTGCTTTTTCAATAAAAACAGCGTATCGATTTCCCAATCCTTGAACAGCTTTTTGTAATGCTTCTTCGGTTGTAAACGATGCTATCTGAATATAGAAGAAACCTTTTTCCAGAGCAGAACCTGTAGTCTGCGCAATTTGAGCCTGTGTTGTTGGCTTTTGCTGGGTAACTTGAGGCTTGGTAGCTTCTGCACTCGATGAAGTAGTTGATGGTGAAACTGCTTGTGGTGGACGCTCTGTAGTTGGAACCATAGATATAACCGTTTCTCCTGGTGGGAGGCTTTGAGGAGCAACAACAGTTACAACCTGCTGTTTTGGATCCTGTAAAGGCACTGTTTCAAGCTGAATAACAGTTTCTGCAGCTTGCATATATGGTTTTCGATAGCTTAATATTGCGCTCGGGTTCTTATCTTCCACTGTAACAAAACTTTCTGCCAGTGATACTGTAGGTATCGTCTGATCTGGTAGAGGCTGATACCCCAGATAGGTTACAGGAATTTCTTCTGCTGCCATGAGCGGATCTCTTAAATCAACTGAAACTGGCTCATGGACCGTTTGTTGAAATCGATATGCATAGAGTACTGCTTTTTCTGATTCTTTAAGTCCCGGTTCTAACAGATCCATTGTAGCTTGAGATGTAAAAGGTGATCGTAAACCCAGTGCATACAGCAATGCCTGCTCTTCTGGTGTTGTGTCAGGATCAGCTAAATCTGCGAGTACGGAAGCGGGTAGGGGAGCAAACAAGCGTGTATCATAGACCAACCCTTTCTCAGTCTGTCCTACTTCGGGTTCAAGCAGTGCTACTTCTGGCTGATTCTGGGTCACCTGGAACCAGGTTTTATCAATAATTGTTGCTCGTTCTGCAGGGTTTACAAGCGGTTCTACATAACCGGGAAGATTAAACGCAAGTGATGTTCCCAGTAACCCGAGCCGTTCAAGTACCAGTGCTTTTTCTCGTTCGGGAGCTGGAAGTTCCATATACGGTGTATCAACCGGTTTTATCGCTGCTCCCTGTCGTACATACGAAATACCACTTTCTTTTGAACGAGGCACTGGTTCTGCATAAATATCTTTTTGCTTTACTACCTGATTTAAGGGAATACTGATAAGCGTATAGAGTTCTGGTTGTGCCATGACTGCTTGCATTTGTTGAGGTTGTTGCACAACAGCTTCTGGTATCTGAGTGGTTTGTGGCTGTGGAGCTGTTAGCTGCTGAGCTGGTGTAACAGGCTGAGCCGCAACTTGTCCAGGTTTTGCGTCAGGAACCGGGAGACCGCTTATGATAATTGTTCTAATGGGTTTAGGTTTACCATCATAGACCTGTGGTTGTTCAGATGGTGTGCTTGCCCCAGCCGGCTGAGCTGTTGCAGGTTGAGTAGCTGTCGGTTGCGTTGATGGTGCTTGTGGTCGAACAGGTTGACCAGTTGTTCCTGGTTTGGTTTCTGGTACAGGCATTCCAATTACCTGACTCTGTTGAGGAACGATTCGCGTTTGAGATGTATCTGGCTGTACCTGTTGCGTCGGTGGTTGTGTTTGGGTAGCTGTTTGTGGCACTCCGGTTTGAGGCGCGCTCACTGGTGCAGTAACTGCATACCCTAATCGAGCAAGTTCTGTTTCTGCTTTTTTCTTAAGATCATCTGCATCGGTGCCGCTTACGGATGAATTCACAGAACCGAGTGTTTGTCCTGTCATACGGGGATTTGTGAGCCGAACTATTGCTGTTGTGCCTGCAATAATCCCCAATTCCTGAGCTGCTTCAGGAGATAATGCAATCAATATTCCGGTTGTAGCCAATTCGCGGGTTATTATAATAGTAACAGTTTTATTGTTTGCTAGATTAGTCACATCAATAATAGTATTCCGTGGAAATGAGTTACAGGCGCCATAGTAGCCTTGCAGAGGAAAATCTCCATATGCGCCTACAATTGCACTGCCATCCCACGAAGATGCAAAAACACAGAGCACGCTTACAATGAGTACTATAATTACAACAACTCTGCTTTTTTTCATATAAACTCCCCTGCTAATAACGCATAGAAACTTTTGCTGTAATATCTTTTATCACGAGTGTTCCTAATGTATGGTAATACTGCATATATTCTTGTCTTGAAACGGCTTTGAGTGTGGGAATTGCAATTTTTCCTTTGTATACTTCTTTTCCCGAATCAAGCTTAACAATACGATACTGTATTTCTGCCGGTTTTAGTTTTAGGTCAGTAATTTCAATATAAATATAGACTTCATAGTCTATAAATGCCTCAGCATCTTCACTTGTGGGAATTGCCGCTGTAAACGCTGCCTTATCTGCCTTTTTAGGCAAGCTATTGGTGCCCATAAACCCTTGCTCAAATAGCTCCATGAGGCAGCCGCCTATCATTGCTTCGATGAACGGTAGCACTTGCTGTTCTTCTACTGGAGATGACCAGAGCAGATTGATGTTTACGGTCTGTGCTGCAAGGAGCGTTGTAACGAGCAGCAAACATGCTGCAAAGCTTATAAATCTTTTCATGAAAACCTCAATGTCCCACACTATGATATCTCATTTCAAATATCGGTACCTTACTGCTTGAGTTGAGTGCTTTTATCGCATACTGCATTGCAAATTTACCGTTTCGTGGTACAATTACAACATGCATCCAGGTAGGAATCTTATAAAGCGGGAGTGCATTGTATGAAAAAGTGTACATTATGTGTTTTTTGTTTTTGGTTTGTCGTTGTACTGCTCACTGCTCAAACTGTCAATCAAGATGAACTTTCTTCAACTGCAAATAAGACAATTGAGTTTATCAATTATGTCGGTCCTCATGATTTTATAAATACTGTTGCTGAAATTAGAGGAATCGGACAGGGTATGGGACAGGCAGTGAGAGCAGGTACGGGACAATCAGGCAATCGGCAAACGTATTTTGTGCTTCATCTTGTAGACCCTGCCACTCCTAGCGGATTCGATGCTGATATTCTGTTTCTTGGACCAAATGCCAGAGTTGATCACATCAAAAATTTACGGCTCATTATTTCAGGTTATCTTGAAAAAGCATATGGCTACTCTCAAAAAGATGCAGACTTGCTCGCATTGTTTATAACAATCTACAATGCAGTCTATCGAAAAGACATTGCCTATTTTCAAAGCAAATATAAACCGCTCGTGCTTAAAGAACTTACTCCAGATAATGCAGGACTCTCCATACGCTGGGATGAGTGGGCAGGAAAATCACGCATCGTTATTCCACTGACGACAAAACCAGGTTCTCCAACAGGTTCCGGAGTTGCAACTGGTCCTATCAGTGACAAGCAGGTAGTGCAGAGCCTGAAAGAAGAAACAGGCGGAACAGCAGCAGAACAGCGCCAGCAGATGGTTGATCTCCGCGAAGAGGAAATACAGCAACAGGAAAAAGCCTTAGCAGAAGAAAAAGCGCGCATTGCTCAAGAAGAACAGGCGCTCCAGGAACAACAGAAAAAACTCCAGGAACAACAGGAGCAGCTTGCAGGCGGTGGGCAGCAAGCAACTGTCGAAGAAACAGAAGCTGCAAAAGCCGAACGAGCTAAACAACAAGAAGAACTCGCACGACAGCAGGAAGCCTTGCAGCAGCAACAGGCACAGCTAGAGGAACAAAAGAAACAAACGGAGCAGCAGGAACAGGCTTTAGCGCAGCAAAAAGAGGAAGTAGCTCAAGAACGACAGGCTATTGCAGAAGATCAAAAAAAAGAAATTGCTGCACAGGTTGCCGCACAGGAGCAGCCACCGAAAGGCAATGTCGTGTTTGAACTCCTCGATCCTAACAGCCCACTGGCTCGGTTGATACTCCTTGACTTAACTACAGGAAATCGTATAAAAAAGAGCGAAATCAATACGATGCGTGCTAATACAGCATTTGATGCAGGCGATTACTTTATTGCTGTAGCAGGTCAAAACACCAATGCTGGTGGAGTTGTGCGGCTTGTTGCTGTTTCTAAATCAACGTTCGAAGTTCTAGCACAGTCGGAGGAAGCAGTGTTTCCCGATGCACGTATTGTGAAGATTGGTCAGTTTATCTATACCATTATTAAAAAGGATGATACATGGGTGCTGGGCAAATACGATCCGCAAAAACTCACACTGCTTGCTACGTCATCAGCAGTAAGTCCATGGTCAGCAATTATGGAAGTAGACTCAAAAATTATCATACAAGGACCAAAGGGTTCCTTCTATTTGCTCAAGCCAGACAACCTGTCGTTGGAAAAAGAAATCAAGTAATCTTTAAGCCGTTCAGCATTTCTGAACGGCTTTTTTTATAAGGGAGGCATTATGAAACAAGGAGTATTCAAAGGACGGTCAATCAGTGTTGTGAATGATTTTTCACTTGATGAACAGCGGTATCTGTACCAGAAAGCACGTGAGCTTAAAACTGCAATTATCAATAAGAGCAGTGCGGTTGATAGTTTTAGAATAAACAGAAAAGATTTTTCAGCATATCTCATTTTTCTTGAAAACTCGACACGGACTCGTGAATCGTTTAAAAATGCAGCTGAATTTCACCAGGTTCGCGTTAACATGTTTGATTCTGCAACATCGTCATTCGCAAAAAATGAAAGCATTACAGACACAATAAAAATGCTCGTTGGCTATGCGCCAGAATCCTGTTTTATAATACGGTCAAAACTGGAAGGCACCTGTACCTGGCTGGACTACTATATTGGTGCCTGGGCAGAAGAACATGGTCACGCAAGGCCATCCTTTATCAATGCTGGAGATGGCAAGCACGAACACCCTACACAAGAATTCCTCGACGAATTTACGTTTCTTGAACACCTGCAGTGGGATATGTCATCGATTCACGTTGCGCTCATCGGAGACCTTTACCATGGCAGAACGGTGCATTCAAAAGCAGATGGCTTGCGAATTTTCAAGCACGTAACGGTTGATCTTATTGCACCGCAAGAACTCATGATGCCTGCGTACTACATCAATAAAATGAAAGAAAACGGTTTCACAGTGCGGATTTTCTCATCACTCGATGAGTATCTGGCTTCCGGTGAAACTGCCCGAATCTGGTACTTTACAAGACTGCAGCTAGAGCGCATGGGAGACAGCGTATTGGAAAAAGCACCACTCTTGCGAAAAGCAGTCACGTTCCGTCCTGATATGATGGAAAAACTGGGACCAGGAACGCGTTTTTATCATCCGCTGCCTCGTGATCGGTTAAACCCGGTAATTCCATCATTCCTCGATGAGACACCACTCAATGGTTGGGACGAACAGTCCGCAAACGGATACTATACGCGCATTATCGAAATGGCACTGTGCGCAGGACATCTCGGAGACGATTTTTCTGGCACAAACCATGCAGAACCTGAGTTTACCGACGATTTTATTGTGGAAGCACCAATTGTTAAGCATGAAAAGCCAGAATATAAAATAGGTATAAAACCTGTAGAAAATGGCCTTGTTATAGACCATATAGCAACGGGATTCCCTATTGCTGCAATCTGGGACAGAATCGATGCTATCCGCAAGCTCATGAATTTGAATCTGCGTTCTTCGCATGGTGTGTATCATTCAAACAAAGGTCCTGATGTTTTTAAAGGAATAATTTCTATACCGGACCTGCAGACATTTGGAGAAAAAAACTTAAAACGTCTCGGTGCAATCTCACCCGGTTGTACGCTCAATATTATCCAGAACCACACAGTGGTAAAAAAGTTCAGACTCGGTATGCCACCTCGTATTTATAATTTTAGTGATATTTCCTGCAAAAATGAAAACTGCATATCACATCCAAAACATCAGGAACATATCGAACCGTATTTCATACGAAAACGAACACCAGAAGGCAAAGATATATTTATCTGTAAATGGTGTGAAAAAGAGCATGATTTTTCAGAGATCTGGGATTTATAAATAGGTAGACAAAATTTTAGTGTCACCAAGCTTGTGAAACGCTACCTTGTGTGCGCATATCACCGGTTTGGTGACAGCACTCATTGAGCGTGATCAGATAAACAAAAATGACAGTGGGTTTTGAGTGAGCATTGCCCGTTTTAAGCTATGATCGAGATCCGATTCCAGAAACCCCTTGATGTATGAACGGTATGAGTCGATTTTCAGGAGATTGATGAGGAAATCTGTACCAAACATGATTCGATTGCGGAGCAACTCGCTAATCGTATCAGTTTTGCTATTGATAAACGTTTCAAGCCATGTCCAGTATGCAAAATCACATCCATTGAACGATACATCGGTGTAAATGTGCGGATAGCGGTTCATAAGCGTAACAATAGAGTCTGTCCAGCTGTTGGCAGTTTTGCGATTCTCCTGGTATCGGTGTCCAAAATGTGCAAAATTAAGATAGAGCTCGGGATAGTGTTCAAGCACAGGAAGCCATCGTTCTGGATTTGTGTAGTGTTCTGCTTCTGGTAATGGAATTACCCGGTAGCCGCCATCATCACAATGTGTTGTTATGGGTATTTGTTTCTGTTCACAGTATTGATAGAGTGTTTTGCATGCTTCGCGCGCGAGCGGATTATCAGGCCAGGGATCAAAACCAAGCGGCGGATATAATTTTATGCCGGAAAACAGTGCAGGAGGAAGTCGATTGAGCGAGCCATCCCAGTGCTCCAGTGCAAGGCTAGCCTTTACCTGTTTATTCAGGTCACGCTTATATGATCGAAAATAGCGATTAAGGAAAATGAGCACCTCGTCAGGAGTCATCCAGCTTGGATCTACACCTAAAAAGGGACGAACAATGAGCCTGCCTTGAGCAGGATGTTGCAAAAAGCCCCTTCTGTGTGGTTTTTGATGTTCTTTGAGATACTGACGGATACCATGAAGTATTTCCAGAATCGTAAATGTATGATGCTTTTCTGTTGGCTGGTTATAGTAAATGTCCGGTGTAATTCGTGCCGGACGTGAAAAATCCATCAGGAGCGGACAGATAATCATGCTGTCATATATGTCACCGAGTATATGAAATGCTCCATTGTGCAAAATAGGATTTGTATCGGCAGGGCCTATAGTTCCTGCAAGGTCATCGTGCATAAGCCCGATAATTGCCGATGCATCGTTATCTGCAACTGCAATTGTGTTGCGTATGGCAGAACCGCGATTACTAAATAGGCTTGTTAACAAATATTTCGGTGCTGAAATTTGTGTCTTGAGATATTCAAACGGACGGTGCGCTAGTGCATCGATAAAGGTACCGACATTGGGACGGGAAAGCGTCATGATATGGCAGTGAACATCTACGATGAAGCGCATGGCAGTTTTCCTGCATTCTCATTGGTAAGAGTATTTCGTTTTTGAATGATAGTTTGCGCTGCCCGGATAATAGTGCTGTCAGCACCAAGCATGTCCGCAATTGCAAGCGCATCGCTCTGGATATCTGAGCCAGTATCAGGACACACAGCATAACACATATGCTGGTTGATACTCATGAGACGGTCCTTAAGTGGAGCGTGTTCATCTAAACAGGCAACAGCCTGTTCATGGTTAAGGCCTTTCATCTTTATATAGTATACATCAGTATAGCGTTCTATGCCTCTAAAATGTGTTGCAAAAATCGAAGTAATTGCAGGTTTTTTACGGTAGGCATCGACCACAGCAGAGAGGAGTGCTTCGGCTTCATGGCTTCCGGTTGTTCGAGCAAATTCGTCGAATGCAATGAGACCATCATCAACCTGAGACCATACGGAGTTAAAACGCCAGATTTCAAAACCAAAACCAGAAAGTCCTGTAAGCCGCTCGCCATAGAGTTCACCCACATACCGTATATGTTTGTATACTCGTGTTTCAAAAGAACGAGCTGGCACAAAAAAACCGCACTGTGCAAGAAGCTGGAAAAAGAGCAGCGTTTTGAGCGCTACAGTTTTTCCGCCCATATTGGAGCCAAATAATACGGTGGTGTTTTTTTGAAGCGAAATGGTGAGCGGAGTATATGCAAGACCTAAAGCAGTACATTCTTCTTCACAGGGGATATAGCGCCCATCATGAAGAGTCAAACAGTTGCTGCTTAAACATGGTCGTGTAAGCTTGTATGAAGTAATGAACAGCGCACATGCACGTGCGCGGTCATAGCGAATGATTGCCTCGATTGCACGATGAATTTCCGTGAGGGAAGTATTAATAACCTTTGAAAGCTCTGTGATAACTTCCTGTTCGACAAGCTGTTCCTGATTCCTGAGCTTTTCAAGTTCCTGTTCCAGCTTAATGAGCTCTGCATTGAGACTGGGTTTTACTATAAAATGGTTGTCATCGTAGGGCTCAAGATTAACGAGCGGTGAAGCAGTAAGGTTCTCAGTAACATGTGATGTGTCAACAATCACAAATTCGCGTTCATTGAGTGCAATATCAAACTGTTCCAGTATCGTTTCGTCGCGCGTGTGTTTTGCTTTGCTAATAAGTTCCTGAACGATGACTATGCGTTTTCTAATTTCTGGAAGTGATGGGTGATAGGAGTCTGCAAGGAAAAAGGTTTCTGCATCAGAGCCGCCCTGTTCAAGCAGTGCTGTAGCTTCACGTGCAACTGGTTTGAGCGCAAACCGTTCGGCAATATCGGGTGTGATTTCATGACAGATTGCTCTAAAGTTTGTTAAAAATTTTTTAAACTGGAAAAGTTCAATGATTTCATATGTGTCTTTTTCCGTTAGCGGAATGCGCGGGAGTCTTTTGAGATGGTAGGAAATCCTGTCCTGTGCAATAGACGATGGCGAAGCCTCGAGTGATGCAAACACAGCATCTATATCATCGTAGAGTGTCTCAAGCTTTTTCCTGTCTGTGTAAACAATGCATTTTGCATGCTCGTCTTTTGCCCATACCGAAAGCGGTGTCAATTTTTGTAGAAATGTATCAATCTGGGAAAAGCTCCACGCATCGTCATGCATACATACCTCCTTGCAGTGCGCCACCGTGGTTATGAGTCTTGATATGGATTTGAGAAAATGAGTTCTTTGAGCGGGAGATCGGGCACAGCATCATAAAAATCTTTAAATGAAAGACCGCGAACAATTACCGGTATACCCGCACAGGGAATTTTTCTCAAAACCATGAGCTGTTTTTCTGAGAGGAGCGATTTAAGTTCGCGATACGGTAAAAACACCCGTGTGAAATCTTTAAGGATCACTGTTTTAATGCGTTCAGGAATTGCATGAATTGTCTCAAGCGAGAGTACATCCGGCATGGTAAATGTGGTTTCTGTATCGATGAGCTCCGGTGATGCTTCATTGAGTGATAATAACATTAGCAAACGTGTGAGCGTTTCGATAGTTTTCTTAACGTTGACAGTATCAACACGGACGACATACACTAATTGTGAATTATGCCATGCACTTACCTGTGTAATTCTATTAAAAGCGCCATCAATAAGCACTGTGTGTGCTAATTTGTTTTCCTCAAGATACGTGAGTGTCCAGGTAATACTTGAATTACCTTCTCCGCTTGCCAAAATTACAGTACCAGCACGCTGTGCCCGTGCAATGCAGCAGTTCCCGAGTGATGTAGAGCCAGGAACAACTTCAAGAATTTCAGGGAAAATAGTGCTCGTTCTGAGGAATCGCTCCGGTGTTACTACAATAGTGCCTGGATTGATGTAAACCGAAGGCTTTTTTGTGCCATTGAGGAGATCCCGTGCTTCACCGTCATAGCCTGCAGTCATTACCGCAGGGGCATGTCCCTTCCTGACGAGTTTCTGTACGAGATAATTCATAAACTGCGTTTTACCGCAATTTTTTTCCGGACCGGTAATACAGGTTACGCGGCCCGGAAATGCGTTGATGTCAAGCATCGCGGAATATTATTTCTTTTTACGAGGAGTCTGCTGTGAAGGATTGCGTGCGGCTCGTACAAGATTTTTAGGTTCGAGTACTTTCTCATCACCCGATAAGAGCCGAGCTACACCGCAAGTAGCATTGAGGAGTAACTCATCGGAACAGAGTTTGCATTTACCGCAGTCTTCTCTGTACGAATCAGGTTCATCATAGGTAGTAATAACACCCTCGTAATTGCGGAGTATAACACGTTTTTCGTTTCGGGTAATAACATAATCCGGCATAACAGGAGTTTTTCCTCCGCCGCCAGGAGCATCAATAACAAATGTCGGAACGGCAAGACCGGTTGTGTGTCCTCGTAAATTTTCTATAATCTCAATGCCCTTACTTACTGGAGTACGGAAATGCTCAATACCCATAGAGAGATCGCACTGATAGATGTAGTACGGGCGCACACGAATGGTCAGCAATTTTTGCATGAGCTTTTTCATAATCACCGGACAATCATTGACATCACGGAGCAACACAGTCTGATTACCGAGCGGAATACCAGCATCGGCAAGCTTTCTGCATGCTTCACGGGCTTCTGCCGTTATTTCTTTAGGATGATTAAAATGGGTGTTTATGAATATCGGATGATATTTTTTGAGCATGTTAACAAGGTTGTCTGTTATGCGCATGGGCATAACGACTGGAGTTCTTGTTCCAATGCGGATAATCTCAACATGCGGAATAGCACGAATTTTTTGAATGATACTCTCAAGCCTTTCATCGGAAAGCACAAACGGATCACCGCCCGAAATGAGCACATCGCGGATAATCGGTGTTTTCTTAATATACTCGACTGCTGCATCTATTTGAGACTCAAGCATGTGCTGGTCTTCTTCTCCGACAATGCGTCGCCTTGTGCAGTGGCGGCAGTTCATTGAGCAGATATGCGTAACGAGGAGGAGGACACGATCAGGGTAGCGGTGTGTGAGTCCTGGTACCGGACTGTCAACATCTTCATGCAGTGGATCTGCCTGATCGCTCTCTGAAAAATGTGTTTCCATGATGCGGGGAATAGCCTGGAGTCTAACCGGACAGGTAGGATTGTTTCTATCGATGAGTGATGCATAGTATGGTGTTATTGCCATTCGGAATGTTTTGAGCACAGCACCGATATCAGCCTTTTCCTGGTCGGAGAGCGGAATAACTTTTGCAAGCGTTTCGACATCTTTAATGTCATTCCGCATCTGCCAGTGCCAATCATTCCATTCTTCCGGCGTTACATCCTTGTAGAGTGGAATGCTTCTATAGTCATACGATGGATAGTCATGCATAGATTAACCTCTCAGTTTAAGATACTGACGAACTTCGTCCGGTGTAGCAGGCGTTAATCCTGCTTCATGTGCAATACGTGCAGCACGCTCAACAAGCTGTGCATTGCTTGTCGCAAGTACACCCTTGCTATAGTACACATTATCTTCAAAACCAACACGTATCCAGCCGCCTGTGGCAATTGCGCCATATTGAGCAGGCAGAGAACTGCGTCCAATACCCATAACCGTAAAGTTTGCACCTTGCGGAAGCGCTCTGATAAACGCATTGAGGTTTTCTACAGAGTAGGGAACAGCGCCGGGAACATTGAGCACAAACCCATAGTGATATGGTTCCTCAAGAAGTCCCTCTTTAATAAGGTACTGGCTTGCATAGACATGCCCAAGGTCAAAACACTCGAGCGTTGCACGTACTTTACGTTTTTTAAACTCGGCTGCAAAGGTGCGCATAATTGGTAAGGTATTGACGATATACTCATCGCCAAAGTTTACCGTGCCGCAATCGAGCGAAGCCATTTCCGGTTCAAGCTCAATAACGGGGCGGAGGCGCTCCTCTGCGGTGTCACCAACAGCGCCGCCGGTGGTAATTTCGATAATAATATCGCTCTTGCGGCGGATAGCCTCAATTGCTTCTCTAAACCGGGCGACACTCTGTGTGGCTTTACCAGCTTCGTCGCGTACATGCAGGTGGAGAATTGCAGCACCGGCGGCGCGGCACTCTTCTGCCGTACGAGCAACTTCTTCTGGAGTAATAGGGAGCGCAGGCTGAAGCTCCTTACTCGTTTCGGCTCCCGTGCATGCACAGGTAATAACTATTTTATTGTTCATAACATGCTCCTTAACTTACAGCGCTGGGGTTTACGAGTAACGGTATCACTGCTTTGCAGGATACTTCTCCAGCATTAACTCCATACTTTCGCGGATTGCAGTCAAAGCGCGGGTAAGGTCTTCATCGGTGTGGCGGTATGCAATGTACCAGTGATGGAAGGGCTGGATAAAGAGTCCGCGCCTTATGGTCTGGGTATAAAAATATTCACGTCGGAGTTTATAGGTTTTGTCTGGGTCTCCAGGTGCCTGTTCAAACGTCAGGAACGGCATAGGCGGTATGCCTGAGACGCGCACAGGAGCCTTAAGATCATTCACAATCTTTTCAAGTTCAGCCAGAAATTTTGTACCACGTTCCCAGATTTTGTTAGGGACATCTTCTCGTTTTAGAATTTCGGTGCACTTGAGTGCAGCCACCATTTCAATGCTGTTTGGGAAGAATGTGGAAGAAACAAATACCTTTTTCTCGCAGATGCTCATGATTTCCTTTTTACCAGCAACAAGCGAGATGGGGTAGCCATTGGCAACAGCCTTGCCAAACGTCGCAAGATCAGGAGTTACGCCATAGCGCTCCTGTGCGCCGCCAAGACTTGCCCGGAAACCGGTGCGGATTTCATCAAAAATGAGTACTGCACCATGCTTGTGCGTGAGTTCTTTTACAGCTTCAAGATAACCGGGAGGCGGAGCCTGTACTGGTTTTGCAAGCGGGTGTCCAACTGGTGTTATAATTACACAGGCAACCTTACCCTTATGTGCATCGAGTTTTTCTTCAAGCGAAGCAATATCGCCGTATTCAAACTCATCGGTGAGAGCCAGCGTCTCTTCCGGAACACCACCGTGTACCTCAACACACCAATCATGCCAGCCATGGTAGCCGCAGCGGAGAATGACAGACTTATCGGTATATCCGCGGGCTATGCGGACTGCAAGCGATGTAGCGTCAGACCCGGTTTTTACCGGAATAACCATTTCTGCGCACGGCACCATATCGATGATGCGCTGTTCGAATTCATTTTGAACAGGTTGAACAAGACTGAAACAGAACCCCTTATCGATGCGTGCTTTTACAACCTCATTGATTTCCGGCTCATTGTACCCAAGGATAATAGGTCCGTAGGCACAGAGCATATCGATGTAGTCGTTTCCATCGACATCAACAATGTGTCCGCCATAACCATGAGTCAAAAATATTGGATATTCGCCTTCTACAAAATTATAAGGGCGTCTAATTCCCATAACGCCGCCTGGAGAAAGCCGTTTAGCTTCTTCAAACATGGCGAGTGATTTATCGAGTTTTAATTTAGGATATTCTCGTGCCATACTGTGTTCCTTGCGATTAAGAAGTGATGGTCTCGTCCATCGAAAACCCGGCAGAACAGGCAGGGAGTAGCAACAATGCACCCTACCTCTGCCGCGCCGGGAACGGGGAGCTCCCGGTAGTTACCAGAAAGCTTTCTGTTAAGCTTTCGTGCAACACGACGAAACACGCTCCTTCTTCGCATTACACAACATTGGTAACACGAAGCAGGAAGATGATCTGCCCCCGCCGGATTTTGCAGCTCTCCAATGACAGGAAACATTACAAGAGCGCTCACGGCTCGCCATCTTCCTTATGGCGTGGCTCTAAAACCAGAACTTACTTTACGTACTGTTCCTCAAAATACTTGCGGAGCTGTGGATTCTCCCGAAGTTCCCAGAGCGTGATCTCAGCATGGTCTTTGGTATAGCCATTACCAATAATCATGAGGCAGTCCTTACCGATACCCTCTGCGCCGAGCGCTGCCCGGGTAAAGCTCGTTGCCATAGAGAAAAAGTACACAATACCGTCATCGCGTACAGGCAAAATACTTGCCATTTCCGTACCCTGGATATTGACACAGTTAATGACAACATCCACTTCTTTTCCGCCAGTAGCCTTGAGAGTAGCATTGAGCACATCGAGCGGTTTTGTTGCATCGGCAACGACAATATCGTGAGCAAGGTGCATGTCTTCGAGAGCCTTTCTGCTGCGTTCAGAGTGGATATTGGCAATGACACGGCCAGTAGGACCAACGCGCTTCATAGCTTCATAGCAGCAGAGCATACCGCTTTTGCCACCAGCGCCAAGAATGAGTACCCTGTCACCCGGCTTGACGAGCTTTGCAGTCTGAGCAGGAGCTCCAGCTACATCAAGTGCAGCAAGCGCAAGACCCTCGTCCATATCATCGGGGAGCTTTGCGTAGATACCACTTTCAAAAAGAATAGCCTGACCATCGATGAGCACACGGTCAACTTCCGGCATCACCTTAAGAATTTTGTTAATCTTAAGCGGAGTCAGCGAAAGCGATACAAGGCTTGCAATCTTATCGCCAACTTTAAGGTCGCGATTCTGTAATGCAGAACCAATCTTTGCAACCTTACCAATAAACATACCACCGGAACCGGTAACAGGATTCTGCTGTTTACCGCGGGTGCTGACAATTTCCATGATTTTTGCAGCAATCTTGTCTACATCACCATGGGCTTCTTCTTCAATCTGCGTAAAACTTGCAGAGTCGATGTTAAGTGCAATAACATCGAGCAAAATCTCATTGTCCCAGATTGTACTCATATCATTGTTGAGTTTCTGGGCAGTTTGTGGGAGCGCTCCCACGGGTTCAATAACCCGATGCGTTCCGTACTTACAACCTAACGCCATAAGACCTCCTGTATATGGAATAAAATTCCCGGCTTGCCTTATACAAAGGTAGCGGGGGGCAGTAATTCCTTTATATACCGAGCCTTGCATATCGTCAAGCACAATGCGGGTTTTAACTATTAAAATGATCTGGTGATGTCTCAAATGGCAAGGGGGGAGGTCTCCCCCTCGCGGGAGCCTCCTCGGGCGCTTGCTTTCTGCTCGCTTCTGATACCTCAATTAGTGTCAGGAAGCTTGTAAATACCAGTACCGCACCAATGCAGACGACTCGCCCTGTGGGGTCTCCCGCTACCCCCTCATTTAATGGAGAGAGTTCTTTCTACGGTATTCTGTAACATAAACAGCATCGGTACCTGCATTATTGCATGGTTTAGTTTCCATCGTGAGATGCTCCCGCACATAACCACTACACTGTTTCTGAAAATTAACTCCGAAATGATGAGCATGTTTCTCATGGATTATAATCGTTTCATGATTCATTTGATTTTTTTGAGCAATGCGTTATATTTAACTGAGTAAACCTAAAACTATAGTTAGGAAAGGAGATGTATATGAAACGGAGTGTATTACTGGTTAGTGTATTAGCAGTGTTCGCACTGCTTACAGCAGGATGTGATCTCTTAGTGTCACCCACAATAAAAGTAATTGATGCACGTACCGGCAACGGTATTGCAAATGCTGAAGTTACGCTTACACCTATAAAAGTTGATGAAAACAAATCACAGGAACCAATCAAAGGAACAAGCGGTACAGATGGCACTGTTGTGTTTACTGACAAAGTACAATATGGCGAATATACAGTAACGGGAAGCCTTTCAGGTTATGTGTTTATTCCTTTTAATGTCACCGTAGCAGGGTGGAGCCAGGATCTAGGAAAAATATGGGGCGTCGCAACGAGTAAAGGAGGAGATCCCAATGCTGTTTCTATATTCTTAACCTGGAACACAACGAATGATATCGATGCTTATTTCACCTATCCTAACACGCTCGAAACCAGCGTAACAGCACTTTACCCCTGGAGCGCTGTCGATGCCTACCAGAATCTTAGTGGTTCCCGGACGAGTGTCAATTATTCCAACAAGCAGGATACAACTAAATTTTCGTCCCTTGACATCGATAAAACAGCGAATAATGGTGGAATGGGTCCTGAAACGATAACGCTTCTGGGAACAAATACTGGTAACGCGAGCGGTACTCAGATCACGGTCAACTCCGGGACGCCGTTTATTGGTTCAGCAATTCCCGCTGGCAATTACTACTGGGCTGGAATTGGCGAGTATTACCTCAATGCATACACTACGAATACCAGTCTCGAGAACCAGCAAGTACGTGTTGTCATCACTCAGGGAAATGCAATTAAAGGCATTTTTAACCTTCCAACCAATATGACACAAAAGACAATTAGTTTATTCCGTGTCCAGATACTGTATACCTCCGACAATGCGAATTACTACCTCGTCTTCATGCCCGATTTGCGCCTTGTTGATGGTTTAGCCAATATCAAGAGCATAGCTGGAATACCAGAAGATAGTGTTTTTGTCTGCAGTGGCAGAAAATAAGTAACCATAGCAATTAGATTGCTGTTATATAAGAGGCTGAATAATCAGCCTCTTGTCGTTTATGAAAGGAGCAATAATGAAAAAATTATTTGCGATTATGTCAATTTTTCTTCTCGTAGCCGTGGGGCTTCTCGCTCAGTCAGCAGCAGGTGGCGGTAAAAAAGGCACAACAACCTACACTGTTACCTTCCAGCTTAACCCACCCAATGCTCAGCTTTTTGTTGATGGCCAGGCAATTAAAGGAAACGTAGCCACGCTTACCGCAGGCAATCATACCGTTAAAGCAACGGCTCCCGGATACCTTGAGTATAATGGCACCATTAATGTCACGGGCAATATTACGGTACCCATTACGCTGCAGCCCGCAACCGCAACGGTAACGTTCCAGCTCAATGTGCCGGGAGCTCAGATTTACGTGAACAACCAACCTATTAAAGGCACGGTCGCAACACTTCCGTTTGGAACCCATACGGTTCGCGTGAGCTTTGCTGGTTTCATCGATTTTACCACCACCATCAATGTAACGGGCAACATGGTTGTTCCCGTAACGATGCAGCAGGCTACAGCCCAGGTCAGCTTCCAAGTGAATCCTCCCAATGCGCAGGTCTACGTTGACAACCAAGCGATTAAGGGGAATACGGCGACTGTCACCATGGGTAACCACTCTATCCGCGTTACCGCTCCCGGCTACCTGGACTACAACACCACTGTAACCGTAAACGGCGATATGACACTACCCGTAACGCTCCAGGCACAGACCTTCAAGCTCAGCGTCAATGCAAACAACGTTAAGGGTGCTCAGGTGCTTTTGAACGGCGCTCAAGCAGGAACAACGCCCTTTCATACACAGCTCACTGCGGGCACGTACACGGTAACCATTCAGGCTCCCGGTTATATAGCCTATACCGAATCCTTTACGGTAGGTCCTGATAAAACCATAGCGGTCAATCTCCAGCAGGCTCTGGCAACACTTACCATCCAGCTTCCTGCTGCCAATATCAACACCGATATGAAAGGCGGCCACTGGAGCCAGATTATTATCTGGGTCGATGGTGTCCAGCAGAAGGGCAACGTCATCCAGCTAACACCAGGCAAGCACCTCATCAAGATAACCTCTGGCGGCATGCAGGTCGAAATCATGTATGAGTTCGAGGCAGGGAAGAGCTATGTGTTCGAACCCTTCATGGGACTAAATATAAAATAATCCTAACAAATTTTGCTCATGATACACGGGGTGTCCATGAAAGGTTTTGGGACACCCCTTTTTTTTAAGAGTAGTACCTGTGCAGTTTCATTAATCCTATCTTTCAAAAATTTCCATAGAGCAGAGCGGTAGATTTTTTCATGAATTCTCTTCTGCGAGAGGCAAACCTTGTTCTATAATGCAGCCTCCCAGTAAAAAGCCAGCTTCATCATAAAATACGGCTGATTGTCCGGGAGCGATAGCACGTTGGGGCTCATCGAATATCACTGTTGCAGTATCGGCGCTAATCGTGACAGTAGCTGGCGCTGGTTTATGCGCCTGTCGTATCTTTACCCATGCACGGAATGGTGTGTGAGCAAGTTTGGGGTCATGTACCACTGCATGGGAACCTGCAAGACCGCCAGAAAATAGTCTACTGTTATTGGAAAGCACAACCTGATTTTTTTCTGGTTTTATCGCAAGCACATAGTATGGTTCTCCGGTTGAGCTCACTCCAACACCGCGCCGCTGACCAATCGTGTAGTGAATAATCCCCTTATGCTTTCCCAGTACATTACCCTGTTCATCGACCATATCACCAGGTTTTGTTTCATCAAAGAGAATACCGTAGTTTCCTCCTACAAAATCCTGGCTCTCTGGCTTATCCGCGGTTGGAAGCCCGAGTTCCCGGGCGAGCGCTTTGACGTGCTGTTTAGTATACATGCCCAACGGGAATACAAGCCCGGCAAGTGTTTCTGGAGCAAGCCGATAGAGAAAATATGATTGATCTTTGTTTGCATCGATGCCTTTTCTGAGGTGCAAAATACCATTGCGAGGTTCGATACGGACATAGTGACCTGTTGCAAAGTAATCAAAGGTGATATTTTGACGCTGCGCTTCCTGGAGCATAAAACCAAATTTCATCTCTACGTTACAGCGCACGCAGGGGTTAGGTGTTCGTCCCTGCATGTATTCTGCTTTAAAGTAATTGAGGATGGTGGTTTCATATTGCTCAGTACAATCAATAACATGGTACGGGACACCAAGTGCTGTACAGATGCGTTCACATAACGCAAAGTCTTCAGCTTCGCCCGGTCCATAGCATGCGTCAATTCCAGGAGGAACCGTCCCTGCATCGGGATTGTATATCTTCATGCTGATGCCTATGACATTAGCGCCGGCTTTGGAAAGGAGAGTGAGGGCTACACTGGAATCAACGCCACCGGAAAGACCTACCGCAATAGTCTTTCCTTTATAGATGCGAAGCGCATCAAGCGCGCTCTCTAGATGTGTATCTTCAGTCATAGGGGGAGTGTATACTGAAATATATCAAATCATCAAGGTTTATTAGCAAAATTTTAAACGATAACTACACTGTTTTCGGAGTCAGCAAAGGGGCTTGGAACATATTTATCAGCGTTCCAATCATTATCCCATGTTTTGCTGTCAAAGAGATATCGAAAATAGTATTCTTTACCGCTTTCAAGTTCAAGAGTAATTTCAAAACCACCCTGTTTTGTTCGTCCCATTGGATGAGCATTCGTATCCCAATTGTTAAAATCACCAACAATGTAGGCTTCAAGGAAACCATGAGCCTGTTCAGGGGGTACTAGAAAAGTTACTGAGCATTTTGTTCCTGCCTTGTTATATTTTTTACTAATCATACGTTTGCCTCCTCAATCATTATTGCAGTATTTGTCATAAAGTATTTAATGCTATTCAAATCTAACTATAACTATACGTCAGGAATTGTATATCTGCAAGGGTAACAATCTTACGTGCTCCGTAATATTAATATACGATATATGAGGATTACTGCATTTATAATATGAGGGGTACAACATTTAAAAAAAATGAGCTGCCGTAAGACAGCTCATTGTAAAAATAATGTTCAATTCGCCTGATAGCAAATTACTGTGCTTTTGGGATTTCTTTCCAGCGTGCGCATGCATGGAAATGTCCATTACCAGCATCCATGAGTTCTGGTTCCGGGTTGTTAGCACAAGCTTCGGTTGCATATGGGCAGCGAGTATGGAAACGACATCCAGAAGGGATGTTAGCTGGTGAAGGAATTTCTCCGGAGATAGGAAGTTTTTTAATAATATCAACTTTTCCGGCTTGGGGCTCCGGTACTGCAGCGATGAGTGCCTGTGTGTAGGGATGAATCGGGTTATCAATTATCTCATCGGCTGGACCCATTTCAACAATTCTGCCAAGATACATAACCGCAATGCGGTCAGTAAAGTATCGTGCAGTAGAAAGGTCATGCGTTATGTAGAGGTATGTAAGCCCTAAATCGCGTTGGACTTCTTTCATCATGTGGAGAATCTCAGCGCGAGTAGAAAGGTCGATCATCGATACTGGCTCATCTGCTACAAGCATTTTAGGGTTAAGAATGAGTGTTCTTGCAGTTGCTGTTCGCTGGCGCTGACCACCGGAGAGCATATGCGGGTATCGAACGAGGAACTCTTCGGGTGGTGTCAATTTTACTTCGGTGAGTGCTTTGAGAACGCGCTCAATCTGCTCTGCACGATTTCCATGCATTTTATGGATGATAAGCGGTTCCAATAAAACATCGCGAATCTTAAAACGCGGATTCATTGATGCATAAGGATCCTGGAATATCATCTGAACTTTGCGACGATATTCCTGTGTTTTTGCTTTATTGGTAAAGGTTACATCTTCACCATCAAAGGTGATTGTGCCGCTTGTAGGTTCAATGAGCTTCATGATGAGCTTACCGGTAGTTGTTTTTCCAGAACCTGATTCACCAATTAAGCCAAAGATTTCGCCCTTCATGATAGAAAAGCTTACGCCATCAACCGCTTTGATAACGCGTTTTTTCCCGCCTGCCAATGTTTGAGCAAGCGTTAAGTGGGGAACGAAATGCTTCTTTAAGTTTTTAACTTCGAGTAATACTTCACTCATTTTACACACCTCCAGCAGGCTACTTGATGGCCAGGTTCAACCTCGATGAGAGGCGGTTCCTCTGTAAAGCATTTTTCCATGGTACAGTGACAGCGTGGGTTAAATCGACATCCAGTTGGCGGGTTAATTAAATCGGGAGGTGTACCGGGAATAAATGCTAGTGTATCAACTTTTTTATGCAAGAGCGGTGTTGCCTGCAGCAGTTTTTGCGTATACGGATGGAGTGGCTCTTTGCCATAAATCTGTGCATTGGTGCCAAGCTCTGCAATTTTTCCAGCGTACATAACACAAATTCTGTCACTTACTTCTGCTTCAAGAGCAAGGTCATGCGTAATGAAGATAAATGAAAGATTGAATGTTTTCTTAAGTTCTTTGAGCAGATTGATAATCTGTGCCTGTACAATTACGTCCAACGCAGTAGTTGGTTCATCGAGAATAACGAGACGGGGCTTTAGGAACAATGCGGACGCAATAACAACACGCTGTTTCATACCGCCGGAAAGCTCATGAGGATATCGGTTCATAACCTCAGGAGGAAGACCAACATGGCCGAGGTATTCTTTTATGAGTTCAACTGCCTGTTTTTCTTCCATCATGCGGTGTTCATTGAGTGTTTCGAGCATCTGCCTGCCAATGGTATACACGGGCGTAAGGCAGTTCATAGCACCCTGGAACACCATTGAGATCTTTTCCCAGCGGATATTCTTGCGAATTTCCTTATCGGAAAGAGGAACGATATCGGTTCCATCAATAATGATCTGTGAACCCTTTTCAATTCTTCCTGGAGGGCTTGGCATTTTAAGCAATGCAACACCAGTAGTGGTTTTTCCACATCCGGATTCACCTACAAGACCAAGCGTTTCTCCTTCTTTAAGTGAAAAAGAAACATCGTCCAGTGCTTTTACAGCACCTTTTGATGTGTGATAGTAGAGTCGTAAATTCTTGACTTCAAGTAAATTTTCCATGGCTTACCTCGTTTGCAGTTTAGGATGTAAGATTCTATCCAGGGCAAAGCCTAGGAAAGCAAAGGTCATTCCAATAATTGCTATGGCTAATCCAGGAGGAATGATCCACCACCAGAGTCCAGTAAGCATTGCCTGTCCCTGATATGCATCATTGAGAATTTGTCCCCAGGTAACAACAGTAGTATCGCCAAGACCAAGGAGACTGACTGTTGATTCGTAGATAATAGCACCGGGAACTGCAAGCGCCATTGATGCAAATGAATACGGTATGAGAATAGGAGCCATATGACGGAAGATGATTCTTCCATGGCTTGCTCCTAGAGCGCGAGCTGCTTCAACAAAAGTTTCCTCTTTAATCTGGAGGGCTATCGATCGAACTGTTTTAACCGATCCTGCCCATGAGAATACGATAAGTACACCAACGAGAGTCCAGATACTCGGTTTAAAGATTGCTGCAGCAACAATAAGAATTGGTAATACCGGGAGTGAAATAAAGTAGTCCCAGAAGAACATCATAGCTGAATCAACTTTGCCACCAAAGTATGCGGTAATAATGCCGTAGATTACTCCAACAAATACAGAAATAATACTGGTGAAGAAACCAATGAGGAGTGCCCACTTTAAACCTGCAATAATACCTGAAAAGATATCACGCTTAGAGTTATCGGTACCGAGCAGTCCAGAAACTCTTCCAACAACTGAAATGTGAGGCTCTTCGAAGTAAACCTTTGGTATTTCTTGTCCTTCCTCGGCTATGGGTTGCGATACTTTTATTTCAAAAATGTAGTTGCCCTTGAGGGGAATCTGATTTTGAACAAAACCAGGTTTTGCTTCTGAGAAAATAATTTCAGTAACACCAGCACTCATGGTTTGAATGTTGCCAAAATTTTCTTCTGATTCAAATTCTCTTACAAAAGAGAGTGCTGAATCACGAGAACTATTGAGTATAGAAATTCTTATTGGCTCATTTTCAGAAAGATTATAAAGCGAGGTAGAGAAGAGCTCAATAACCTGTTTGTCGGGACGCATCACAGAAACTGTAAGAGGAATCGTTCCGGTTCCAACTGCTCGGATGATAAGGTCGTACGGAGCAAGATCGTATTGGTAATTATAGTGGAACTGATAAATTGTATTTCCATCAGCATCCACGGTCTTACTAAAATCACGAAGATCTGCGGATGCTGCTTGTTTGGTTTTTGTAAAAAGATTAGTCCAAACAGGTGGAGCACTCTGGCTATTATCCTGCCAGTACTCAATACTGCGCCACTTTGTACCTGCTTCTTTATACGGAATGATTAAGGGTTCAAAAACAACAAGCAGGATACAAAGAATAAGAATTCCTAAACCTACAAGACCAGATTTATCCCGCTTAAACTCATTCCAAAATTCCATAAACTGGCTCATGCTTTGCCTCCTACTTTAATACGCGGATCGAGGAATCCATAAATAAGGTCAAGCGCTATGAGACCTAATTGATAGATACCTGTTGTGATTGCAAGGTCAGCCAGCAAAACCGGGATATCATTTTGCTGTAATGCGATCCAGTATAGGTTTCCCATACCAGGCCAGGAGAAGATACCTTCAAAAATTATAGCGCCACCCAAAGAGCCGATAATGCCTAACAATACCATCGTAACAATGGGAGGTGCAGCAGAACGCAGTGTATGGCCAAAAAGAACTTTCTTTTCAGGAATACCACGCGCGCGTGCGCTCATAATGTAGTCTTCCTGTAAAATGCTCAGCACGATGTTTCGGATAAAAAATGAGCCGCCCCAGAAACCGAGCAGGACAAGCGTTGCGAGCGGAAGTATCATATGGTAGAGCATATCAAAAAGTCGCATAATTCCTTCAGGAGGAGGTGACGAGTACATTCCACCAGACGGGAAAATTTTAATGATATACGCAAAAAGCATAACAAGGAGCATTGCAAGCCACCATGTGGGTAATCCATAGAGAATCATGGTAACTAATGTTGTTCCTTTATCAAGACTCTTACCAGGATTTTGAGCTTTTTTAAGACCTAAAATTATAGCAATGATAAGTTCTATAATGGCAGCTAGAGTAAAGAGCAACAACGATCGCGGAATAGTTTCAAAAATTATTTTTCGAACATCACGGTCACCATCGCTCGATTTTATAATGGTTGATTTTCCAAAATTAAAGGTTAGCGTTTTCACTGTTCGCGAAATAACCTTTTCAAAATATGGTTTATCAAGACCGTAAAGACGGATGAGGGCTTTTCGCCTCTGGTCCTGAAAAGCTTTTATTTCTTCTGCTTTTTTTCCTTTCTGTCTCATCGCTTCAGCACGAACTTGTTCTTCGATCTGAGAGCGTTGGGTCTCATCAGCAACTTTGTTAAAGAGCAGAGAGAACGTAAAGATCAGCAAGGAGTAAATAACAATGCCTTTCAGGATGCGTTTAATCGCATACCACTTGTACATGTATTTCCACCTGTTTGCATGGGATAGTCTGCTTAACTTGCAGACCTCAAATTCATAGCAGATAAATACGATTCTGTCAAAGTGTTTTAACGAAACACTGTAAAAAATAAAACAGTATATTAAAAATTGAAATGTACAGAATGAAACATTACCAGTATGCAAATACTATGTGCAAAAATTTTTGTTGCAAAATTTGTATACAAGTATATTGACAATATTTTTTAGTTTTGCTATGTTTCTATTGTCCTTCCCCTGTAGCTCAGTCGGCAGAGCAAGTGGCTGTTAACCACTGGGTCCGTGGTTCGAACCCGCGCGGGGGAGTAAAAAACCAGCTGTAATCCAGCTGGTTTTTTCTTTTTGTGCACCCGGTCAGGTATTTCACAGACACCAATGGGCATACATTTTGCAGCCTGCTTTGCGACAGATTCACAAGCTTTATGACACTACTATTTTACTCATCGAGGGGCTTTACAATAGTTGAAAGTACTCTATTGTGCCGAACCTCAGTAATAGTAATTTCTCCAAATTCGGTTTTAATTTTATCGTTTTTTTCGGGGATTCGATTTAAGAGCCATGCACAGTAACCAGCTAAAGTATGTGCAGGGGGCATTTCTGAAAGATTTTTAGAAAAAAAATCGAGTACAGCAACAAGTGGTGTATCACCTGCAATGCTATAGGTACCATCAGAGAGGCGTTTTATTCGGGATTCCGCAGGAGCATTCTTGTCATATAATTCACCGACAATCTCTTCGATTATATCCTGCATGGTAATAATGCCAGAAAAACCGCCATATTCATCCATAACAATGACAATTTTTTCTCGAGTGTGTTTCATGATATTAAAAATATCATCAAGAGATTTTGATTGTGTCACAAAAACAGGCTGTGCAGCAATTTTTTTTAAAGTAAAATGTCCCTGTCCCTCTAAAATCATTTTGAAAATATCTTTGAGTCTAACAACGCCAGTTATGAGTTCCTCGCTTTTGCTGTATACAGGTATCCATGTTATGTTTTTATTAATAATTTCCTGTATTGCATTTTCGCAGCTTATAGAATCATCGAGCTTTACTACATCCTTGCGATGTGTCATCACCGAAAGTGCTGTGGTTTTTT
>Ga0116184_10001248_pt1 | contig 25278 bp, 21 predicted proteins | sample AD_JPNNA5_MetaG_FD_89886 | JGI IMG/M metagenome (GOLD analysis project Ga0116184, IMG submission 89886) | Active sludge microbial communities of municipal wastewater-treating anaerobic digesters from Japan - AD_JPNNA5_MetaG | ecosystem: Engineered > Bioreactor > Anaerobic > Digestate | place... | reverse complement strand
TGATCTCGAGGAAATAGATCTCGCCCGCCTGGTCCATGAGGAACTCCACCGTGCCGAGCCCCCTGAAGCCGATGGCCCGGATGATCTGCCTGGACCACTCCCACAGGTTCGAGCGGATGCCCTCGTCGATGTTGGGGATGGGGGCCTCCTCGATGATCTTCTGGTGGCGGCGCTGGATGGAGCATTCGCGGTCGCTCAGGATGCGGATGGTGCCGTAGGCGTCGGCGAGCACCTGCACCTCCAGGTGGCGCGGCGACTCGATGTAGTGTTCGATGTACACCTCGTTGCGCCCGAAGGCGGCGCTCGCCTCGCTGCTCACGCTGGCGAAGTGGGAGCGCAGGTGGTCCTCGGTGTATGCCACCTTCATGCCCCTGCCGCCGCCGCCGTAGAGCGACTTGAGGATCACGGGAAACCCGAGGTCCCGGGCCAGGACGATGGTCTGTGCCACATCGCTCACCACGCCGTAGGAGCCGGGGATGGTGGGGATGTTCAGGGATCTTGCCACCTCCTTGGTGCGCGACTTGTTGCCGATGGTCCGCAGCGTGGCGCTCGCGGGCCCGATGAACTCGATGCCGTTCTCCTCGCATACGGCGGCGAACTGGGGGTTCTCGGAGAGAAACCCGTAGCCCGGGTGGATGGCGTTGGCCTTCCATGCGACGGCCGCCGAGATGATGGCATCGATGTTGAGGTAGCTCCGGGACGACTGCTCCGGGCCGATCTTCACCGCCTCGTCCGCCAGGGCCAGGTACTCCATGGCGGCGTCCGCCTCGGAGTAGACCACGATGGTCTCAAGGCCGAGCTCGCGGGCGGTGCGGATGATCCGAAGTACGACCTCGCCCCGGTTTGCGATGAGGATCCTCTTCATGGCGTGGTTGTATGATGCGCCTGCATACAAGTCAAGAATGGAGAAAAGCGCTTGTGCATCGATTGTACAGGGTATACTATCACGTGCCCATGAACCGTCGACCTCCTGCCTGCATCCTCCTCGCGGCCCTGATCTTCACGGGGGCCTGCTCCCATGCAGAAACGGCCCTGCCAGGACCGGCCACCGTCCCGGAGGTTCGGGCCGATGCCCCCGTCCAGGAGACGGAGCTCCCGGAGGCCATGGCCAGGGACTACCTCGTCCGGGTCCTGGTGGAAAAGGGGGTGGAGGTTGGCCGGGCCCGCTCCCTCATCGGCGACCCCCGGCTCGTCATCGATCCCGGGTTCATCCTCAAGAACCTCCGGATCGCACCGCCCAAGGACTCCACAAAGACCCCGGGCATCATGACCTACGACCCCGCGTTCATCGCCAGGGGCAGGGCCTTCATCCGGGAGAACGCGCAGCAATTCAGAGCGATAGAGGAACGTTACGGCACCTCCCCCCGGATCGTCACCGCCGTCCTCGTCATCGAGTCCCGGCTCGGCACCTACCCCATGCGGTACCGCGCCATGCGCGTGTTCTCCAATATGACCCTCGTGCAGGACCAGGCCTTCGTGGAGGGCCTCAGGGAGCACTACCCGGGGCTCTGCGAGCTCCTCGACGACGAGCAGATCCTGAAGACGGCCACTGCCAAGGCCAGGTGGGCCTCCGGCGAGTTGTACCAGCTCATCGTCCTGGCAGACGAGCTCGGCCTCGACCCCCACGAGATCATGGGCTCCGTGTCCGGGGCCCTGGGTCCGGCCCAGTTCATCCCGTCCACCTTCAGGAAGTACGGTGAAGACGGCGACGCGGACGGCAGGAAGGACCCCTTCTCCCTGCCCGATGCCATGGCGAGCATCGCGGGTTTCCTGAAAAAATCAGGCTGGAGGGAGAACGGCGATGAGAAGAGGAATCGCCAGGCGCTGTGGATCTACAACCACAGCGACATCTATGTGAACACCATCCTCAAGATCTACCAGGAGCTCTCGGCACCGGACGCCGAGAGCGGCCCGTGACCCACTGGCCGGGCCCGCGCCCCCGGCGCCGTTCCCCAGTTGAAGATTGTCCGTGCCCGTGGTATGCCTTACGGAGGGATAGCACGCGTGGATATCAGTGGAGTGATCACAGCCAGAAAGGCCCTCTTCGACGAATACCTGGACAGGTACCTGGGGGAGGCCCGCACCGCATCCGGGATCTTCGAGGCCTTTGCCTACAGCCTGCAGGCAGGCGGCAAGCGGATCAGGCCCGTGCTGGCCATGCTCGCCTGCGAGGCTGCGGGCGGCGGGGCGGCCCATGCCCTGCCGGCTGGCCTCGCCGTGGAGATGATCCACACCTTCAGCCTGATCCACGACGACCTGCCCGCCCTGGACAACGACGACCTGCGCAGGGGAAGGCCCACCTGCCACAGGCGGTTCGGCGAGGCCACGGCCATCCTTGCGGGTGACGCGCTGATCTTCCAGGCACTGTCCGTGCTCTGCGCCGCGCCGTACCCGGCCCAGGTCAAGGTGGACCTGTGCACCTTCCTGGCCGAGGTCTGCGGCACGAACGGACTGGTCCAGGGAGAGCATGAGGACGTCATGGCCGAGGGGCGCGACGTGCCCCTGGACACCATCGAGGGCATCTACGGCAGGAAGACCTCCCGCCTCTTCGAGTTCTGCCTCTACGCGGGCGCCCGGGTGGCCTGCGAGGACGCCGCGCTCACCCGGGCTCTGGCTCTGTACGGGACGCACCTGGGCCATGCGTTCCAGGCCATCGACGACATCCTGGACGTGACCTCGGACAGCCGGACCCTGGGCAAGAGCGCAGGCAAGGACATCGCCCAGAGCAAGGCCACGGTGGTGAAGGTCCTGGGTCTCGACGGGGCCCGGTCCTGGGCGCAGAACGCCACCGACAGGGCCGTGCAGGCCCTGGACGGCATCGGCGGCCAGGGGACGCACACCCTCAGGGAGATCGCCCGCTGGATGCTGGAAAGGGCAATGTAGCCATGGGGGTGCTCGACGCCGTCAACACGCCGGAGGACCTGAAGGGCCTGACCCCGGGCGAACTCGAGACGCTGGCCGGCGAGATCAGGGAGTTCATCATCGATGCCGTGAGCAGGACCGGCGGCCACCTGGCCTCCAGCCTGGGGACGGTGGAGCTTACCATTGCCCTGCACTACGTCTTCAACGCCCCCAAGGACAAGATCCTCTGGGACGTGGGCCACCAGGCATACACCCACAAGATCCTCACGGGAAGGAAGGACCGGTTCGGCACGCTGCGCAGGCACGGGGGTCTGTGCCCCTTCGTGAGCCCGGCCGAGAGCCCGTACGACCCCTTCGTGTCGGGGCACACGGGCAACGCCCTGCCGGCGGCCAGCGGCATCTGCGAGACGCTCGCCAAGGCCGAGGGGAGAAACCGCGTGGTGGCGGTCATCGGTGACGGGTCGCTCTCCAACGGGCTCACCTTCGAGGGACTGAACTTCGTGGGCATGCGGAAGCAGAACCTCATCGTGGTGCTCAACGACAACACCATGTTCATCTCCAAGCGGGTGGGCGCGGTGGCCGATTACCTGAGCCGTATCATGACCTCCAAGCGCGTGCGTGACGTCCGCGAAGGCATCAAGCAGGCCCTGAAGCGCATCCCCCTGTGCGGCGAGGCCATCTACAAGGCCGCCAAGCTCATCGAGGGGAACCTCAAGGGAGCGGTCACCGAGGGGCTCCTCTTCGAGGAGATGGGGTTCCGGTACGTGGGGCCCATCGACGGCCACAACCTCGCCCACCTCGTGGAGGCCTTCCAGAACGTGAAGGCCATGGAAGAGCCCATCCTCCTGCACGTCATCACCCAGAAGGGACGGGGGTACCACCCCGCCGTGAAGGACCCGGAGCACTACCACGGCGTAGGCACGTTCGACCTGGAGAACGGCGACGGCGCCAAACCCGCGCCGGAGCCCACCTATTCGGACGTATTCGGCTCGAGACTGGTGGACCTGGCAGGCCGCGATCCCCGCATCGTCGCCCTGAGCGCGGCCATGACCACGGGCACCGGGCTCAAGGAGTTCGCCGCCCGCTATCCCGACAGGTTCTACGACGTGGGCATCGCCGAAGGGCACGCGGTCACCATGGCCTCGGCCATGTCACTCTTCGGGCTGAAACCCGTGGTGGCCATCTACTCCACCTTCCTGCAGCGCGCCTTCGACTGCATGATCCACGACGTGGCCCTGCAGAAGGCCCCGGTGGTCTTCGCCGTGGACCGGGCGGGACTGGTGGGGCCGGACGGTCCGACGCACCAGGGGATCTTTGACCTGGCATACCTCAGGAGCATCCCCAACCTGATCATCATGGTCCCCCGGGACCAGCTCATGCTGGAGGCGATGCTGGAGAAGGCGTTTGATCTCCACGCCCCGGTGGCCATCCGGTACCCGCGGGACAAGGTCGTCCTGCACCCCCTCAGGGGAGCCGGGCCGAAGCCCGGCAGGCTCGAGGCCCTGAAAGAAGGGTCCCGGGCAGTGGTCTTCTGCGCCGGACCCCTGTGCTACACAGCCCTGGAGGCACTGCAGGGCGAAGACGGCGTGGCGGTAGCGGACCTCGTCTGCGCCAAGCCCCTGGATGCGAAGGCCGTCCGGGACACGGTGCTCGCCTGCAGGGGCAGGTTCGTGGTGGTCGAGGACGGGTGCGTGCAGGGAGGCGTGGGCTCCGCGGTCCTGGAGGCCCTGCAGGACCTGGGCATCCCCCTGAAGTTCAGGCTCCTGGGCATCCCGGACCGCTTCATCGAGCACGGGTCCCTCCAGGACCTGAGGACGTCGCTGGGGCTGGATGCGGCGGGTATCCTGAAGACCGTGCGGGAGGTCCTGTGAAGGCCAGGCTGGACAAGACCATGGTGGACCTCGGCCTCGCCGAGACGCGCACCAAGGCCGCGGCGCTCATCATGGCCGGCCGCGTCCTGGTGGAGGGCCGTGCCGTGACCAAGGCGGGGACCCCGGTGGACGGACAGGCCGCCATCTCCATCAAAGAGACGGACGAGTTCGTGGGCAGGGGCGCCCACAAGCTCCTGTGCGCCCTGGACGCCTTCTCCATCGACGTCACGGGCATGGCGGCCATCGACGTGGGGGCATCCACCGGCGGTTTCACCGAGGTCCTGCTGAAACGAGGCGCCCGGCTGGTCTATGCCGTGGACGTGGGCCACGGCCAGCTCCACTGGCGGCTGCGGAACGACCCCCGCGTCGTCCTGCTTGAGGGCGTGAATGCCCGCGCCCTGGGGCCGGCTCACATCACCGAACCCTGCGACATGGCGGTGTTCGACGTGTCCTTCATATCCCTGAAGCTCGTCATCCCGCCCGTGCTCCACCTCCTGAAGACCCGGGCGTCCATCGTGGCGCTCATCAAACCCCAGTTCGAGGCGGGCAGGCGCCAGGTGGGGAAAGGCGGCGTCATCCGCGACCACGCGGTGCACGAAGCGGTCATCGCTGACCTGCGGGCCTTCCTCGAGGGCCTCGGCCTCGAGGCTTCAGGGGCCGTTCCCTCTCCGGTAAAGGGGGCCCGGGGGAACCAGGAATATCTCATCCATGCCGCACGAAAGGCAGCGCACACGCAATGAAGATAACCATCGCACGCCACGCAGGCTTCTGCTTCGGGGTCCGCAGGGCCATCGACATCACCTTCAAGGTGCGGCAGAACAACCCGGACAGGAGGATCTACACCCTGGGCCAGATCATCCACAACCCCCAGGTCATCGAGGCGCTCACCCGGCGGGGGATCGGGATCGTGCACGACATCAGCGACCCCACCCTCAGGCCCGGCGACATCGCCATCGTGCGCGCCCACGGCATCTCCCCGGACAAGAAGACCGCGCTCACCGAGCGGGGCGTTGAGGTGATCGACGCCGCCTGCCCCATGGTGCTCAAGCTCCACAGCGTCATCAAGAAGGCAGTCAAGGCTGCGGACCTCGTCGCCATCGTGGGGGACAAGGACCACCCCGAGATGGACGCCCACATGGGAGTGGCCGGCAGCAAGGGGATCATCATCCAGACCCTGGATGACGCGCGCGGGATCCCGCAGGTGAAGAGGCTCGCCGTGGTGGCCCAGACCACCTTCGACGTGGCCCTGTACAGGGAGATCATCGACGTGCTGCGGAACAAGGCCGAGATCCTGGACGTGTCCGACACCATCTGCCGCTCCACCGTGGACCGCCAGAGCGAGGTGCGCGAGCTGGCCAAGGACCACGACACCTTCATCGTCATCGGCGGCAGGAACTCGGCCAACACCAAGCGCCTGGCGGAGATCGCGGCAAAGGACAACCGCACCGTCATCAAGATCGAGTCCCCGGACCAGCTCAAGGATATCAACCGGTCCCAGATGAAGCGGGTGGCGGTCATCGCCGGGGCCTCGACGCCCCACTGGGTCATCGAGGAGTGCATCGACGCGCTGAAGAGCTTCCATGCCGCGTCCTCTATCGAGAACGCCGTGCTCGACACCCTGGCCGAATCCCCCCTGCTGCCGTCGCTGGGCGCCTTCGGAGTGGCCATGGTGACGCTGGCCTTCAGCACCCAGCCCTACCGGTGGGACGTGCTCTTCGCGGTCTTCTTCCTGGCCTTCTCGTCCACGGCCCACACCCAGCGGCAGCGCCAGTGGCCCACCTGGGCAATATCCACGGGCATCGCCATATCCCTGAGCCTCGTCTCCAGCGGGCTGGTGGGAGGCCTCCTGTTCATCGGCGTATCCCTGCTGCGGCCACTGCTGGACGTGGCCGGAGTGACCGATTACCTGAAGAGCATCTTCGGGGCCATCATCTTCGTCCTCATCGCCATCGTGATCCCCCTGAGCCTCACCGGGACCGCGGTGGGGCCCAACATGGGCCTGCTCACGGGATACGTGGCCACACACTACCTGGGGGCCGAAGTCCTGCTCGGGCTCAAGAACATGGAAAAGGACGCCATCATGGGCCGCATGAGCCTGGCCCGCTATATCGGCGAGGACAAGGCCATCATGCTCCTGGAGTACACCATCATGGGCCTGGCGCTCATGCTCTTCCTGAGCTTCCCCCTGAAGGTCGCCCCGGCCCTGGCATACGGCCTGCTCCCGCCGCTCTTCTTCCTGGCCAAGGGGATCGACTTCTACACCGAGCAGACCATCTTCGACAACCGCATGTACACCATCTACGTGATGGGCCTGTGGGCCATCCTGCCGGTCATGGGCCTGCTGTGGCTGGCCACCATGATGTGATCGACCCGCTCCGGGGAGGCACCAGACAGTCCTGGGGGTTGCATCCCTCATTGATTTCGGCACACCTTGCCACTATATTGGACATATCTTTCCCGGAGGAGGACCTATGGAACAGAAAAAGCTCGGCGACTACATCAACATCGCCATCGAACGGGAGCAGGAGGCGTACGAGTTCTATACGGGCCTGTCGGCAAGGGTGCTCGACAAGGGCGCCAAGGACTCTCTGGCGGTGCTTGCCGGCGAGGAGAAGAAGCACAAGGCCTTCCTGGAAAGCTACCGGGACGGCGGGTACGCCTCGGGCGCGCTCCGCATGAGCCACCCCATCGACTACAAGATCGCGGAGCACATGGACAAGCCGGACATCGGCAAGGACATGCAGTCCAAGGACGTCTTCCTGGTGGCCGCGCACCGGGAGCTCAACTCCTACAACTTCTACAAGGGCCTCGCAGACCTGCACCCCGAGGGCGAGCTCAAGCAGATCTTTCTCAGGATGGCCAGCGAGGAGTTGAACCATAAGGAGAAGGCCGAGTACCTGTACTCCAATGCCGCGTTCCCCCAGACGGACGGCGGATAACGCCCGGCCTTGGCGAACACGCCCCTGACAGCTTTCATCGTAGCCTACGTCCTCAGCCTGCTGGCCAGGCTGGGACTGAGACGGCTCAACATCACGCATCTGCAGCGCCACGGGCACGTGGTGCCGGAGGTCTTCCGCGGCCGGATCCAGCCCGAGAAGCTCTCCCGCATGAGAGATTACACGGTGGCCACGACCTCCCTGGGGTCCCTGGCAATCCTCGTCGCTGACATCGCTGCCCTGGCGCTGGTCCTGAGCGGATTCCTGCCTTTCCTCGCGGCTTCCCAGATCCTGACCGGCCTCCACCCGGTTGCCTCCGGCCTCGCCTTCATCTTCGTCTGCTCGGTCATCCTGGGACTTCTGGACGTGCCCTTCGACCTCTACGACACCTTCGTCATCGAGCGAAGGTTCGGTTTCAGCACCATCACGTTCCGACTCTGGCTCAAGGACCTCGTCAAGACCTTCTGCCTGACCTGCGTTCTCATGGGCGCAATCCTGGCCGTGTTCCTGGCGCTCATCCACGCCCTGCCCGGCATGTGGTGGATCCCCGCGTGGGCGGCCTTCGCGCTGTTCCAGCTCCTGGTGACGTGGCTCTACCCCAGTCTCATCGCGCCGCTGTTCAACACCTTCAAGCCCGTTCAGGACGAATCCCTGAGGGGGCGCATCCACTCGCTCATAGAGAAGGCGGGTTTCCGCCTGAAGGGTCTGTACACCATGGACGCCAGCACCCGGAGCAGGCACTCCAACGCCTACTTCACCGGCATCGGCAGATCCAAGCGCATCGTGCTCTTCGACACGCTGCTCGCCACCCATACCGCTGACGAGATCGAGGCGGTGCTCGCACACGAGCTGGGACACCTGAAGCTGGGCCACATCCGCAAGCAGCTGGCCCTCTCCGTCATCATCTCCCTGGCCGCCCTCTACGCCGCATCGAGGCTGCTCTCGTGGCCGCCCCTGTACGAGGCCTTCGGATTCTCCGGCCCGGTGCCCTATGCAGGGCTCTTCCTGCTGGCCGTCGCAATGCGCCCGCTCTCTCTGATCCTCACGCCCGCGGCCTCCCTGATGTCGCGCAGGTTCGAGCGCCAGGCCGATGTCTTCGCGTGGCGCCTCACCGGCGCCTCCGCCCCCCTGGCACAGGCACTGAAGCGCCTCGCCGAGGAGAACCTGGCAAACCTGCACCCCCATCCGCTCTATGCCTGGTTCTACTATTCCCACCCGCCCATCGTGGGCCGCATCGAGACCCTTGAACGGATGGGGGAAGCCCCGGCAGGCCCGTGACCATGCCCCGCAGGGACGGAAAGGAGCCCCGCCGGGGGCTTGGTGATTCAAGAATGATGGTGCACATACCGAGAAGATGGCGTAACCGCACCAACGGCGCTATTATGGAAGGCATCGGGGGAACCTGTGCGCAGCACCGTCCGATCGTGCATCCCGAACGTGCATCCCGCGATGCCCACCCGGGGCACGGGAATACTGAAAAAGGAGGGGATTGGATGTGAAAGACAAGGAAAAGAACTACTTCACCGCGTTGTACGATGTCGTGCGGATGGTCCACTCGTCACTGGACGTGAGCACGGTCCTCCAGGAGATCGTCATGGCCATGGTGGAGACCATGGGGGTGAAGGCCGCATCCATCAGACTGCTCGACTCCAGGAAACGAACCCTGGTCATGGGGGCTTCCCACGGCCTGTCCAAGGGCTACATCCGGAAGGGCCCGGTCCTCATCAAGGAGAGCGGCCTCGACCAGAAGGCGCTCAGGGGTGAGCTCATCTACATCAAGAACGCCCAGACCTCTCCCGACTTCCAGTACGGCTCCGGCGCCAAGGCGGAGGGCATCAAGTCCGTCGTGGTGGCTCCCCTCATGTCCGGGAAGACGGCCATCGGCGTGCTGCGCATCTACTCGGACAGGATCCGCGAGTTCAACGCGCAGGAGATCCAGTTCCTTGAGGCCGTGGCGAGCCTCTCCGCGCTGGCCCTCGAGAACGCACGCTTCCACCAGGCACTGAAGACCAACTTCGACCTGCTCGTGGCCCACAAGTACCGGCTCGACGACAATTGATGAGGAGAGGAGGGACATCATGATCCGAGTTGGAATAAACGGTTTCGGCCGCATCGGCCGGCAGGTACTCAAGGCAATCATGGAGCGCTCCGGCGACTCGCTGCAGGTCGTTGCCATCAACGACCTCTTCGACGTGAACACCAACGCCCACCTCTTCCAGTACGACACGAACTACGGACACTACACCGGGACCGTCCAGGTGAAGAAGGAGGCCTTCGTCATCGACGGCCACACCATCAAGAGCTTTGCCGAGCGCGATCCCGCCAACATACCCTGGGAGGAGGAGGGCGTGGAGATCGTCATCGAGTCCACGGGCCTGTTCACCTCCAAGGAAAAGGCCATGGCCCACATATACGGCGGGGCAAAGAAGGTCATCATCACCGCGCCCGCCAAGGAGGAGGACCTCACCATGGTCATGGGCGTGAACCACACCAGGTACAGCCCGGCCAAACACCACATCGTCTCGAACGCGTCCTGTACCACCAACTGCCTTGCTCCGCCGGCACTGGTCATCCACAAGGCCTTCGGCATCGAGAAGGGCTGGATGACCACGGTGCACGCCTACACCAACGACCAGCGCATCCTGGACATGCCGCACAAGGACCTCCGGCGGGCTCGGGCCGCTGCCATGAGCATCATCCCCACCTCCACGGGCGCGGCACGGGCGCTCGCCCTGGTGATCCCGGATCTCAAGGGCAAGGTGGACGGTTTTGCGCTTCGCGTCCCGACCTCCACGGTCTCGGTGGTGGACCTCACGGTACAGCTCAGGAAGAACACCACCACCGAAGAGCTCCGGGCAGTGCTCAAGCGGGCCGCCAAGACATCGCTGAAGGGCATCATGGGCTGCGAGGAGCGGCCGCTCGTGTCCATCGACTTCAAGGGCAACGATCTCTCGTCCATCGTGGACATCGAGTACGTCAAGGTCATGCAGGACAACCTGGCCAAGCTGGTCACCTGGTACGACAACGAGTGGGGCTACTCCTGCCGGGTGGCCGACCTGGCCCGCTTCATCGCCAAGAAGGGGCTCCCTGACTAGGGGGAGCGACCCGTCGTCAGCACACGACCGCCCGCCAGGGCCGCCAATGGGTATTCCATGGCGCGGCCCTGGCGGGCGGTCTGTCTATTGATGCTGCGAAACCCGTACGCCCGGGTATCTGTTTTTTTTAAAAAACGTAACCGGTGGAAAAGACTCCCCTGCCACTGTGCAGGACCGAGATACCAGGAAGAGTGTCCCCCGATGCCCGCCCCCCTTTTGTCTTGACTGGACTCCGGCCAATTCCCTATAGTGCTGTAGCTCGAAATTCAGGGGGGTGTATGCCAAAGAGAACCGACATCCACAAGGTCATGATCATCGGGAGCGGACCAATCATCATCGGACAGGCATGCGAGTTCGACTACTCCGGCACCCAGGCCTGCAAGGCACTGCGGGCGCTCGGCTACGAGATCGTCCTGGTAAACTCGAACCCGGCCACCATCATGACCGATCCGGGCATGGCGGACGCCACCTACATCGAACCCCTGAACGCCGCCTCGCTGGAACCCATTATCGCCAAGGAGCGGCCAGACGCCATACTCCCCAACCTGGGGGGGCAGTCGGGCCTGAACCTCACCTCGGAGCTCCACAGGAAAGGAATCCTGGAGAAGTACGGGGTGAAGGTCATCGGCGTAAACGTGGACGCCATCGAGCGCGGGGAAGACCGGAGCGCCTTCAAGGAGACCATGAACCGCCTGGGCATAGACATGCCGAAGAGCGAGCTCGCCTACAGCGTGGAGGAGGCGGAGAAGATCGCCTCGGCGATGGGCTACCCGGTGGTCATCCGGCCCGCCTACACCATGGGCGGCACCGGCGGAGGGCTCGTGTACAACGTGGAGGAGCTCAGGACCATCGTGAGCAGGGGGCTTTCCGCCAGCCTCATCGGCCAGGTGCTCGTGGAGGAGTCCGTGCTGGGATGGGAGGAGCTGGAGCTCGAGGTGGTCCGCGACGCCAAGAACCACATGATCACGGTGTGCTTCATCGAAAACGTGGACGCCATGGGCGTGCACACTGGCGACTCCTTCTGCACCGCGCCCATGCTCACCATCTCCCCGGAGCTGCAGAAGCGCCTCCAGAAGCACTCCTACGACATCGTGGAGGCCATCGAGGTCATCGGCGGCACCAACGTCCAGTTCGCCCACGACCCGAAGACCGGCCGCGTGGTGGTCATCGAGATCAACCCGCGGACCTCGCGCTCGTCTGCCCTGGCATCCAAGGCCACGGGCTTCCCCATCGCCATGGTGTCGTCCATGCTGGCCGCGGGCCTCACCATGGACGAGATCCCTTACTGGCGGGGAGGCACCCTGGACAAATACGAGCCCTGGGGCAACTACGTGGTGGTGAAGTTCGCCCGCTGGGCCTTCGAGAAGTTCAAGGGCTCCCTGGACCGGCTCGGCACCCAGATGCGGGCCGTGGGCGAGGTGATGAGCATCGCGAAGAGCTACAAGGAGGCCCTCCAGAAATCCATCCGGTCCCTGGAGACCGGCCGCTACGGCCTGGGCTTCGCCAAGGACTTCCACGAGAAGGACCTCAAGACCCTGCTGGACATGCTGGGCGAGCCTTCCTCCGAGCGGCAGTTCATCATGTACGAGGCGCTCCGCAAGGGGGCCTCCACCAGGGACCTGCACGCCAAGACCCACCTGAAACCCTGGTTCATCGAGCAGATGCGGGAGCTCGTGGAACTGGAGGAGAAGATCCTCTCCTACCGGGGCATGGAGCTGCCGGACGAGCTGCTCGTCCAGGCCAAGAAGGACGGATTCGCCGACCGCTACCTGGCGAAGCTCATGGACCTCACCGAGGAGCAGGTCAGGACCCGGCGCACGAAGCTGGGTGTGGTGCACGGCTACGACAAGGTCCCGGTGAGCGGTGTGGAGAAGGCCGAATACTACTACTCGAGCTACAACGTCACGGACGCGGTCGCGGTGAGCGACAGGCCCAAGATCATGGTCCTGGGCGGCGGTCCCAACCGCATCGGCCAGGGCATCGAGTTCGACTACTGCTGCGTGCACGCGGCCTTCGCCATCAAGGACATGGGCTTCGAGTCCATCATGGTGAACTGCAACCCCGAGACCGTGTCAACGGACTATGACACATCCAACAAACTCTACTTCGAGCCCTTGACCGTGGAGGAGGTGCTGAGCATCTACCAGAAGGAAAAACCCCAGGGGGTGATCTGCCAGTTCGGGGGACAGACCCCTCTGAACATCGCGGGCGAGCTGGAAAAGGCGGGCGTGAAGATCCTGGGCACCTCGCCTCTCACCATCGACCTTGCCGAGGATCGGGACCGGTTCGCGAAGATGATGGCCAAGCTCGGCATCCCCATGCCCGAGTCGGGCATGGCCAGCACCCTGGAGCAGGCTATAGCCATCGCCGACCGCATCGGCTACCCCCTCATGGTGAGGCCGTCCTACGTGCTGGGCGGGCGGGGCATGGAGGTGGTGCACGACGAGGACATGCTCAGGGAGTACGTGAAGGCGGCCGTGGACGTGACGCCGGAGCGGCCCATCCTCATCGACAAGTTCCTTGACAATGCCATCGAAGCCGAGGCGGACGCCATCTCTGACGGCATCGACGCCTACGTGCCCGCGGTCATGGAACACATCGAGCAGGCGGGCGTGCACTCGGGCGACTCTGCATGCGTGATCCCGCCCATCAGCATACCGGCCCGGCACCTGGACACCATCAGGGAATACACGAAGCGCATCGCCATCGAACTCGGCGTGGTGGGCCTCATGAACATGCAGTACGCCATCCACAAGGACACGGTCTACGTCCTGGAGGCCAACCCGCGGGCGTCCCGCACCGTGCCCCTGGTCTCCAAGGTGTGCAACGTCTCCATGGCTGCCATCGCCACCCAGATCATCCTGGGGAAGAAGCTCGCCGATTTCGACCTCAAGTCCAGGCCCATCCACCACTACGGGGTCAAGGAGGCGGTCTTCCCCTTCACCATGTTCCCCGAGGTGGACCCGCTCCTGGGGCCCGAGATGCGCTCCACAGGCGAGGTCCTGGGCATGGCGGACTCCTTCGGGCTGGCCTTCTACAAGGCCTCCGAGGCCGCTTCCCAGTATCTGCCCCAGGGGGGCACCGTGCTCCTCACCGTATCCCGCCGAGAACGGCCCGCCGTGCTGGAGGTGGCGAGGCTCTTCAGCGAGCTCGGATTCATGATCAAGTCCACACGCCACACCCACGCCTTTCTCCAGGAGAACGGCATCCCTTCCGAGATGGTCCTCAAGCTGCACGAGGGGAGACCGAACATCGTGGACGGGGTGAAGAACCGGGAATACGACCTGATCATCAACACGCCCAGCGGCAAGCTCAGCAAGCACGACGACTCGTACATCCGCAAGGCGGCCATCCGCTACAAGGTCCCGTACATCACGACGCTCTCCGCAGCCATCGCGGCGGCCAAGGGCATCGCAGCCTCCCGGCGGGGAAAGGGGGTCGTCAAATCGCTCCAGGAATATCACGGCGATATCGGCTGATGGGGCCGTCCCACGACGCGGGAAGGGGGCATCATTTGCACATTGATTTTTCCCGTCCCGGAGAGTATACAGAGCGTGTCTCCTGTGCAGGTCTCGGATAGAAGGGGGCTAAGAGCTTAAAAGAATCCGGTGCAATGCCTGCATGATTGACTGTTTTGACATAGGGCATGAGCATTTCACAGATGGTTGGTATCATGCACAGGAGACCATCCTTTATTATTGATCCTTTCCCTTGTCCTGGGAATTTCCCATGAAATCTCCTCCTCTCTTTTTCTTTGCACGCAGGCACGGGGCGGGCATTGCCTCGTCTCCTGGACATCCAGGGCGTGAAGACAAAAAAGCCGCACCAGGCTGACCTGGATGCGGCGGGAGTCGCGATTCCGTGACCGCCCCGGTCATGGGCCCATGAGCAGTGACTCCACTTGGGTGACCTTTATCATCTGCTTCACATCCCCGGTGATTCCGGTGAAGGTGAACCTCTTTCCGCGCCTCACAAGGGCACCGCGCAGCTTCAGCAGGAAGATGATGCCCGATGTATCCACAGAGGTGCACCCGGAAAGATCTATGGTGCACGATTCCTGATACACCATGGAGACCAGGGAGGCCGCATCCGCAGATGATGAACGGACATGCCGCAGATCTCCGGAGACCCGAATGGAGCCCGTATTGCCCGCATCCCGGTGCTCCACCCTGAATTCCCGCTTCACAGGCCCTTCATCAAGCCGCGCGCGGGCCTCGTGCACGGTTCTGCAGTGCCGCTTCTCGAAAAGGTCTCCCAGTCTGTTACAGAACAGGCTCCAGCGGAGGGTTCCTGACATTCCCACCAAGAGCACCTGATAGCCGTGCCTCTCCCACAGAACAAGGAGCCCCATGATAAAGGCAAGCCCTGCGGAATCGACGAAGGCTGTGTTGCTTGCATCGAGAATGAGGTCGGACGATGGCCGCTCGGACAACCTCTCCGCCATGCCTGAAACCGTCTCTCCGTCAACAATGGCCGGCAGCACCAGCGTCGAGACCTTTCTGTTGCCCCCGATCTCGGCGGTACAAGAACCACTTCCCTTGCGTTCCCCCGCCTCACCGCCCAGTATCATCATCTTCATATATTGATGGAGCAGTACCGAGGGCCAGACAAGCAGGCCGAACTTGGCGAAATCGACGAGATAGCGTTTCCAGAGGCGCTTAGGATCCTGGGTGAAGCGGAAGAGCCATTCCAGTCCGTATTCACGCATCCACAGGGGAGCCCGCGGTATGGACCCGCTGATGAAATCGTAAGTTCCCCCGATCCCTATGGATACGGGGACCATAAGCCTGTGCCGGTTCAGCATGAACCAGATCTCCTGCTTGGGATTTCCGAAGGCAATGAGGAGTATGTCGGCCCGTGACGCATTGATCCGGTCGATAATCCCCTGATCGTATTCATCGGCATGGACGAGTTCAGGGCCAACGGTATGGACATACGTGGGGTCCCACCCCGCGATGTTCAGGTCGGGATGGAGTCTTCCGAGCACTGTCGCAGCCTTTGCCGCAGACCCTGCATTGCCCCCCAGAAAGTAGATGGACTTCCCTCGTCCGGCAGCCTCCCGGGCAAGGACGGGGACGAGATCCGCCCCGGTCACCCGCTCACGAATGGGTGGTCCGAGGAATCGGCTCGCCCATACCACCGGCATGCCGTCAGCGGTGACAAGGTCGGCCTCTCTCATGATCCCAAGTAGTTCCGGATGCCGGGACCTGTGCAGGCTCCATCTCAACGTGTTCACGATGAAATCCGTGTTCACCGTGCACACAAGGCGGGGTCTTCCATCGGCCCTATACTCATCCACGAGCAGGAAGATACGCTCAACGGCCTCTTCCATGGACAAGCTGTCGATGGGTACTCCAAGCATGATGCGAGCGCTTCGTTTCACGAGACATCCTCCACCTTTCTCATATCTCGAAGAGTGCTCCGAACTGGTCGACGATCTGCATCACATTGATGGGTTCGTCGTCCATGGACTGGATCATGACAAGGATGGGCTCCCTGCCGGACCGGCCCAGGGTCATCCTCCTGAGGGTCGCCTGGAGCCAGTAGCGCACCACAGACCCGTGGCGCCTCCTCCCGTCCGAGAACCAGTATGCCACATCCTGGCGGGCATCGCCCTTCTCCAGGTGCAGAAGCACCGCTTCTCCTCCCTCGATGGGGAACCGCTCCCTGCCCTGAACCGTCCAGCCGGCACCCCGGAAGCAGTACTGGGGGTCGTGAACCGCGTGCCTGTTCCTGGCCCCGTCGATGGCGATGAGCATGAACCGGTTCCTGCCCACCCGGTAGCATCTCTTTACCACCTCTGCCTTCTTGTACAGCGAGAGCTCGCTCTCGTTCAGCGGAAGATCAGAGCCCGTGAATCCGAGGCCGTACATCGGGATGGCACGGACCCTGCTCATCTCCTCGACCGGACGGAACAGGTCCACCAGTATGCCCAGCGCGAGCGCCAGGCACAGGCCCACCCACAGGACAATCGAGGTGGCGGTGCTCACGGAACACTCCGGGAACCGGCCTGCATGGAACGGATGAGGACCCAGGCTGGCACTGCTGCCGCCAGGATCCGGACCACGGCCACGTAGTCGGGGAAGAACCTTCCCCCGAACCAGTCCAGGGCGGGCATCCACGACAGGGACGAGGCGAGCCAGACAGGATGCAGCGGCCACGGCGGCACGAGCGAGCCCAGCGCGAGCGCAAGACCGATATGGCCGAGCACGTGGAGCGACCCCAGGATTCCCTGGAAGGTGCACAGCAGGGCCAGGCCGAGAAGGAAGGGGCGGTCCTCCCAGGGTCCGGGGGCCTTCCACTGGCGGTACCAGAAGACCGCCACGGGCGATGCCCACAGTGCCAGGGCGAGCGCGCCCGAGGAATCCCGGGAGGAGTACATCCAGGTGGAGACGAGGTCGGATGCGTTCAGGACGCAGTAGACACAGATGAGGATGGTGACGAGCTGCGGTCGCTGCATGGCCGGCATCAGGGGACGGGCCTCCTGGGCAGGACGGCCTGGATCGACAGGATGCCCCATGAGAAGCACATCATGATGCACAGCAGGATCCACCCGCCCCAGGTGTGGAACAGCCCCATGGCGAATTCATGCCCCAGGGTCAAAGCGGCGATACACAGAATAACGATCCGCAGGGTGTTGGCAACCCACGCGACGAGGACGAGCCCCAGGATGTTCCACCAGTAGGTCCTGTGCTTCCCCAGATAGAGGTAGGTCAGGGCTGAGCCCGCGATCAGCATGGACTGCAGGACGTTGATGCCCGAGCACGCCTCTCCGATACCCACGGGCATGCCCTGGACCATGATCCGGGTGCCGTCGTGGAGCACCGTGAACCCCATGGCGGAGAAGATCCCCGCAGTGGCCCAGGATCCCGAGAGCCTGAAGTACCACCCGATGACGTTCCCCTCCTGATACAGCCAGGGAAAGGCGAGGAAGGGGAGGATCATGAGCCTCCTCACCGATGGCAGGTCCTGCTCCTCGATGCGGGACCTGATCCACGTCCAGAGGAGAAAGGTCCAGCAGGCCGCCAGCCAGATGGCCATGTCGAGCAGCAGGCCCGTGACAAAGCCGGCCATGCCCATGACAAGGCTGCCGTAGGAGAGCGGCGGTGGGTCCCTTCGCATCCGCCAGGGGCTCCCCAGAAAGACGAACAGGGGCAGGGACACCAGGATGGGCAGGGTGTTCTCCAGGGGCGCGATCCCTTCGGGATCCCTCAGCCAGACGTATGCCGCCAGGGAAAGGAGAACGGCGAGGAAGCCGATGTCACGGACGGCCACGCTTCTCCTCCTGGGCGATCCTCCGGATGTTCTCGTGGAGTTCCATCATGTCCGGGAAATACTCGAGCAGGTCTTCGGTGTATTTCCGTGCCGTCTTCCAGTCCTTGCGGGCAAAGGCCCTGCGGGCGAGGTAGGCCTTGGCCTCCAGCGACGCCCCTGCTATCCGGGCATAGGTACGGTCCGCATCTTCCGTGTCGCCTTCGTTCAGGGCGATCCTGGCGAGGATCTCCTGCCCCGTGACGCTCGAGGAAAGGGCCTTGTACTCCTGGACGATGCGCCGGGACTCCTGGAAATCGCCTTCCTTCAGGCTGGCGAGGCTCAGAAGCCATGCAGCCCTGAAGCCCACGGCGCTGTCCTGTCGGGCAAGCGAGCGGAGCCTGGGTACGGCATTGCCCATCTGGTTGTCGGCGAGCATGACCTCGGCGATGAGGAGATCGAGCTCCGGGGTACGAGGCTGTTTCACAGCGAAATCAAGGGCCTCCCGGTTCCCCCGGTTGTACCGGAGGGCCTGGGTGAGGCCATAGGCCACCCAGTCGGGGAACGCCTCCGGGATGACAGGCAGCCTGTGGAGGCTCAGGGCCGCTTCCAGCCATCCCCCTGCCAGGAATGCCGCGCTGAAGACCTCCTCGCTCCTGAGCAGAGTATCGAGCTCCTGGGGTATCTCCCCCTGCCCGGCGGAGCCTTCCTTCTTCATTGTCATGGAGTCGAGGGTCTCGAAGAACTGGTGTTCAGGCCTTCTCGATGCAGCCGGCCTGGAGGTGCCGGGTGCCGGGTCCACGAGCACCCCCCACCGGCGGTAGACAAGGATGATCTGGAGGGCGCGTTCCAGCTCCGGATGGAACGATGCATATCGATACGGCCGTGCCTTGAGCAGGTCCATGGCCCTGGCCTCGGATCCGTCCTTGAGGGCCTGGAGCAGCTTGAGCCAGTACACCTCCTGCCTGCTCTCGGCATGCTTCTCCAGGTTCACGTCACCTCTCAGCTTGGTGCTGTCCCAGAACTCGCCAGGATCCATGCCCTGCATGGCCTGGATGAGCGGGGTCCATTCTCCTGGAGGGGGCGTGGCCCTGTCCTCGGGTATCTCCGCCGGGTGGGTAACCTTTGCCCAGAACAGGGCCTTTATCCACAAAAAGTCCAGCGATGTCGGGGAAAGGCCGTCAATCCAGGTCTTCAGCGCCAGAGTATAGTTACCGTGCCTCCGGTGGAACTCGGCCAGCTGGTCTCTCAGCAGGGGATTCCTGGGGTCGCTGAGATGGGCGGCCACGTACTCCACGCGTGCCCGGGCCGTGGCGCCGGCGTGCTCGAGGACCTGGGCGCGGAACGACCGGACATCGGGGTTGCGCGGGTCAGCGCGGAAGGCCTCTTCGAGCAGTTTCCAGGCCTCATCCATGTCCTCGCTCGATTTGAGGATGGCGAGCCTGATGAGCCTGCCGCAGTCCGCCGCGCCCTCGAAGGTGCGGGAGGTGAGCATGGCCGAGGCCTCATCGACCTTTCCCTGCATGAGGAGGGCGTCGACATCCAGGGCGAACCACACCTCAGGGCTCTTCGCCCGGTCACGCCATGCATCGCGCACCTGGGAGAAGACCTCCATGTTCTTCATCTCCAGCAGAGACCGAGAGATGAGCGCCGAGGCCTTCTCCTGCTTCAGGACCTCCAGGGGATACTGACCGTAGAGGTAGAGCAGGCGGTGGATGTTCCGGGACTGCTCCAGGGCCCGGATCTCCAGGGGGAGCCACTTACCGGCGTCATAGTCGGGAGTGGCGGACTTCACGGTCCTGATGACCGTGAGGGCCTCCACCGGCCGTGACTCATCCAGCAGCCGCATGGTGGTCTCGTACGCACGCCTCTCCTGGGCTGCAATGACGTAGGAACGCCAGCCGGAGAAGCCCGCGGCAGCCGCGATGCCCAGGACCAGGAGCCCGAGGCAGAGCAGCACGATGCGCTTGGGAGTGAGTGTCATCAGGTGATTCAGGATTCGGAGCGGGGATCGAGGGTCTTTTTCCGGTACAGCACCAGGGCGAGGAACGAGCCCAGGATGAGCATGGTGGAGGGTTCGGGCATGTTGGTCAGCGCCCGGACATTGCCCGCACCGATGTCCACGGCAAAGAGGTTGTCCCTGAAATTGGCCGTGCCGCCGAACTGGTCTTCAAAGGCGAGGAACAGGTACGGGCTGTCGGGCAAGGCAAAGACCAGGGCGTGCTGGAGCCCGTCCGGGTTGATGGACATATCGGTGGAGTACACGTCTGTGATCTTCTTTGTCCGCTGCGATATGAGGAAGAAGTCGAGCTGGGTGCCGCCCTCCAGCACCCCCAGATCAACATAGTCGCCCGGCAGGAGCGGATCCGTGGAAGTGCGGATGAGCTGCCCTGTCCTTCTGTCGATCCTCGTCGACTCGGACGCGTCCGGGAAGATGAGCAGCGGGTCTCCGCCGGAGACACCGCCGCCTGCGGTGTTGAATCCCAGGGCGTTGTGCTTGCTCGTGGCGTCCCCGATGAAGTACACCCGCGTGTCATAGGCCGTGGCCAGCGATATCAGGGAGGGGTCCAGCGCGATGGTGGAGGTGAGCTCTGTGAACGATGCCGCGGTGAGGTCCATGTCCCCCCACTGCTCCATGACCGGCAGGTAGGTGCTCTGGAACTCGGCGGAGCTTGCATCCGACCCAGCCACCTGGACCCGATCCACGATGTCAAGTCCGAAGGGGCGCGCGGGAGACTGGATGGGCGAGTACACCTCGGCGGAGACGTCCGGTGTCATGCAGATGAGGAGGAGGAATAGACAGGTACTCAGCATGGCCACAAATCCCTTAGAATACTTAATCTTTCTGTAACTTCTGAACATTTCCTGCTTCCTGCTCCCTGTCAGCGTAATGGGAGGGCATCCTCGCCGGCAGCCCTCACTATCTCATCGGTATGAATCAGGTTTTCTCAAGGAAGAATCTTCCCTGCGTATGCGGTTCCTGCGGGGCATGCGTCATTCCGGGGCCTGGACCCCCTTGTTCAGGAGCCTGTTACCGGTGATCCGGGCCCAGAAGTACCTGAGGATCCCGGCGAACTGGGGGAACACGACCACTGTGGCGTGGCAGGCATACGCCAGGGAGGTCCTCCAGTCAGCTCCGAGACGTCCCCTGATGGACGAGACCCGTGTCAGGGGCTGCGCCAGCGCATATGCGGCGGCAGAGAACCACAACAGCCTCCACCTGCCGAAGGCGCCCAGGAGAACGAACAGGACAGGGGCGAGGCTTCGCGCCGTGATGCGGAGGAACTCCCTGAGCCAGAGCCGCTCCGTGCTGCCCATGAACCGCAGGGCGATCTCCGCATAGGCATACCCGCTCCGGTAGGCCCGGCGTACGTACTGCCCGAAGGTGGACATGTTGATGTCATGGGTCGTCATGGGCGCGTCGATCCTCAGGATCTGCCAGCCCCTGTGACGGACACGATAGCTCAACTCCGGGTCCTCACCCGCCACGAGCTCCTCATCGAACCCCCTGGTGGCGAGCAGGGCCTCCCGGGTGATGAGGACATCCCCGCCGAAGTACCTGCACGGGCCCGTCTCGAACCGCCACTCCAGGTCCGTCAGGGTGTGGAAAAGGTTCTGGCGGGGGAAGCGCTCCCGGCGCATGCCGCACACCGCCGCTGTCTTCCCGCCGATCAGCGGCACGGCCCGCGCGAACCAGTCGGGGTCCACCCGGGTGTCCGCATCGAGGAACTGGACGAGATCCGCCGTGCACGCCCTCCACCCGGCATTCCTCCCCCTGCCCGGGGTGGGGTGCACGTCGTTGAGCTCAATGACCCGAACCCCCGGAAAGCGGCGTGCAGCCGCGGCGCTGTGGTCCCGAGAGCCACCGTTCACGTACACGATCTCGATGCATTCTCTCGGGTAGCGTGCCTGCAGCACCGAGCCGATGCAGTCCCCTATGTATCGCTCCACGTTGACGCCGATGATCACGACCCCGATGCGGGGGCTGTCCTGGGCCACTATCCGTTCACCTTCCCGTGGTCTTTCCGGATGATCCGCGCGGGGTTGCCCACTGCCAGACAGTCGTCGGGCACATCCGTCAGCACAACGGCATTGGCACCGATGCGGACATTGTTCCCGATGGTTATGTTGCCCAGAACCTTCGCCCCGGCGCCGATGTCCACGTTGTCGCCGATCCGGGGGGCCGCAGGCTCGTCCGTCCTCCGCAGGCCTACGGTGACGCCGTTGCGGATCACGCAGTCGTCTCCGAAGCTGGCGAAACCGCTGACAATGATGTCGCCGAAGTGGTCGATGCGGAAGTTCCTGCCCACCCTGACTTCGCAGGGCAGCTCGATACCTGTGACGACCTGCACGAGCTTGAAGAGCACCTTGTAGATAAGCGAGAAAGGCTTCCGTACGAGGGGGGTCCGGATCGTGTACCTCCACCTGCCGAACCGATAGACGAGCATGACCCAGAACCCCTGGGAGGACCAGTCCCCCCTGTACGCCCTGAGATCCTGCCGGATGTTCTCGAACATGGCCACTATTCCTCCCCCCCGGACAGCCGCGAGCAGAAATACCCGTACGTCCCTGCCAGGGCCCGCCTGAGCTCCTCCCTGGCGGTCTCTGGGATGTAGGGATGCGGGTAGTTCGAGGCCTCGAAGAGGGGAAGCCGCCGGCCCAGCTCTGCATGACGCTTCACGAATTCCTCCGTGGAGCACACCTCCCGTGCGGGGTTTCCTGCGCAGACCGTGTCCGGCGGGACATCCCGGGTCACCACCGAGCCCGCGCCCACGATGGAGTTCGGCCCGATGGTCACGTTGCACATGATGGTGGAGTTGGCGCCGATGAAGCTGCGGTCCCGGATCGCAACCCTGCCCACCTTGATGAGGTCCCCCGCGTAGGCCGTGGTGGCGTCATGGGTCAGGATGGTCACGAACAGGGAGATGGTGACATCATCCCCTATGTCGAGGAGGTACGGGAGGCGTCCGTCGATGTACGACGGGTAGAGCACCCTGGAATTCCTCCCGATGCGCACACCCTGCCGCCTGAGGTATTCCGGGTAGAAGGAGCTGTCCAGGGCGAGGCGCAGCCTGTTGATCATGTGGAGGAGCCGCGTGAGAGGGCTCACGAGTCCACCCCCTTCCCGAACCGATCCCGGGCGAGGGTGGTCAGGATCAGGTCCATGGTCAGCAGGGCCTCCTGCCTCTTCTGTCGTGCCCTGGCGGAGCGGGATGGCAGGTTCTTGAGGAGGACCGCTGCCTTCCACAGGACCTCCACGCCGGCGCTCAGGAGCACGTGAGCGAGTCCGTCCCACTTCCGGTAGTACCTGAACTCGCTCCTGATGCGATGAGCCAGGAGCTGCCTTCCCGTGGCGGTCACCCCGGCGTCTGACCGGACCGTGCTCTGCCCGCCGAGGTGCACCACCCGGGCATGCGGGTAGAAGACCACCGCCCAGCCGGCCAGGGCCGCAGTCCTGCAGAAGTCGATCTCGTCAAAGTACAGGAAGTAGCGTTCGTCCAGCAGCCCGATGGTCTCTATCACCTCCCTGCGGATCAGGAAGTATGCACCCACCACCCACCCCACCTGCAGAGGATGGGAATGGTCCCACCAGGAGAAGTCCACCCTGCCGAAGAGGCGCGATGAAGGGAAGCGGGCGGTGAGCCCGGTCATGACGAAGACCTTGTTTATCAGGCCGGGCAGCATCCGGGCCGAGGGCTGTGGTGAGCCGTCCGGGTTGGTGAGCGCACACCCCAGGACCCCGGTGGAGGGGTGTTCGTTCATGTAGGCAAGCGTGGCGTCGAAGACGCCCTGGCCGACGAAGGCATCGGAATTGAGCAGCAGGATGTACCTGCCCGAGGCCCTGCGGATGCCCTCGTTGTTCCCGCCGGAAAACCCCTTGTTCCGGGAAAGACGGATGAGCTTCACCGTGGGGAACTCCCGTTCCACCATGTCCGGCGATCCGTCCGCAGACGCGTTGTCCACCACCAGGACCTCGCAGGTGCAGCCGGGCCGGAACTGTTCCACAGAGGAGAGGCACTTCCTGGTCACGTCCAGGGTGTTGAAGGACACAATGATGATGGAAAGGTCCACCATGGGCGGCTGTTTCAGCACCGATTCCCTCATGGCCGCCCCCGCTGGGTCGGAACGGGCGGGATGGCCTCGAGCCTCCGGCCCAGGCCGAGCCGTTCCATCTGCCAGGCGCGGAGCGACTTCCTGAAGCCCGGGTGGTCGTATCGGGGGGTATTCTCGATCCATGCCCTGATGTAGCCCCACAGGATGAGGAGGCCCCCGACGACGAAGGGCCGCTCCAGCATCCGGTATGCACCCACGGCCAGGATGTACAGGGGGTGGGTGCCCATGAAGTACTGTCCCCAGCCCCACCGGGTGCGGCCATGGAAGATGCTCTTGTGCGACGACCCCATGATGCGGTGGTCGTAGATCATGAGGTCCCTGTCCCGGAAACTCCGGGTCCGGAAGCCCTCCATGCGGCACCGGTGGAAGGTGATGCCGTCCCACATCACCTGCTGCACGAAGCCGCCGATGGCATCGAAGCACTTCCTCTTCAGGCACAGGACCCCGCCGAGCACGCTCTCGTCGGTGATGCGTTCCTCCACGAGCCTGCCGTCACCAAGGTCCAGGAAGAGCTTGCCGCTGGCCGCGCCCAGGTACGGGTCCTCCCGGAACCTGGCGAAGAGAGTCTCGAAGTACCGCGGCCCCACCGTGAGGTCACCGTCCATCTTGCAGCTGAAACCGTAGTCCTGAGCGCCGATGGAGCGGTAGCCATCGTAGAAGGCCTCCACCACTCCAGGGCCCACCCTGCGCTCGCCGCGGTCCTGCCTGCTGACCGAGGATATCCAGGGGTGCGAGGCGCACGCCTCCCTGATGATCTCAGGCGTCCGGTCCGTGGAGCCGTCGTCCACGATGATGTACTGGGCGGGAAGGACGCTCTGGGCCGCAATGCAGGCGATGGTCCCCCCCAGATACTGCTCCTCGTTTCTCACCGGGGAGATGATGACGTATCTGGGCGCGTGCACGCTCACCGCCGTTCCCCCCTGAACAGGCCGGCCAGGGTCCGGGCGTTTTGGGAGAGATCGAAGCGGTCCTTCACCCTGGCAATGGCATTGCCGACGATGTCCTCCCGGTGCAGTGCATCCGTAACGGCTTCCCGCATGGCCGAGGCGAGACCGTGTACGTCCTCGGGGTCCGCGAGGTACCCGCTCACCCGGTCCTCGATGAGTTCCGGGATCCCGCTGATCCTGGTGGACACCACCGGGACCCCCG
>Ga0116184_10001246_pt1 | contig 25305 bp, 18 predicted proteins | sample AD_JPNNA5_MetaG_FD_89886 | JGI IMG/M metagenome (GOLD analysis project Ga0116184, IMG submission 89886) | Active sludge microbial communities of municipal wastewater-treating anaerobic digesters from Japan - AD_JPNNA5_MetaG | ecosystem: Engineered > Bioreactor > Anaerobic > Digestate | place... | reverse complement strand
CGTCGATGAGCTGCGCGGCCTCTGCGCTGGAGATGTCGCCGCCGGAATAGTCGCGCATGGTCAGTGTTTCATATTCGCCTTCCCCTTCGAGCGTAACGAGGTTGCAGCGCAGCGCGACATCCCCGGGCGCCATATCGATGCCCATGCTGACGGCTTCCAGCGGAGAACGGCCGGTGTAGTATTGCAGGGCGTCGTAGCCCAGCACGCTGAGATTGGCAACGTCGCTGCCCGGCTTGAGCTCTTTTTGCACCGTCAGCACAAGCCCGACCTCTCCCCTGTTCGCCAGTGAATCGAATACGGGTTTTTTCGCCAGTTCCATGGGCGTCTTGCCGCCGAGGGCAGGCACGGGATAATCCGCCATGCCGTCGTATAAAACCACCGCGTACTTCATGAAGTTCTCCCTGTTGTTTCTGTTGCCGGCTTTATCTGAAATAGGCGACGCCGGACTCGAAGATTTTTTGGTCTTTGGAAAACGGAACGTTTTTGCAGATATTTTCGCCTTTTCTCTCGCTGTGCGCCATTTTGCCCAGCACCCGGCCGTCGGGGCTGGTAATGCCTTCCACGGCGCCGGCCGAGCCGTTGGGGTTAAACGGCATACCCGCCTGCGGGCGGCCGTCCGCGTCGACATAACGGGTGGCAATCTGCCCGGCGGCTGCCAGTGCCAACAGCGTCGCTTCGTCCGCGGTAAAGCGCCCTTCGCCGTGCGACACGGGCACCGCGTGTATTTCGCCCGGTTCGCACAACGCGAACCAGGGGCTCATCACGCTGGAAACCTGCGTATAAACCATCTGGGACACGTGGCGGCCGATGTTGTTGAACGTCAGGGTCGGCGAATCGGCTTGAATCGGGGAGATTTTGCCGTATGGCAGCAAACCCGTTTTGATCAGCGCCTGGAAACCGTTGCAGATACCCAGGACCAACCCTTTTCGGCGCTCGAGCAGATCCTCGACCGCTTCTTTGACGCGCGCGTTGCGAAGCACCGTCGCGATAAACTTGCCCGAACCGTCCGGCTCGTCGCCACCGCTGAACCCGCCCGGCAGCATTAATATCTGCGACCGCGCCATTAGGCGGGCAAGCGCCCTGATGCTCTCGTCGGCGTCGGAAGGCGTCAGATTGCGGACGACAAACACCTCCGGCTGCGCGCCCGCTTTTTCAAAGGCGCGCGCGGTGTCGACCTCGCAGTTGGTGCCGGGAAAAACGGGTATCAGAACCCTGGGCTTCGCAACAACTGCGGAAGGGGCGGCGTCGGAACGCGCGCAGAAAAGCGGAATCTCCGGCATCAGGGCGGCCGGGGGCGCGCTGACGGGGAAAACGGGGGCGAGTTTAGAGAGATACGCCTTCTCGAGCGACGCCAGAGGGATATTTTCACCCTCGACGGTGAAGATGCCGGAATCGTTTGTGAAACCAAGCGTCAAACAGTCCAGCCCTTCCGGCCCGTCTTTGCCGGCAAGTTCCGCCACGATGCAGCCGCACAGCGGCGCATAGAGCGTCCTTCTGCTCAAACCGGATTCGAAGGCGAAACCCAGGCGGTTGCCCATCGCCATGCGGCATACGGCGGCGGCCGCGCCGCCCTCCCGCACGCAGGAAGCCGAAAGGATAACGCCTTTTTTGACCGCCAGGCAGACCGTCGAGAGCATCTCCTTCGCCCGCTGCCAGTCCGGAAGCAGCGTACCGGGGACCACGGGGAAATCGATCAGCACGACACGGGAACCGGCTTTTTTCATCGCGGCGGAGCCGGTTTCGGAGGCTTTGGTCATGGCGACGGCGAAACACACCAGCGTGGGCGGAACATCCATATCATTGAAAGATCCCGACATGGAATCCTTGCCGCCGATGGCGGGGACGCCGAAGTTCAGCTGCGCGGTCAAGGCGCCCAGCAGCGCCGCGGCGGGTTTGCCCCAGCGTTCGGGCACGTCGCGCAGGCGCTCGAAATACTCCTGCAGCGTCAGGCGGCTTTTCAGCGGGTCGGCGCCGATACAGGCGAGTTTTGCAAGCGCTTCCGCTATGGCGTAGACGGCGCCGTGAAAAGGGCTCCACCGGCTCATACCGGGTATAAAGCCGAAACTCATGGCCGTTGCGGTGTCCGTTTCGCCCTCAAGCAGGGGCAGTTTGGCGCACATCGCGTCCTCGGGCGTCATCTGGTATTTGCCGGCGAAAGGCATCAGGACGCTGCCGGCGCCGATGCTCGCGTCGAAACGCTCGGCAAGGCCTTTTTGTGAACAGACTTCCAGGCGCGAAAGGTTTTTTTCCAGCGCGGCGGCGCCGGAAAGGCCGTCCAGGCAGGAGGGCACCGTATCGCGGTAAACCTGTCCGGCGGAAACGGCGACGATTTCGGCCCGGGCAGTTTGGGTCACGCCGTTGGTATCGAGAAAGTCGCGGCCGATGTCGACGATGGTGTCGCTCTGCCAGCGCATGACCAGCCGCGGGTTTTCGGTAACAACGGCGACGGGGGTCGCTTCCAGGTTCTCGCCGGCGGCCAGGGCGCAGAACGTCTCGACGTCCGACGGCGCGAGCACGACGGCCATGCGTTCCTGCGACTCCGAAATGGCGAGTTCGGTGCCTCCGAGGCCCTCGTATTTTTTCGGGACGGCGTCGAGGTTGATGTCCAGTCCGCGGGCGAGTTCGCCGATGGCAACGCTGACGCCGCCCGCGCCGAAGTCGTTGCAGCGTTTGATCAGCCGCGCCGCCGCGGGGTCGCGGAACAGGCGCTGGAGTTTGCGCTCGGTGGGCGGGTTGCCTTTTTGCACCTCCGCGCCGCAGGTTTCGATGGACGAGGAATCGTGCGCTTTCGACGAGCCCGTGGCTCCGCCGCAGCCGTCGCGGCCGGTCCTGCCGCCGAGCAGGACGACGACGTCGCCGGGCGCGGGCGCTTCCCTGCGGACGTTGCTTTTGGGCGAGGCGCCGATGACGGCGCCGATTTCGAGGCGTTTGGCGACATAGCCCTCGTCATAGAGTTCCGTCACCTGGCCGGTGGCAAGGCCGATCTGGTTGCCGTAGGAGGAGTAGCCCTGCGCGGCGCCGACGGTAATCTTTTTTTGCGGGAGTTTGCCGGGCACCGTCTGTTCAAAAGGGGTCAGCGGATTGCCGCTGCCGGTGACCCGCATGGCCTGGTAAACATAAGCCCTGCCGGAAAGCGGGTCGCGTATCGCGCCGCCCAGGCAGGTCGCGGCGCCGCCGAACGGTTCGATTTCGGTCGGGTGGTTGTGCGTTTCGTTTTTAAACTGCACCAGCCACCGCTGCGGCTCTCCGTCGACGACGACCTCGGTTTCGATGCTGCAGGCGTTGATCTCCTCGCTGACGTCGACGTCGGCGGCAAGGCCTCTCCCGGCCAGCAGTTTGCCGCCGATGGTCGCCATATCCATCAGGGAAATATCTTTTTGACGGCCGGCGTAGAGTTCCGCGCGCGCAGCCATGTATTCGTTCAGCGCGGCCTCGATCCCCGCGGAAAGGCCGCCGGGCCGCACTTCGACGCGCTCGAGGCGCGTCAGAAACGTGGTGTGGCGGCAGTGGTCGGACCAGTAGGTGTCGATGACGCGCAGTTCCGTTTCGGTCGGTTCCCTGCCTTCGGCGAGAAAATAATCCCGGCAGAACAGAAGGTCCTCGACGCTCATGGCGAAGCCCATGGAAGCGTGATAGCGCGCCATCGCTTCGCCGTCCATGCCGAGAAAGCCGGCCACGTCGGCGATTTTCCCGGGCGGCTGGGTTTTGAGGTCGAGGCTGTCATAAGGTTCCATGGAAGCGAGGCGCGCTTCGACGGGGTTGACGAGATAGTTTTTTATTTTTTCGCATTCCCCGGCCGTCAGGCGGCCGAAGAGGGCGTACACCCTGGCGGTCAGAACTTTCGGGGGCGTCTGCAGCGTCAGCAGCGCGATGCACTGCGAAGCGGAGTCGGCGCGCTGGTCGTACTGGCCGGGCAGGTATTCGACGGCGAACACCAGCGAGGCGTCCATGTCGGGCAGGCGGTCATAAATGCGGTCGGCGTTGGGTTCGGATAAAATCGTCGCAGCGGCCGTATCAAAATCCGCGCCGCCGAGCCCCTCGACGTCATAACGGTTGAAAAGGCGCAGCGCCTCGAGGCCCGGGATGCCGAGCGTATCGCGCAGGTCCGCGAGCACACGGCCCGCCTCAAGGTCGAACCCTTCTTTTTTCTCCACAAACAAGCGCCTGACTAAAGCCATGGCAGGGCCTCCGCTTTCACGGCGCGTCGTGGGAAAAGCCGCGCGGCGCGCGAATAATAGTGAAATTGTATCATATCCGGCCGGAACATAAAAGTATAAAAATGCCTTTCTAAGGGCGGAAACGGCGTGTTTTTCAGCGGGTTGACTTTGCCCGCGCCAACCCTTACGATAGAACCGCAAGGGCCTCTGACAACGGCGCGGGGGTGTAAGGTGTTTTGCAGAAACTGCGCGTTTGAGATGGATCTGATTTCCGACGTCTGCGTGCGCTGCGGAGAGCCGAAAGGGGAAGGAACCGTTTACTGCCCCAACTGCGCCGCGCAAACCCAGCCGGGCGCCACGGTGTGCCTTGGCTGCGGAGGGCCGCTGGCGAAGCCGCAGCCCGATACCGCGGGCGGCACGCAGACCGCGGCGATTGTCTCGCTGGTGACGGGCATCCTGTCGATTCTCTGCTGTTCGGTATTCGTCGGCCTGCCCTGCGGCATCGCGGCCATCATCTGCGCGAAAAAAGCGAAGCAGAAAACAGGCGTTATGGGGCCGATGGAACTGGCAGGCCTTATCTGCGGCATCGTCGGGACGGTATTTTCGGGCCTTTTCATTATCGTGACGATTATTTATTATATCGCTTTCGGCGTGTTGATTTTTTCGCAGGTCGCTTCCGAATCCAGCGAGTATTTGCGCGTCCTTGCTTTCCGGCTTATGGCTTGAGGACTCTGCGCTCAACGGCTGCCCGTTGGGTCGGGCGGCCTTTTTTAATAACCGCAGATACGGCTTTTTTGCAGGGCATGCAGGATTTTTTCCCTGACGGCCGGATAGGCGGCGTCCAACTCGTCGAGAAGCCGCTTGACCCGCTCCCGTTCGGTTCTGCCGTCGACAGGGCAGCGGTTTTCAACCACCGGAAGGCCGGCGCGCCGGACGGCGCGCGCGATGTCCGCCTCGCGGGCGAAAATCATCGGCCGTATGAGCGTCAGGTCCTTGCGCGACAGATAGGTCACCGGTGAAAAACTGCCGAGCGCCGCGCCGTCAAAGAGGTTCATCAGGAAAGTTTCCGCTGCGTCGTCGAGATGATGGCCCAGCGCGAGTTTGCCGCAGCCTTGCTGTTTCGCCATATCATGCAGGATGCCGCGGCGCATTCTGGCGCAAAGGCTGCAGGGGTTTTTCTCCCCCCGCGTTTCAAAAACCACTTCGGCCAGTTTGGTGCGCTTGACGACGCAGGGAATGCCCCATAAGGCGCACAGCGCTTCCACGCTTGAAAAATCGCTTTCGATACCGTCAAAACAGGGGTCCACGATGAGCGCGGCCAGTTCAAACGGCTGAGGATAGTAGCCGCGAAGCGAAGCGAGCGATGCCAGCAACGCGACGGAATCCTTGCCGCCGGAGACACCGACAGCAACGCGGTCGCCCGCGGCAATCATTTGATACTGCTCGGCAGCCCTCCTGACGAGCCCTGCCAGTTGATGCACGTTCCCCACCCCGTCAGGTGACGCAAATCCTTTCGACGCCGGTGCAGCGCCCGGTGGCTGAATCGATTTCAAACACGCAGCCGCAAAGCATCTGCGGGCCTTCCGCCACGGCAAACTTCGCCGGCAGACCGCTTTTGAGCCAGGCGACAGACGATTCGGGCGTAACGCCGAGCACGGAGTCGATACAGCCCGTCATACCTAAGTCCGTGATATAGCCGGTGCCGGCGGGCAGAATTTGCTCATCGGCTGTCTGCACATGGGTGTGCGTCCCGAAAACGGCGGAAACCCTGCCGTCAAGGTAGTAGCCCATCGCCCGTTTTTCCGCCGTGGCTTCGGCATGGAAATCCAGCAGGATAACCCTGCAGCCGGCCACTTCCTCCAGCAGGCGGTCGACGCACCAGAAAGGATTACCCGCGTGCTCGAGAAAAGCCTGGCCGGAAAGATTGATGATCCCCGCGCGCCAGGGCCCGAAATCGGCGACCGCCACTCCCCTGCCGGGATTGTTATCATAGTAATTGGCGGGGCGCAGAATATACCGGCAGCTGTCGAGGTATTCATAGACGCCTTTGTTGCGGAAGACATGGTTGCCGGTCGTAATCATATCCACGCCGGCCGACAGCAGCCCGTCGGCCAGTTCGGGCGAAATGCCCAGGCCGTTGAATGCATTTTCAGCGTTGGCGACGCAATAGTCAATGCCTTTGAGCCGTTTGAGGTGCGGCAGATGTTTGGCGACGAAGGCGCAGCCCCGCGCTCCGACGATATCGCCGATGGCCAGTACGTTCATGCGTTCAACCTCTATGGCTTGCGCCCGCATAATAAAAAACCGGGGATGCGTCTGCGCACATCCCCGGCCGCTTCTGCTTATTTCGCGTAGTCGATGACGCGGTTCTCCCGGATGATGTGGACCTTGATCTGGCCGGGGTACTGGAGTTCTTCTTCGATTTTCTTAACGACATCACGGGCAACGAGCACCATGCGGTCGTCGGAGATGGCCTCCGGCTTGACGATAATGCGTACTTCCCTGCCCGCCTGAATGGCGAACGAACGCTCGACGCCTTCGAAGGAGTTCGCGATTTCCTCGAGTTTCTCGAGGCGTTTGATGTAATTCTGGACGTTCTCGCGCCGCGCGCCCGGCCGGGCCGCCGATACGGCATCCGCCGCCTGGACCAGGCAGGCGACTACCGTCTTGGCCTCGACGTCGCCGTGGTGGGCTTGAATGGCGTGAATGACGGCTTCGCTCTCTTTGAAGCGCTTGGCGTATTCGACACCCAGTTCGACGTGCGAGCCGTCAATCTCATGGTCGAGGGCCTTGCCGATGTCGTGCAGGAGGCCGGCGCGTTTGGCCAGTTTGATGTCCGCGCCGATTTCAGCCGCCATCAGGCCGGAAATGAAGGCGACCTCGAGAGAATGGTTGAGGATGTTCTGGCCGTAACTGGTGCGGTATTTCAGCTTGCCGATGAGCTTGACGATTTCGGGGTGAAGGCCTGCGATGCCGGTGTCGAGGACGGCTTTTTCACCGGTCTGCCGTATCGTCTGGTCGACTTCCTTTTTGGATTTTTCAAACAGTTCTTCGATTCTCGCCGGGTGGATTCTGCCGTCGGCGATGAGTTTTTCAAGCGTGACGCGCGCTACTTCGCGGCGGACCGGGTCGAAACTCGATATGGTGATGGCCTCGGGCGTGTCGTCGATAATCAGGTCGACGCCCGTAATGGTCTCCAGCGTGCGGATGTTGCGGCCCTCGCGGCCGATGATGCGGCCTTTCATCTCGTCGTTGGGCAGTTCCACCACCGAAACGGTCGCCTCCGCCGCATGGTCGGCGGCGCAGCGCTGAATGGCCGTGGAAATGACCTCGCGCGCAAGGGTATCGGACTCGTCTTTGATACGCTGCTCGTATTCGGTAATCCTCAGCGCCTTTTCGTGCGCCAGGTTCTCCTCGATGCTTTTAAGCAGGTAGTCCCTCGCCTGTTCCTTGGTATAGCCGGACACTTTCTCGAGCATCTCGAACTGGCTGCGCTTGATGGTCTCTATCTCGGCCATTTTCTCTTCGGCCGCTTTGATTTTGTTTTCAAGGATCTCTTCTTTTTTCTCAAGCAGTTCGCTTCGCTTGTCGAGGGTTTCTTCTTTCTGGTCGATTCTGCGTTCCTGTCTCTGCACTTCCGCGCGGCGGTCACGGAGTTCCCTGTCTGTTTCGCTGCGCAGTTTGTGGATTTCATCCTTGGCTTCGAGGATGGCTTCTTTCTTTTTGGTCTCCGCCTGGGTGATTGCCTCGTTGACCAGCCGGGCCGCCTCTTTTTTAGCGGAACCGATTGCCGTTTCGGCTACTATCTTCCTGTATATGCCGCCGATGATAAAACCCGCTGCGCCTGCGGCAATTACGCTGACAACAACCGCGATAAGAATTTTCAAAAAATCGCTCAAATTTAGCATGCACCTCCTTTTTTCTTCCTGGTAAAATGAATGTGCTTGTCAGCACACCTGAAAATGAATAGCATGAAGTCCGGGAACATAGACTTGCCATCTTGAACATTTTACCCTTGTGAAGGGATAAAGTCAATATGAAGTTGGACAACCCGCCCGTATTCCTGTTTGACTTTTCCCCCTGGATGGTTTACTTTGTTTTTGTCAGGGACAGCCGTGCGCCGCCCTGCGGAAAGAAGGAAGCATATGGACTACGCTCTTGTGGCGGACAGTTCGTGTGAACTGACCGCCGAAATCAAAGAAACAATACCGTCAGCGGGCGTCCCGCTGACGATGACGGCCGGAGGAAAAGAGTATGTCGACGACGAACGTTTGGACGTCGACGCCTTCCTCCGTGACATTGAAAACAGCCGCGATACGCCGCGTTCCTCATGCCCCTCGCCGGAAGACTACGCCAACGCCTTTGCCGCGAGCCCGGCCGAAAAGGTTTTTGCGGTGACCCTTTCCTCGAAATTATCCGGCTCCTATACCAGCGCGATGATCGGTTCGAAACTCGAACAGGCGCGCGGCAAAACCGTCCATATTTTCGACTCGAAAAGCGCGTCGGCGGGCGAAACGCTGACGGCGCTGAAAATCGCCGAACTCGCCGGGCTGAAAGCGGATTTTCAAACCATCGTCGAGGAAACGCAGCGCTTTATCAACAATATGAAAACGTTCTTTGTGCTGGAAAACACCGATATCATGGTTAAAAACGGCAGAATGAACCCACTGCTGGGCAAGGCGCTGGGTTTGCTGAATATCCGCTTGATCCTCGGTTCCGACGGCGAGGGCAGCATCAAGCTGTTCTCCAAAGCGCGCGGAGCCGCGACCGCGCTTCACCGGCTGGCGGAAACCGTCACGGAAAACCGCGCGGGCGCATCGGGCGGGCGGCTGGTTATCACGCACTGCATGAATCCGCAGGGGGCGGCAGCGCTCGCGGGCGAAGTGCGGGAAGCCTGCAGGTTCGACGGCGTCGACCTTCTGCAGACCAGCGGCTTGAGCAGCATGTACGCCAGCCGGGGCGGCATCATCGCCGCTTTCTGAGTGAAGTTGACATCCCGCTCCCGCCGGTGCTATCATATTGATATACTTCAAAGCGAGGACGCAGAAGGCCCAGTTCCATTGAGCGTTTTCAGAGAGTCCGCAGCCGAGGCTGCAAGCGCGGACAAACGCGGAAACGGGCTACCACTGCCGAGCGTGCGCCGAAGCGACACGATAAGGCGCGCCGTATTTGCCGCGTTAAGGCAGCCGAGCGGCGGAGCAATCCGCAAAACGGGTGGAACCGTGGGGCGTAAAGCCTCATCCCTTTACATCGGGATGAGGCGTTTTTTATTTGCAGCCGGGCAATTCCGGCACCAGGGAGGGTGTTCGTATGATCCATGTACGATTCAACGGCGGGGAGGTATATTCATTTGAGCCCGGCATATCGGTGCTCGATGCGCTGCGTTCCGCGGACAGGGAACTGTTTAAAACCGCCTGCGTCTGCCGAATCGGCGGCGAGGTCTTCGACCTGCGCGAAACGCTGACAGCGGACACGGACGCGGAAATTCTCGGCTTCGGCAGCGAGGAGGGACGGCGCGCCTTCCGCCATACGGCGTCGCATATTCTCGCGCACGCGGTCAAACGCCTGTTTCCGCAGGCGAAACTGGCCATCGGCCCAGCGGTCGACAACGGTTTTTATTACGATTTTGACTGCGACGTGTCCTTCACGCCCGAGGTCCTCGAAACCATCGAGGCGGAAATGAAAAAAATCGTCAAGGAAGGCCTTCGGCTCGAGCGCTATGAACTCGACGCGCGGCAAGCGCTGGCGCAGGCTGAAAAGGACGGGGAAATCTACAAAGTCGAGCTGATTGAAGAACATGCCGGCAAAGGCGAAAAAATCTCTTTTTACCGCCAGGGCGATTTCACGGATGTATGCGCCGGGCCGCATCTGCCCGAAACCGGCCGCGTCAAAGCCTTCAAGCTGACGTCCGCCACCGGCGCTTACTGGCGGGGCGACTCCGCCAAAAAGATGCTACAGCGCATTTACGGCACCGCTTTCCCCTCCCGAGAGGAACTGGAAGCGCATCTCGCCGCCGTCGAGGAGGCGAAAAAACGCGACCACAACGTCATCGGCCGGCAGCTCGGTTTCTTCACGACCTCCGACGTCATCGGGCAGGGCCTTCCCCTGCTGATGCCCAAGGGCGCGAAAGTGGTCCAGCTGCTGCAGCGCTTTGTCGAGGACGAGGAGGAGAAGCGGGGCTATCTGCTGACCAAAACGCCGTTTATGGCCAAAAGCGACCTGTATAAACTGTCGGGCCATTGGGACCACTACCGCGAGGGCATGTTTGTCCTCGGCGATGAAAAGAGCGGCGGCGAGGTGCTCGCACTGCGCCCGATGACCTGCCCGTTCCAATTCACCATCTACAACACGCAGACCCATTCCTACCGCGACCTGCCGGTGCGCTATAACGAAACGTCGACGCTGTTCCGCAACGAGGCGTCCGGTGAAATGCACGGCCTGATACGCGTAAGGCAGTTCACCATCTCGGAGGCGCACCTGATCTGTACGCCCGAACAGCTGGCAGACGAATTCAAAGGCGTCGTCGACCTTGTTCATTTCATGACGCGGACGCTGGGTATCGACGGGGACCTGACCTACCGTTTCAGCAAGCGCGACCCGGCGAACAAAGAAAAGTATATCGACGACGACGAAGTCTGGGAAAATACCGAATCGGTGATGAAAGACATCCTCGACTCCCTGGGCCTGACATACAAAACGGCAATCGGCGAGGCAGCCTTCTACGGCCCCAAACTTGATATCCAGTTCAAAAACGTGCACGGCAAAGAGGATACCCTCATCACCGTGCAAATCGACCGTTATCTGGCCGAGCGGCTGGATATGACCTACATTGACGCCGACGGCGTCAAAAAACGCCCCTATATCATCCACAGGACGTCGGTCGGCTGTTACGAACGGACACTGGCGACGCTCATTGAAAAATACGCGGGCGCGATGCCGCTGTGGCTGGCGCCCGAACAGATCCGTATCCTGCCGATCTCCGAACGCCATCATGAAACCTGCGCGGTGCTCAAGGCGCAGATTGAAACCGCCGGCCTGCGTGTGCGGCTCGACGACCGCAGCGAAAAGGTTGGCTTCAAAATCCGCGAGGCGCAGCTGGAGAAAATCCCCTATATGCTCGTCGTCGGCGATAAGGAAGCCGAGGACGCCACCGTGTCGGTCCGCAAGCGCGGCGAGGGCGACCTGGGCGCGATGGCCGCCGGCGATTTCATCGCCCGTGCGCTGGACGAAGCCGCGCGGAGAGTCATTTTTTAAGGGATAGAAACCGATGAAAAACGTTCTCGTACTCGACGCGAGCATGCGCAAGGGCTATACCGGCGCCCTGGCGCAGGAAGCCGCCAAGAGACTCAGCACCTCGTACAATGTCGAAACGGTTTGCCTCAGAGACGAAAACATCGAAACCTGCAAAGGCTGCTGCCTGTGTTTGTCAGAGGGCAGTGGCCGGTGCCCTCTCAGAGAGGACGGCGCGCGGGCGATTCTGCAAAAGATGACAGCCGCGCAGGGGATTGTCTTTCTGGTGCCGAACTATTCGCTGCAGATACCCGGGAAACTGAAAACCCTGCTCGACAGGCTGGCTTATGTTTTTCACCGTCCCCGGCTGTTTCACACAGTATTTATGCCGCTCACCGTGCAGGGCGTCTACGGCGGCAAGGATATCAACAAGTACCTCAACAAAGTGTTCCGTTTCTGGGGCGCCAGAACCGTCAAAGGAACCGTTCTGCCCGGCGGCATTTACCCCAAAGACATCGGGGAAAAACTGTTCACGGCTAAAAACACGGGTAAACTGGACAAAGCCCTGCGCGAGTTCGACCGGGAGATGGCGGCGGTCAAGCCCAAAAAGCCGTCGCTGTTCCAAGTGGCTGTCTTCCGTTCCACCCGTTCGGCGATGCGGTATTTTGACGATACTTTGAAGCCGGATAAAGAGTATTACCGCAAAAACGGCTGGTATGAAGCCGCATATTATTACCCCGTCCGTTTAAACCTGTTGAAAAAAACCGTTGGTTATCTCATTGACAGACAAATGAAAGCCGCGGCAAAAAAGGCGAAGGCAAATCAAAAAGCGGCCGCTTCCTGACGTTCCGGCTTCAGCCGGCTGATTGCCGAGCGCGCAAAAAATCCGGCCGGTCCGATTTCAGGGGTTTACCGGCCGGATTCATTTGTGAACGGCATTACACGTTAAAACGGAACAGCACGACGTCGCCGTCACGCATGACATACTCCTTGCCCTCGCTGCGGACCAGGCCCTTTTCCTTCGCCGCCGCCATGGAGCCGGCGGCGACGAGTTCGTCATAGCCGATGACCTCGGCCCGGATAAAACCGCGCTTGAAATCGGTATGGATTTTGCCCGCCGCCTGGGGCGCCTTCGTCCCCTGTTTGACGGTCCATGCCCGGACCTCATCGGGGCTGACGGTCAGGAAGGAAATCAGGCCGAGCAGTCGGTAACTCTCCCGGATAAGAATGTCGAGGCCGCCCTGCTCGACGCCGAGTTCGGCAAGGAACAACTCTTTTTCCTCTTTCTCCAGCGGGGCAATCTGCGCTTCGAGTTCCGCGCAGATGGGCAGCACCTCGGCGCCTTGGGCTTTGGCGATTTCACACACGGCGAGGTATCTGCTGTTGCCTGCGATACCGGCGGCAAAGTCCTCCTCGCTGAAGTTGCACGCGTAGATAACCGGTTTCGTCGTCAGCAGCGCCAGAGAGTCGAGCACCGCCTTTTCCTCGGGGCCGGCCGCCGCGGCGCGCGCGGGTTCTCCCCTTTCGAGCGCCGCCTTGACACGCTGCAGAACCTCGATTTCGGCAGCCAGCGATTTATCGCCTTTGAGCGCTTTGCTATCCTTGCCGATGCGCTTATCGATCATCTCGAGGTCGGCGAAAATCAGTTCCAGGTTGACCGTTTCGATGTCGCTCGCGGGGTTGATTTCCCCGCTGACATGCATGATGTCGGCGCTGTCAAAACAGCGTACGACGTGAATAATCGCGTCGACTTCGCGGATATGCGAAAGGAACTTGTTGCCCAGGCCTTCCCCGCGCGAGGCGCCTTTGACCAGACCGGCGATGTCGAGAAACTCGATGACCGCGCCGGTTGTCTTTTTGGGTTTGTACATCGCAGTGAGCACGTCCAGGCGCGCGTCGGGGACCGCGACGACGCCGACGTTGGGCTCGATGGTGCAGAAGGCATAATTGGCGCACTGGGCGCCGGCGTTGGTGATGGCGTTGAACAGCGTACTTTTACCGACGTTGGGCAGGCCCACGATACCGAGTTTCATAGTGTCATTCCTCTATCCCTTCCGTTTGTTTGATTATAGGCGGGCGGGCGTGAAATATCAAGCGAAAGCTCCCTCTCGGCGGCGCGCGGCGGTTTGCAAAAGGCCTCCGCTTGCTGTAAAATGAAGCCTACCCAAACACTTCCGCCATGTTTTCTCAACGGGGGCGAACGACACGCTGGATAACGGAACTTTTACTTCAAGGACAAGGATGCTGCTGGGTGAAAAAGCGGTGGAACGGCTGGCCGGCTGCCACGTCGCCGTTTTCGGCCTGGGGGGCGTCGGCTCCTATACCGTCGAAGCGCTCACGCGCGCCGGCATGGGTTCGCTGACGCTGGTCGACGGCGATACAATCAACGAGTCCAACCTGAACCGCCAGCTGTTCGCCCTGCGTTCGACGATAGGCCGGTTGAAAACCGAGGTCGCCCGCGAGCGTATCGCGGACATCAACCCGGGCTGTAAAGTCAGCATAATCAGCGAATTCTGCCTGTCGGAAAACATCGAACTTTTTTTCCGCTCGCATTACGATTATATCGCCGACGCGGTCGATATGCCGGCGGCGAAGACCGCGCTGGCTGTCAAAGCGCAGCAAACGGGCACGCCGATTATCGCCTGCATGGGCGCCGGCAATAAACTTGACACCGGTTTCCGCGTTTCCGATATTTACGCCACGAGTGTCTGCCCTTTGTGCAGGGTGATGCGCCGGCAGCTGAAAGACGCGGGCGTTGCGGCGCTGAAGACCGTTTGGTCGGATCAGGCGCCCGTCCGTGCGCCGGACGGCTTCGGCGGGGAAGCGCCGGGCAGGACGCCCGGCAGCATTTCCTTCGCGCCGGCGGCTGCCGGGCTGAAAATGGCCGAAGAGATCATCATGGATTTGACGGGGGCACGGCGATGAAACAGTTATACGCGAGATGCGCCGCCTTCTTTTTGTCCATACTGTTCGCGGCCGCCTTTTTTACCGCCTGCGGACGGGAGAGCGGGCCGGACACCTCCACGACGGCGGGCGGAGGGCAGCAGACGACGGCCGCGCCCGATATCACAAGCAGCGATACGCTGCGGCTGCCCTATTCGCAGGACGACAGCCTCAACCCCTTCCTGGCCGCGAGCGCCGTCAATATCCGACTGGCTCCCCTCGTGTATGACAGTCTGGTAAAAAACGGCGCCGATTTCAGGCCTGTGCCGCTGCTGGCGGAAAGCGTCAGACAGGCGGGCCTCAACCTGACGGTCATGCTGAAACAGGGCACCGTGTTCAGCGACGGCGCGCCGCTGCGCGCGCAGGACGCCGCGGACTCGTTCCGGCTGGCTAAAACCTCCCCGGGGTATGCCCGGCGGCTGGATAACATCGCCTCGGTAAAGGCAACGTCGGAGAATACCCTTGTGTTCACGCTTGCGAAACCCGACCCCAACGCGGCCGCGTGCCTCGATTACCCGGTTGCGGCAAGCCCCGGGACGGGCAAAAGACCCGTCGGCAGCGGGCGCTACCTTTTTCCCGGCGCCCAAGGCACGACGCTTGTCCTGAATCAAAAACATCCGGACTTTGCGCCGGGAATTAAGAAAATCGTTCTGGTCGATATCAAAACCGACGCCGCCCTCGCCACCAACCTGCGCATCGGCAACATTGATTTCACATTTGACAACCTCGAGTCGGGTTCTTTCAACAGAATCAGCGACAACACCTCGGAAATCGCCCTCAACAACCTCGTCTACCTCGCGTTCAACAGCCGCTCCGCCCTGCTGGCCGACTCCGAAATCAGACGGGCGCTGACACTTGCGCTTGACAGCGCTGAGATTGCCTCCATGGCTTTCGACTCCCACGCCGCCGCCGCTTCGGCACCGTTTCATCCGTTATGGACCGCGGCGCTCGGCTTCGACTTTACGCGTGTGGCCGACGCCGGCCAGGCGGCAGAACTGCTCGAAGCGCTCGGTTTTACCGCCAAGGGCAGCGGCGGCACCCGCTACTCCTCGAGGGGAGACCTCGAGTTCTCGCTGCTGGTCAACGCGGAAAGCGCCTTTAAGACCGAAGCCGCTGCCCTGGCGGCGAAGCAACTGAAAAAAGCAGGCGTCACCCTCAACGTGAAACGGCTCAAGCGCGGCGCCTTTCTGAACGCGGTACGCTCGGGCGGCTGGGATATGTACATCGGCGAAGTCAGGCTGCCCGCTTCAATGAACCTGTCGGCGTTCTTCGGAGGGGCGGCGGGCTACGGCATCGACGCGGACGGCGGCGCCGGCGCCGCCTACCGGCTCTACCTCGGCGGCAAACTCAACCTTGAGGAATTCGTCGAAACTTTCGGCATGGATGCGCCTTTTGCGCCGATATGCTTTACCAATGCGGTCGCTTCGTTTTCTGCTCCGCTGAAAGTGCACGGCGGGGGCACCACAAGCGACCCCTTCGCAGGCATTGAGGACTGGAACTTTGTCGGATAAGCGCGCGTCTTGTGACGCCGGCGCATTTTTAGTACAATGGCTTTATCGGCCGCCGGAACAACCGCGGGAGGATACCCCATGATTCAATTTGAAAACCACTTGGGCGTCATCGAACTGTCGCAGCGCTATTTCTCCCAGCTTATCGGCAGCGCCGTCTCCTGCAGCTACGGCGTCGCCGGTATGGCCAACAGCGGGGTTCGGCAGGGCATGCTGGCCCTTGTGCGCAAGAACAAGCCGTTCCCCGGACGGGGCGTGCGCGTGTCGAAAGACGGCAGCGGGCTTTGCGTCGAACTGCACATCGTCATCGGCTACGGGCTGAACATTTCATCCATTACCAAGAGCATCGTCAACAAGGTCCGTTATACCGTGGAGGAAGCCACGGGCCTCGAGGTGCGCAAGGTCAACGTATTTGTCGACTCCGTCAAAACCGATTGAACTACCGGGGAGAATCACGATTTGATCACGGGACTGATGTTCAAAAACGCCGTACTCGCTGCCGCCGACAACATCACACTGCATAAAAACGAGGTCGATGCGCTCAACGTGTTTCCCGTGCCGGACGGCGATACGGGCACCAACATGAGCATGACCATGAACGCCGCGGCGAGGGAAGCGGCGCTCATACCCGACGACGCCGATATATCGCTGGTCGCCGAGCGGACCGCCTCGGCGCTGCTGAGCGGCGCGCGCGGCAACTCCGGCGTTATTTTATCGCTGATTTTCAGGGGTTTTGCCAAAGGCCTCAAAGGCTGCGCGCAGGCAAGCCCGGCCGATCTGTCGTCCGCGTTGTCGCTGGGGGCGGAAACGGCATATAAAGCCGTCATGAAGCCCACAGAGGGCACCATCCTCACCGTTATCCGGACAGCGGCCGAAAAAGCGCACGCGCAGGCGCTCGCCGGGCGCGAAGAAACGGCTTTGTGGGAGGCTGCCTGCGAGGCCGCCGCCATCGCGCTGGAGAAAACCCCCGAACAGCTGCCGGTACTGAAAAAAGCGGGCGTCGTTGACGCCGGAGGCCAGGGACTGGTCTATATCATGGAGGGCATGGCAGCCGCATTCGGCGGCGCCAAAGCGCCCGGGCCGGCGCAGGACACGGCGCCTGCCGAGCCGGCGCGCCACCATGCCGCTTCGGCCGACATGGACGCCAGCCGGTTCACTTACTGCACGGAATTCCTCATCGACGCCAAAGGCCTTGATGCGCAGCCGCTGCGGGCCTACCTCGAAAGCATCGGGGATTCCGTGCTGGTCGCTTCCGACGACACCATCATCAAAGTGCACGTGCATACCGACAACCCCGCCGCCGCCATGCAGCAAGCGCAGAAATACGGCAACCTGCTCAATGTTAAAATCGAAAACATGGTCAGCCAGCATGAGGAGATTGTCCGCATCAGCGAGGAGCGGGCCGCCGCGGAAGAAGCGCCGGCCAAACCCGAAAAGCGTTTCGGCATCGTCGCCGTCGCCAGCGGCGACGGCATACGCGAACTGTTCACCGACATCGGCGCGGACGCGGTCGTCAGCGGCGGGCAGACCATGAACCCGAGCACGGAAGATATCCTCAAAGCGGTCAACGGCGTGCCCGCGGAACTGGTCTTCGTGCTGCCGAACAATAAAAACATCATCATGACAGCCGAACAGGTCATTCCGCTGACCGGCAAAAAAGTGCGCGTCGTGCATACGCGCTCGATTCCCCAGGGGCTCGCCGCCGCCATCAGCCTTGACGAATCGGCTTCGGCCGAGGAGAACCATCTGGCGATGAACCGCGCCTCGGAAAAGGCCGTATCGGGGTTGGTGACCTACGCCGCGCGGGATTCCGCCCTTGAGGACCGCAGCATCCGCAAGGGAGAAATCCTCGGCCTCATCAACGGTAAAATCGTCCTATCGGACTCCTCCCCTCTGCAGGCCGCTTACCGCGTGACAAGGCAGATCCTTCGCAAAGGCGGTTTTTCGCAAATCGCCGTAATCTACGGCGCGGAAACACCCGCCAAACAGGCCGCGGAACTCGAGCAGATGCTCAAAGCCAAATTCGGCGGCGAGGCGGATATCTCGCTGATCAACGGCGGGCAGCCCCTTTACTACTATATTATTTGGGCGGAATAACGCTCCCTTGCGGGAGGGCCGGTTTGAAGACAGACACAAATATCCAGTTTATCAAGGGCGTCGGCGAACGCAGGGCGAAACTGCTGGGCAAACTCGGTATCCGGGACGCCGGCGATTTGCTGCGCTTTTTCCCCAGGGATTACGAGGATTTCTCCGCCGTGGTTCCGATCCGGGAGGCGCCCGAGGACAAAGACGTCTGCATCCGCGCGACGGTGCTCGCCCAGCCGCAGGCCAACGCCACCAAGGCCGGCATTACCATATACAAAACCGAGGTCAGCGACGGCGACAGCCGGATGCAGGTAACGATATTCAACAGCAAATATGCCGCCGCGAAACTTGTCCCGGGCAGGAAGCTGCTGTTTTACGGCAAAATCAAGAGGAACTTTATCTGCACCGAGATGAGTTCGCCGCAAATGGAAGAGGCCGGGTCCGGCGAACGGATACGGCCCGTCTATCCCCTGACACTCGGCCTGACGTCGCGCATCATTGAGAAAATAGTCGCCAACGTCTTTGAACTGTGCGCCGAAGACCTTAAGGATACGCTGCCCGAAGCGGTCAGGGCCTATTACGGCCTGCTGCCGACACGCGAGGCGCTGCGGCTGATGCACTTTCCGGGGGATATGGAGCAGCTCGCGCAGGCGCGGCGCACGCTGGTGTTCGAGGAACTGCTGACCCTTCAGCTGGGCCTTCTGATGCGCCGCGGCGTCAACCGCATCAAAGCGGGCTGCGTATTGACCCGCGACTGCTCGGCCGAGTTCATCGCGTCGCTGCCTTTCACCCTGACGGGCGCGCAAAGCAGGGCCGTGAAGGAAGCCTGCGCCGATATGGCGAAAAAATGGCCGATGAACCGGCTGTTGCAGGGCGATGTCGGCTCCGGAAAAACGGCCGTGGCTGCCGCGCTGATGTATTCGGCGGTTAAAAACGGTTTCCAGTGCGCGCTGATGGCGCCGACGGAAATCCTCGCCCAGCAGCACAGCAATACGCTGAAAACGCTTTTTGAGAACACCGGCACGGACATCCGGCTGCTGACCGGCAGCGTCCCGGCGGCGGAAAAGAAAAAAATCAAAGCGGCCGCCGCCTCCGGGGAGGCGCAGCTGCTCGTCGGCACGCACGCTCTGCTGGAAAAGGACGTCGAATTTGCCAAACTCGGTCTTGTTGTCACCGACGAACAGCACCGTTTCGGTGTCGCGCAGCGCGGCGCACTGAGCGCCAAGGGGGAGAATCCGCATATCCTGGTCATGTCGGCGACACCGATCCCGCGCACACTGGCCATGATCATTTACGGGGACCTGGACATTTCCATCCTCGACGAATTGCCTCCGGGGCGGCAGAAAATCAAGACCTACACCGTCGACTCCTCAAAAAGGCAGCGGGCTTACCGCTATATCGCCGACCATCTCGACAACGGCAGGCAGGGCTATATCGTCTGCCCGCTCGTCGAGGAGGGGGAAAACGAACTGGCCGCGGCCGAAACATTCGCCGAGAGCCTGGCGAACGGTTTTTTCAGGCAGTACCGCGTCGGCCTGCTGCACGGGCGGCTGAGGCCTTCCCAGAAAGAAGCGGTGATGCGTGACTTCGCGGTAGGCAAAGTGCAGCTGCTGGTCTCCACCACGGTGATTGAGGTCGGCGTCGACGTACCGAACGCGGTGATCATGCTCATTGAGAACGCGGAACGTTTCGGCCTGTCGCAGCTGCACCAGCTGCGCGGGAGAATCGGGCGGGGTGAACACCAGTCGACCTGCATCCTTGTCTCCGACGCCGAAAACGAGCAGGCCAGACGCAGGCTGCGGAAGATGGCGGAAACCGCCGACGGCTTCGAAATTGCCGACGAGGACCTGAAACTGCGCGGCCCCGGGCAGTTTTTCGGCAAAAGACAGCACGGGCTGCCGGAGCTGAAAATCGCCGACTTCTACGCGGATATGGCCGTGCTTAAAACAACGGCGAAAGCAGCCAAACACCTCTACGCCTCCGACGCGGGGCTTGAGAAACCGGAAAACGCAGGCCTCCGCCGGGCGGTGGCGGAATTGTTCCGGAGCGCGGGCGCGCAGGATTTTTAACGGTATATTCGGCCGGGAGGCGTTGTCTCCCGGCTTTTTTCTTGAATAGACTTGATTATTACGCCGCTTCGCGTATAATAACTTTTTGTAATCTTTTTGTAACTTTCTCTGAAAAGGAGGCCGCCTGCCTGGACAGGAAAAAGAACAAAAAACCGCAGGGCGAGACTGTTGCGCAAGACGCAGGCATACCGCTGCCTCCCGTGCAGGAGAGCGCAGTATCCGGTATCCCCGATTTCGAAAGCCTCTACTCCAGCGCCGATTTTGACCAATTCCTGAAAAAATTCGACGACGAACTCAATGCCAGCGTCGAGTATTTCACAAAAAAATATATCGAATGCGCCGTGGAACCCTCAGACGAACCGCCGGCGGCGGATATTGTGCCCGAAACGGCGGACTTGACCGCGGAGCTTCAACCGGAGCCTTTTCCCGCGCAGGCGGAAACGGCCGGCACGGCGGCGGTTGAAACTTCATATGAAACCGGCGTACAGGCCGAGGCTCAGCCGGCCGTTGAAACGCCGGTTGAAAAATCCCCTGTCCGGCAGGAGGCAGAACGGGGCGTTTTCGAAAAAGTCTACCGTTTCGAAATGCTCGTCGGCGTCCAGACGATGCGTTACGGCAAGCGGTTTTTCAAAAGGCTGCGCCGCGTTTTGCTCAAACCCGCCGGTATGCTCAGGGTGCTGCTGCGGTTGATGCTGCTGATGGCGGACAAGCTTTTTCTGCGTTACTTCACCGCTTTTCACCGGGAAGCGAATCTTCTGCGCACGGATGTCCGCGGCGCGCTGCGCGGCTTGAGGGAAAGCAAAAACCGCAACATTCTGACGCTCGCTTCCATCGTCAGGCATTATACGGTCAAAGCCCTGACAAGGCATCGCCGTTTTTTTAAAACCGTATTCAACACGCTGCTGCCCGCGGGGGCGCTCGCGGCGCTGCTGCTGGTTTTCGCCTATTATAACAACGCAGGTTATGCGCTGAGGGTAACGCTCAACGCAAACCAGGTGGGCTTTGTCCAAAACGAGGCCGTTGTCAACAGCGCCCTGGCTGACGCCACGGGCCGTCTGCAGGACCCGGACACGGTACAGTCATCCTCGCGCGTCATCGGAAAAACCTCGTATGAACTTTCGGTGGTGCCGCCGGGCCAGCTGAGCGACGAAAAGGACCTCAGCGACAAGCTCATCGAGGGTTCCGCCGTGCAGCTCGGTTTCGCCTGCGGCGTCTACATCGACGGAGAACGCATTTGCGCCGTCGCCAACGAGAGCGACGCCAGAGGGGTCTTTGAAAGCATGCTCGAACCCTACAAGGCGGACAAAGCCAATTCGATTGTGACCTTCGTTGAAAAAATCACCTATTCCCAGGGGCTTTATCCCGTCAACAAAGATATTATGTGGGATGCGGCAACGTTGGCCGATTATCTCCGCAAACCCAAAGTGGGCAAAAAAATCTACGTCGTCAAAGAAGGCGACACCGACTACAGCATCGCGATAAAATACGGACTCAACGAGAAAAAGCTGAAAGCGATGAACCCGGACATGGGTGAATATATCCACGAAGGCGACCGTCTGGTCGTCTCCAACGAGGTCAACGCGGTCAACATCAAAACGGTCCGCACAGTCGTCACCCGTGATACCATCGGCTACAAAACGATTAAAACACCCAGCTCGTCGCTGTATAAGGGCGACAAGAAGGTGCTTCGCAAAGGCCGGGCAGGCATCGTGAGAATCACGACCCTCGTCACTTACATCAACGGCGAAGCCGTTTCAAGCAAGCCGGTTTCACGCGTCGTTGTCGAACAGCCCGTCGATATGAAAATCGCCGTCGGCACGAAATCGCGGTATGTTTATTCCGGGGGCTCGAGTTCAAGCAGCTACTCGCACGAGCACTATACCGTTTCGGTTTCAACCGACGGGTATGTCTGGCCGGTTCCCGGCCTTCATTCCATCAGTTCCTATTACGGTTACCGCTGGGGCAGGATGCACAGCGGCGTGGATATTTCCGGCGGCGGCGCGAGCGGGAAAATCGTCGTAGCGGCTAAAAGCGGAACGGTCGAATACGCCGGCTGGGACGGCAGTTACGGCAACACCATCATCATCAACCACGGCGGCGGCGTAAAAACACGCTACGCCCATCTGCAGGGCGGCTCGCTGCAGGTGTATCCGGGCAAGTATGTGTCCGCCGGACAGGCCATCGCCAGAGTCGGTTCTTCGGGCAACGCGACGGGGCCCCACCTGCATTTCGAGGTGATCGTCAACGGCTACCGCGTCAATCCGCTGAATTTCATTTAAGGCACCGGCAAACGACGCCCCGTTTTCCTGACTGGGAAACGGGGCGTTTTATCTGTCAGTCGGGACGGTTTTTATAACAACGCCATAAACCGCTCGAGTGCGTCCTGCCAGGGCGGCAGGCGGCTGAAACCCGCGGCGTCCAGGCTGCGCTTGGACAGCGCCGAATAGACCGGCCTCGGCACCTTTGAGGGATAGCGGGAGGAAGGAATGCGGTTGACTCTGGTTTTCAACCCTGCCAGGCATAGAATTTCCTGTGCAAAATCTGCCCAGGAGCAAAGCCCTTCGTTGGTCGCATGGTAAAGGCCGTACTTTTCGGTGAAGGCCATATCGATGAGCAGGCCGGCCAAATCCGCCGTATAGGTGGGGGAACCGGTCTGGTCGCAGACGACGTCGATTTCATTTTTCTGCGAGGCAGCCGATAAGATGTTCTTGACGAAATTATTGCCGTGCAGGCCGAAAACCCAGGAGGTCCTGACAATAAAACTGCGCGGGCAATACTGCGCGGTCAAGTGTTCCCCGAGCAGTTTTGTGCGGCCGTAGACGTTGAGGGGCGCGGGTTCGTCGCCGGTATCGTAAGGGACGCGCGCTTCGCCGTTAAACACATAATCGGTGCTGATATAAATCATTTTGGCGCCTGCCGCGGCACAGGCGCGCGCGATGTTGCCGCTGCCGAGAACATTGACCGCCTCGCAGCGTTCCGGTTCCCCCTGCGCTCGTTCGACCGCGGTATAGGCGGCGCAGTGGATGACGGCATCCGGCCGGCTCTGACCGATGAAATCGGCGGCAGCCGGGCCGTCGGTAATATCGAGTTCGCGGATATCGGCGCCTTGCGCCCGGACACCGCGCGCAGCGGCAACGGCGAGCACGTCATGCCCAAGCTGCCCGTCGGCACCCGTCACAAGCAGTTTCATAACACCCTCCCTGCGGACGCCCCGCATGAAAGATCAATATTCAAAATAGATATCGGTCTGCGAAAACAACGGCGCTTCCCGGTCTTTATCGGACAGCACCGGCGAGGCGACGCCCCAGTCGATTGCAAAAAGCGGATCGGAGTACAGTACGCTACGGTCGTTCTCGCGGCGGTAGATTTCGTCGACCTTGTATTCGACCTCCACATCGTCTGTGAGGGTGACGAAGCCGTGGAGGAAGCCCTTGGGAACAAAAAGCATCTTTTTATTGTCGGCCGTCAGCTCCGCCATAAACCATTTCAGATAAGTCGGCGACCCGTGCCGGATGTCGACGGCATAGTCCGCGATCGCGCCCCTGGTGCAGGAGACCAGTTTTGCCTGTGGCAGCGGCTGTTTCTGGCAATGCAGGCCGCGCAGCGTACCCTTCAAGGCGGAATAGGAACGGTTGGCCTGCACGACGCGCATATCGATGCCCAGGCTCTGCAGCACGGGCTGCGAATAAGATTCGAAAAACCAGCCGCGGTTGTCGCCGAAAATCTGCGGTTCGACAATAAACACGCCGTCGAGCGGCGTCGGATTCGCTATCATGGCTTTTCCTCCCTTGGCCGTTTCAGGTCAGTCGTCCCTGCCCCAGTGAGGCCGGTGGTTCGGGTTGTCGGACGAATAGAGGATTTTGCCTTCCGCCACTTTGCGCAGATGCTGGCCGTACGACGATTTCCCGTATTGTTCGGCGGATTTCAATAAAGCCTTTTTGGTAATCCAGCGCATGTTGTAGGCAATTTCCTCCGGAGCGGAGATTTTAATGCCCTGAAGTTTTTCGACGGTGCGTATAAAGTTTGCCGCGTCGACAAGCGCCTCGACGGTGCCTGTGTCGAGCCAAGCGAAGCCGCGGCCCAGAAAACGCACGTCAAGGGCGTTGCGTTCCAGGTACATACGGTTGATGTCTGTAATCTCGAGTTCGCCGCGGCTGGAGGGCTTGAGGGCTTTGGCGAATTCGACCACCCTGTTGTCATAAAAATAAAGGCCCGTGACCGCATAGTTGGATTTCGGCGCCGCGGGTTTTTCCTCAATGGAAACGGGAATGCCGTTTTTATCGATTTCCACCACGCCGAACGAACGCGGGTCCTCGACAAAGTAACCGAATATCGTCGCCTTGTTTTCATTCTTTACGGCTGTCCGGAGTTGGTAGCCCAGACCGCTTCCGTAAAAAATATTGTCGCCCAGAATCATCGCGACGCGGTCGGAGCCGATGAACTCTTCGCCGATCAGGAAGGCCTGGGCAAGGCCGCCGGGGCTTTCCTGAACGGCATAGCTGAGTTTGAGCCCGAACTGGCGGCCCGCGCCGAGCAGCTTCTTAAACTTGGGCGTGTCGTCGGGTGTGGAGATGATGAGAATCTCCTTGATTCCCGCAAGCATCAGGGTGGAAAGAGGGTAATAAATCATGGGTTTGTCATATACGGGCAGCAGCTGTTTGCTGGTCACGAGCGTCAGCGGATACAGGCGCGTACCCGAGCCGCCTGCGAGAATGATACCTTTCACATCAAGCGCTCCTCATCGCGGTTTTATATTCAATAATCACTGTTTTCAAACAAAGCAATTATACCCCGCGGCCCGCAACCCGTCAACCGGAAGCGGCCGGTCAAGGTTGACACGGCGGGTATGAGGATTTATCATTTCAATTGCCGCCGGTGAGGGCAAACCCGCCGGCGGCGATTGAAACAGGCGGGGGTTCGCTCATGCGCGAGGTGGACGTTCTGATAGCGGGAGGCAGCGCCTCCGGCCTTTGCGCGGCCATCAACGCTGCGCGGCTGCATCCGGGCCTGCGCGTCGCGCTCGTTGAGCGCGGCGTCAGAATCGGGCAGAAAATCCTGGCCACGGGCAACGGGCGGTGCAACCTGTCGAACCTGTCGGCCGCCGAACACGCTTATCATAATAAAGAGTTTGCGGCGGCGGCGCTTGCGAAGTACGGCGTCGGCACCACGCTGGCGTTTTTCCACAGCATCGGCCTGCTGACGCGTACCGACGAGTGCGGCAGAATCTATCCGCTGAGCAACCGCGCCGCGGGGGTGCTCGACTGCCTGCGTTTCGAGGTTGAAAAACTCGGCGTCGATATTCTCTGCTCGACG
>Ga0116184_10001239_pt1 | contig 25382 bp, 37 predicted proteins | sample AD_JPNNA5_MetaG_FD_89886 | JGI IMG/M metagenome (GOLD analysis project Ga0116184, IMG submission 89886) | Active sludge microbial communities of municipal wastewater-treating anaerobic digesters from Japan - AD_JPNNA5_MetaG | ecosystem: Engineered > Bioreactor > Anaerobic > Digestate | place... | reverse complement strand
GATGCGTATAATGGATGGACTTATGTGAGGGATGTTTAAAATACCTTCATAGCAACTGGGGTTGCGTTGATTGGTTTGATTTTGATTTGAGGGGGTAGTCACCGGACTGCCCTCTTTTTTATTTATTATAATTTTTTAGTTATGGTAAATAGTGCAAAAATACGAAAAAATGGTAAAAATGTATATTTTTTGAACTTTTCATTCAAAAGTTTGAAAAAAATGCTTCATTTTTACTACACCTGGAACCCACTATTTCTGCGGCATTTAGAAATTTTTTCTGGTGGCCAGTGGTCTGTGAATTTTTTTTAAATTATTTTCGCTACAAAATGAAAATAATTGCGTGAAAAGTTGCACCCGTGTTGAAGAAACCCCGTACTTAGGCGCAGCCTAAGGGCTAAGCGTTCATTGATCTGGTGTGGCGAAGCTGAAAAAGGGTAAGTAAGCAATCGAGGGCATCTGGGGCTGAAACGGGGGTGCCAATCCGATCGAGAAGTAGCCAAGTGGTTTTGACCATCGCGTCTCTCAAAAGTGGGTTTAATTTGCCGCGTCCAAAACGGCAGTTTTCTGGAAACCCCGATCGTTGGTGTAGGATCAAAACCGAAAAGACATACTGATGAGACTTTTTTAGTCGAAACCTCTGATTCTTTCAGAGGTCTATGTCAAACTTAAAAATTACAAAAATGAAAACACGTGAATTAAGAGTATTGAAGAGCATTTACAGGATTATTGCCAATGCCCTGGAAAATGGAAAAGCCATCGCTTCTGATGAAGTTGAAGATCAGATCCTGGCTTCAATTGATCGTTATTATCCGGCTGGTGAAAACACCTTGTTTTTCTTGATTGAGAATCCTGCTTTGCGGAACTTGGTTGAATTGGTCTTTTCCACCTACACCAGTTTTGAATTTGAAATGTATTGCAGTGCCCTTTGGAACTCGTTAAATATCGAGGTTCCGGATTGTTCACCTGCAGGTGAAAGATGCTACGACCATCAGATTGATTACGGTGAATTTTCTGGTGGCTGGAGTCCTTACAAAGGGAGATGAGACATACTGATGAGTCGTTAATCGACGAAACCAGGGTTTTTGCCCTGGTCTATGTCAAACTAAAAAATTTACGACAATGAATGCAAATGAATTAATCGACAGGACTACCGCTGCGATGGACAAAGTTGGTGAAATATCCAGACTGCTGCGGGAAGTGAGATCACTGTGTGATCCGGAAACGACTTATGAAATGATTGCCAGAATGGCCATTGGTCATGCTGAACGTGAGGATAAACTTGCGAATGAGGCTTTTGCCAGACGGTTTGGTGTTTACAACCATGTAAAAAGGACGAGGAGGTAAGCCATGGAAAAACAAGATTTAATTTGTATGTTGAAAAGCCAGACTGCTGAAATATACACCGAATACCTCGTTGAAACCGAGAAGTGGGCAAAAGAGCAGGTTGTCCGGAACATTGCCAGGGTGAAAAATTTCCGAACCAAATATGGAAACGTCCTCATCCGCCAACTGACCTGGAGTGAAAAACAGGAGTATTACAAAGAATCCAAATACGCTCACAATTCACCTGCATGGTATTTCAACACTGATGAATTTGTCAAACGGTCGTTGAAAAATGCCGAAGACCATTATGATTCTGCTATTCAGAAACTGGCATACCGGATTTTGAATAAAAAAATGAATATTGAATCGCTTGTTGTTAAATCGGCAAGAGTTGGTGTAAATTTGGAAACCGTTTTCACAGATGGTGTTCAAACGGTTCGGGCGTTCACAATTGTAGCCAGTGGGCCGGTTCAAAGGCCACACTACCGCTACTTGATAAAATGAGGCATACTGATGAGACCTGGGTGGTCGAAACCGGGGGTAGTTTCCTCCGGTCTATGTCAAACTAAAAAATTAATTATCATGTGTATTATTATCGTAAACAAAAGAGGCATGCTTAGTGATGCCATTTTGAAAGAGTCAAACAAAGCCAACCCGGATGGTGCTGGTCTTATGTTTTCAGTGGATAACCACATTTACATGTACAAAAATCTGGATGGAAAGAAAATTATCCGTGCATACAAAGTTGCCCGTGAAGAATTTCCAGATGTTCCGATGTTCCTGCATTTTCGGATTTCATCAAGTGGTGAAGTGGATATTCCGAACTGCCATCCTTTTCGTGTAAATCGGGAAACCGTTTTAATGCATAACGGAGTTTTGCATGATTACACTGTTTATGATTCACCGGTGAACGACACTCGTTTATTCATTAAAAAGGTACTCAGTAAAATTCCGCAGTCCCAGCTTTTCACGTCCTGGATGCAGGCTTTAGTTGAAAAGGCAATCGGTGGTGGAAACAAATTTGTCATGCTGAAAAGGAATGGTGAATGGTGCATTTTCAATGAAAAGGCTGGTCACTGGGTTGATGAAAACTGGTTCAGTAACTACAGTTATCAAACACCAATGGTGCGTACCAAATACAGCCACCAGCCGTATTTCACGTACACAGTTGCTAAAGATGGTACAGTTCGTATTCAAGATCGTTAATACTTACCACCATGAAAGCGCGTCATTTTTATTACTGTACTGGGTGTTGGATTGCCCACTACAATATCCATGGAATGAAGTTTCAATTTTATCTAAACTAATATGAAACGGTACAAAAAAGAAACTCTGATTTTCGTGATTATTCTTTTAATCGCGATGTTCGGTGAGTCAATTATTGACCTGCTGATGAAGGCATTCTGATGAGTCCTGAATGGACGAAATCCCTGGTTGTTGCCAGGGATAAATGTCAAATCAAAATTTAATTCAATGGAAACAAAGTTGTACAAAATCAAAGGGCTCTTTGCAAAGGAAAACAAACTCCCTGTTTACTTTGCCGGAGTTCAGTTGGCGGAAACAAACCGCGCTCGCTACCTCTTCGGGAAATTCACAACTGAGACGATCCGTATGGGTGTCTGTTGTGTATGTGGCCGGGACTTAACTCATCCGGTTTCTGTGGCTCTGGGCATTGGCCCTTTTTGTGGTGGTCACTGGTGGGACTGGTACCTCATCGGAGGATATTCGATGGAAAATATTGAACGACTGAAACACGAACTTGGTGTCAGGATGCAGGAAACTCTTGTAGATACCTGGATTCCAAAGAGTGTAATCAACGAAATCCTGCCGTCTGAAATAACGGTGGATGTGCCTTCTGATCACAAAATGCTTAATTACAGAACTGAAAATGAAAAAGTTGTGAGTGCCAAAAAAGTATCTTTATCGTCAAACAGGGAATTGTTAATCATTCATTTTCCTTACAATTTTGATGATCTGGCTCATGTCCGGGCTCTTGAAAATCGTCGTTTTCACGGAGATGGTGCTGATAAATTCTGGACTGTTCCGGTTTTACTGGAAACTATTCAAAGACTGAAATCTTGGGGTTTTGCTTTGGACAGTGAAGTTCAAGATCTGGTTGATCGGTACAGTACTCCGATCAATGCAGTCCAAACTATTACCGTGCCTGGTTTGAAGGGTCAGCTTTATCCCTTCCAGAACCAGGGTGTTTCTTTTATTGAAAAAAGGAATGGTCGTGCTTTGATTGCTGATGAAATGGGTCTGGGTAAAACTGTTCAGGCCCTGGCTTGGTTACAGCTCAATCCCGAAAAAAGACCTGCTATTATCGTGGTACCCGCATCTCTGAAACTGAACTGGTTGAAAGAGGCTACCACCTGGATGAGTAATCCGAAGGTGGAAGTACTTTCCGGAACAAATTCACACAGACCTCATGGTGAAATTATTATTATCAATTACGACATTCTCCCGGACTGGCTGGATGTTTTGATCACTTACAAACCGCAAGTGGTCATCACTGATGAATGTCATTACTACAAAAACAATGCCGCCAAAAGAACCAAAGCGGTGAAAGAGCTTGGAAAGCACACCCGTCATTTTATCGCGTTGTCTGGTACTCCAATTGTCAACAGACCGGTAGAGGCTTTCAATGCTATTAAATTGATTGATCCATCCGTAGTGCCTGACTTTTTCAGGTTCGCACAGAGGTATTGTGCTGCCAGACATAACGGGTATGGCTGGGATTTCACTGGTGCATCCAACACTGAGGAACTGCATAATAAACTGGTTAACACCATTATGATTCGCAGGAAAAAATCTGAAGTGCTTACCGAACTTCCGGAAAAGACCTGGAATTTTATGCCAATGGAGCTGGACAACCTCAACGAGTATCGTAGGGCTGAATCAAACTTCATCTCCTTTGTCCGGGAACAAAAGGGTGCTGCTGCCGCTCACAGGGCTTCCAATGCCGAGGCTCTTGCTGAAATTGAAGGTCTGAAACAACTGGCTGTTCAGGGTAAAATGAAACAGGCAATTGAATGGATCCGTGATTTCCTGGAAGTGGATGGAAAGTTGGTGGTCTTCGCGGTGCATAAATTTGTCATCGATGCTTTGATGAATGAATTTGGAAATATCACAGTGAAAATCGATGGATCCGTTTCAATGAGTGATAGGGACAAAGCCGTCACTGCTTTCCAAAACAATCCGAACATCCGGTTGTTTGTTGGTAATATTCGGGCGGCTGGTGTAGGTTTGACTTTAACAGCTGCCAGTAATGTGGCATTTTTGGAACTGCCCTGGACTCCGGGTGAATTAACCCAAGCCGAAGACCGGTGCCACCGTATCGGTCAGAAGGATGCTGTGAATGTTCATTATCTCTTGGCTGCCGGAACGATTGAGGAAAGAATTGCCCGGTTGATTGATAAGAAACGCAAAGTCCTGTCTGCAGTCCTGGATGGTGAAGAGGATACCTCTGAATCAATGTTGAGTGAATTGATGGATGAATATGATGAAAATTAAATCAGCCATGGAAAACATAAAATTGATTCAGAAAATTGCTTGGTCTTTTCACAAAAGCACCGGGATTCGGTACGATGAATTGTTCAGTGAAGCAGCCCTGGCTTACTATGAGGCGTTAAATTGCTTAGCCAAAAATAGCTCCTCGAAATGGAAGTCAAGTGACTACGATGATAAACAAGGGAAAATGTCGAACTACCTTTGGAATTGCATGTCAAACTGGCTGGTTAATTTCTGCCGGGAGGAGCTTCACCACACCTCAAAATCCAAAACGGTGAATGAGAGGGATGCTACATTTGAAATGGAAATTTTTCCTGAAAATTTCTTAAATGAAATGTCCGATGATTGTAAGTTAATTGCCGAAATGGCTTTCCAAATTTATGACCAGTCAGATGATAAGAAGACCAAACGGATGCGTGCTGAAATCCGTTATGCACTTCGGAAAAATGGCTGGTCTCACCCAAGAATCTGGGATGGATTTCGGGAGCTGAAATTGTATTTGGCAAAAAGCTGATCATGGACATTATTCAATTGTATAACGATTTTAATATTGAATACCGTACAGAAGGGCATAAACACGCTCGTCCCGGATGGGTCAACGTCGAGTGCCCTTTTTGTACTGGTAATCCAGGTCTTCATCTCGGGTATTTTACTGATGAAAATTACTTTCATTGCTGGCGGTGTGGTGGCCACAAAACCAGGGAAGTCATTGCCACCCTGCTTCATGTTTCTGATTATGAGGCAGCACAAATTATAAGAAGTTACGGCGGTTTCGTACGAACAAAAAAAGTCGAAGTCACAATCAAGCTCAAGGCGTTTAAAACGCCTCCGGGCATACTCCCTTTAATTGACAAGCATAAATCTTACCTGAAAAAGCGAAAGTTTGATCCAGCCAGGTTGGAGGAGCTTTGGGGAATTCAAAGTATTGGGCCTGTTAGTAAACTGGATGAGATCAATTACTCACACCGTATTTTTATTCCGATATATTGGTCGGGTAAACTGGTTACTTTTCAAGCAAGGGATACTACAGGGAAGCATCCGCTGAAATACTTGGCTTGTCCGAAAGACCGGGAACTGGTTAATATAAAACACATCATTTACGGGAAGCCTGAGTACTGGGGTGATATTGGTATTTGTGTTGAAGGAGTGACCGATGTTTGGCGGCTTGGACCAAATGCTTTTTGTGTATTTGGAATCAAGTTTACTCCAGCCCAGGTACGGGTAATTAAGCAGAATTTTAAAAGGGTGGCTGTCATGTTTGACGATGATCCGCAGGCGCAGGTTGAGGCAAAAAAATTGATTTCAGAATTACGATTTCGAGGTGTAGATGCATGGAATGTGGAGGTCGAAGGTGATCCAGGTGGTTTGCCTCAAGAGGTAGCGGATGGTCTGGTTAAAAAAATTTTAAAATAATTGGAGATGCATTTGTCTTTATTTATTTTGGATTGGATCTTTGGATCCATGATTACAATGCTGGGATGCCGCTCGGTTAAAAAATACGACTGTTACGATTAGTCCAAGTTCGAGGAGAGTAGGTGCGGCATCACCGAAATCCTCGAACTTTTTTAATCAAAAACTATGGAACGAACGAGGTTAATTATCAGTGAAGAACAGGCTTTGGAAGCCTATTCAAGTGATTCATATTTGGCAATTAACAAACGGCTACTTCAATATTACGGGCCTGAAATAGCCGTTTTTCTTTGTAATTTAATTGACAAATATCGGTACTTCAAAATAAAAGATCATCTGTTGGATGACTGTTGGTTTTTCTTGATTCACACACAACAAATGGAACAAACTGGTTTAACTGAGTTGCGAATAAGAGAATGTAAAAAGCGATTAAAGCAAGACGAAATTTTAGAAACAAAGCAGATGGGACTGCCTTCAAAAGAGTACTATAAATTAAACATAAAGAGGTTGTTAGAAGTAATGAGTTTGGAGGTAAGGTCAAGACCTCCCGAAATCGATAGGTCAAGCCCTCCCGAAAATGGGAGGTCTATATATAAGGATAACAAATATCAGGAAAACAAAAAAATTCTTCGTGCCGAAGAAGAAGCTACTAAAGAAAAATATATCACCAAAACAATGTTTGATGATTTTTGGGAACTGTACCCAAAAAAGGTTGATAAAGGGAAGGCATTGACTGCATGGAATAAAATCGTTTCCAGAAAAAATGACCGACCCACTTGGCGAGAAGTTAAAAAGGCAATCATATACCAAAAGAAAACCGAGCGGTGGCAAGACCGGAAATTCATACCGCACCCAACTACGTGGCTAAACCAAAATCGTTGGCTGGATGATCCGGCTGAGATGAAATCAATTGACCGGTCTTCAACCAATAAATCAGACAAAAAGATGGAGGGTGGTGAATGGTATTATTTGACGGCCACCTCTTCCGGGAATCACTACTATGTTTCAAAGTCTGGTAAAATCTTGGATGAATAGTCATGGGTGCAGATATTGAACGGAGAATCGTTATCGGGTTGATAACATCCACTGATTTTATCAAAACCATCCGGAAAATGTATTCGGTTAAGTATTTTCAATCCGGGATGGCAAAACGACTGGCGGCTTGGTGTATTGAATATTTTGATAAATATGCCCGGGCTCCTGGGAAGAATATTGAAGGCATTTATTTTGAAAAGGCAAAAAATGGCCTGCCAAAAGATATTGCTGCAGAAATTGCTGAGGATATTTTGCCAGGGCTCAGTGATGAATTTATTTCCAGCGAAATGGACATCCCTTTTCTTATCGATCAAACGCTTTCCTATTTCTCGGAAAAGAGCCTGGAAATGTTAAGCGACCAAGTGAAGGTGCTGATCAGTGAAGGGAAAGTGATTGAAGCTGAACAGTTAATTACCTCACATAAACCATTGCTGAGGGATAATGCCGCCGTTACTGATTTAAGCGATCCTGGCGCGTTAGATAAAGTCAGGGAGGCTTTCGCTGAGGCAAAAGAACCACTGGTCACGTATCCTCGCCAGCTTGGTTTATTCTGGAATAACCAGCTTGTCCGGGGTGCATTTGTTGCTTTGATGGGTTCGGAGAAGAGGGGGAAATCGTACTGGCTGATGGATATTGTGGTCAGGGCAGTGCGACAAAAAAGGAATGTGGCTTTTTTCCAGGCGGGTGACATGACTGAATATCAACAGATCCGGCGTTTTTGTATTCATCTTGCCAAGAAATCTGACACAGCAAAATACTGTGGTGAAATGCTTGAACCAGTCCGGGACTGCGTTCATAATCAAAGAGACACCTGCACCAGGGAAGAACGAGAAAATGCCTTTGGTGTGTTCCCGGATAAGAGCGAGTTGGAAATACGGAAGGATCTTAATTTTGACCAGTTAAAAGAAGCGTTTGAAGAGAATCCGGATTATTCACCTTGTTGTAATTGTAAGGAGTATCAAACAAAGCCCTGGGGTGCGGCTTGGTTAAAAAAGGTGGATGTTGGTGATCCATTAACCAAAGAAGAGGCTTCTGAAGTATATGAAAATTTCTTCATCAAAAATAAGCAGCGTGTACTTTTAAGCACTCATCCAAACAATACCCTGAGCATCCGTCACATTCGGTCTTTGTTGGCTGAATGGAAAAAGCTCTATGATTTCAAACCGGATGTCATTGTGGTGGATTATGCTGATTTATTGGTAGCAGAAAACAAATCTGAATTCAGGCATCAGCAAAACGAGATTTGGAAAGGGCTTCGTTCATTAAGCCAAGAGGAGGATGCTTTGGTGATCACTGTAACCCAGGCTGATGCAAACAGTTATGAGAAGGGAACGCTGACGTTAAAGAATTTTTCAGAGGATAAAAGAAAATATGCACACGTGACTGCGATGTATGGCTTGAACCAGGATCCAAAAGGCCAAGAAAAGAAAAAAGGTATTATGAGGATTAATGAACTGGTAATCAGAGAGGGATATTTTGACAGCGCAAATGTGGTTTATGTTCTTCAAAATATTTCCAGGGGACAGCCTTGTTTGGCCAGTTTTTTTTAAAGTTTTTCTGAAATGAAAATATGTTATTTTGTATATTATATTGTAGAGTTTTTATCATCATAATGTTTTTGGGTGAAGGTCTCCTGCAAAGTCGTAAGAACAGGGAAGGGGGTTTAAAGTTCCTCCGGACATAAGGCCTTCGCCCTTTTTTTATTGAAGCACAAACATTTAAAAATAGTAAGCATGTACACAATTAAAAAAGATTTTATGTTTTCTGCCAGTCATGTTTTGAATTGTTTGGCAGAAGGACATCCCTGTTCCAGGATGCACGGTCACAATTATCAAGTCACTGTTGAGTTGAAAAGTGATAAGCTGAATGAAGCAGGGTTTGTTGTGGATTATCGTGAGCTGTCTGGTATTAAAGATTGGATTGATGGCGTCCTGGATCACAAACATCTTAATGATGTTTTGCCTATTCAACCATCTGCTGAAAATCTTGCTCATTATCTTTTCCAGGTGTGGAAAGAGTCATATCCTCTTTTGGTTTCAGTCACTGTTAGTGAAACTCCGAAAACCTCTGCAAGATATGAACCCTGATGAGATAACTTTAAAAGTCCGGGAAATATTTTACACATTGCAGGGTGAAGGGGCACGAGCCGGACAGGCCAGTATTTTCATTCGGTTGGCTATGTGTAATAAAGAATGCTGGTTTTGTGATACAGACTGGAGTTTTGGTCGTGTGCATACATTGGCCAAAATTGCTGAACGAATAAATAAATATCCTTGTGAATGGATTGTGTGGACTGGTGGAGAACCTACAATACAATTGACTGATGCTGTGGTTGATTATTTTCGAGAGCTTGGGTACAGACAAGCCATCGAAACAAATGGCACAAATCCCGTTCCAAAGGATATTGATTACATCGCTTGTTCACCGAAAGTCACCCCGGAAGTTTTGTGGCATAATTTTGAAATGACCGGGGTTGATGAATATCGTTTTCCAGTCAATAATCTGGAAATTGAAAAGCAGGTTCCCAGAACCAGGGATATTCCACCGGCAAAGTATTATTATTTGTCACCGTTATTTTTGGGGGAGAAAAAACAAATGTTTGCCTATCAAAAGGAAACTGTGGCTAAATGTGTTGCGTATATTAAAGAGCATCCTGAGTGGAGTTTATCTGTTCAACAACACAAACTTTGGGGGATCCCCTAAATTTTTTTGTGTTTTGCTGAAATAAACCAGCGTGGGTTTGTATATTAATATAAAACGTTAATTGATTTACTAATAATTTAAAAAACAAAGGCAATGAAAAAGTTAATTGCATGCGCAAAGGAACTGAACGAAGTTCTTGGGTTATCACCGGCAATCAAGTTGGTGGGTGTCAAAAAAGACGAGCTGGTTTCCAAAATCAAAGAGGGTGTGGAACTCCTGGATCCGGAAGAAGATGAACTGTCTGACGAAACGGTCGAAACCCTGAAGGGACTGGGTTTCTGGCCTGGTGACGAAGTCGAAGAAGGGGTGGAAGAAGAAGCCGAGGGTGAAGATGCTGAGGATGAAGATGACGAGGACGAACCCGCTCTTCCGAAAAAGAAATCCGGAAAAGCTGAAAAGCCCACCAAACCTGAAAAGGCCGAAAAGCCTGCCAAACCTGAAAAGGAAAAAAAGGAGAAGGCTCCGAAGGTCAAAAAAGAGAGATCCGCTTCTGCTTACGGTACCGCGGTCGAACTTATGTGTGCCAACACGAATATGTCGCTGGCCGATCTGATTGCTGCAGTGAAGGCCAAAGGGTTGAATGTGGATGCCGGAAAATCCGCAATCACAACCGCTTATTCTGCAGTTAAAAAGATCTCCGGACTGTTGGCCACTCACGGCTGGAAAAAGAAGTAAGTCAAGTTCATCAAATAAAAAGGGGGTGCCACACCACTCCCTTTTTTAATTTTTATGTATGAAAGTACTGAGCTGTATTCCAAAACAATTTGCCACTTACGATGAAAAATTGAAGTGGTTGACTCAGACCGCCCGACAAAATCGACCGGATATTTTCGTTACTCCGCAAGAGTATTTTGGGGGAGCAGTAATGATGCCACACCAGCGTGATTTCACCTTTGATTCTTTATTTCCACAATTATCAGAGTTATGTGCTGAATTACACATGGCTTTGGTCGTTGGTGTGCAGGAACGGATTGGGTCAATAAATCGGACAGCAATGTGGTTTATTAACGAGGATGGTGATTTTCAGGGCCGGCTTTGTAAGTTTGCCCTCCCTCGTTATGATCATGTTGATACACATGGTTTTGGTCAGGTGACCCCGGAAACAGATTTTGAAAACCGGTTCAAAGTATTCAAGCTCCAGGGGCTGTACGTTTCTGGATTATTCTGTTGGGAGGTTTATAGTGATGTGTTGTGGACTGGTCTTGGCATTATGAAACCAGACCTCGTTTTTAACCTCATCAAATTCGGTCCAAATGCATGGCCAAAAGTGGAGAAGATCAAAGGGCTAAATACTGTGGTTGGTTTTGGGTATGGTGGATGGGCTGAAACTGATGATGGGGGATGGATTGACCGGTTGAAAATGGCGAATGTCTGGCAGGTAAAATGCCCGATCATCACCAGCACAAATTCCTGGAATTTGAATCCACGATGCATGCCTTTGTGTGGTATCATTTCAGGTATTCCAGGGCAGGCAGAGGATGATCATTGGTATCCAAGAAAAGCGGATGGTTTGAAGGAAATACCTTCAACAATTGTAGTTAGTGAAATTGATCCTAATAAAATCAGAGCCAGTGTGATGAACAAATTTGTGTATAAAGATTTGGTGGGTACCCTGCCTCCGATGGAGATAGGAAAGTACACCATGCATTTGAAAATCAACAGAATTGAAACTCGGATCCTGGCTGGTAAAGAGCTTAAAATGAACAAAAAAAGTGGACTAACTTTATTTGATGAAGTATGATGACTGAAAAAATTGTAAAAGATTATTTGTTAGCGATTGGTGAGAAACCAGAACGCGAAGGGTTGAAAGATACACCGCGTCGGGTGGTAAAAAGTTGGAATGAACTTTACAGTGGTTATTCCAGGACTCCAGCTGATATCCTCACCACTTTTTCAGCGGATGGTTACGACCAGATTGTTTTGCTGAAAGACATTGAAATGTTTTCAATGTGTGAACATCACATGCTCCCTTTCTTTGGAAAAGCTCATGTGGCTTACATTCCCGGTGATAAAATCATAGGGATTTCAAAACTGGCCCGGTTGGTTGATATTTTTTCCAGGCGCTTGCAGATTCAGGAACGGATCGGTGAACAGGTGACCAGTGCTTTGATGACCTACCTTCAACCGAAAGGAGCCGCGTGTATTATTGAAGCTGCACATATGTGCATGAGGATGCGGGGTGTAGGAAAACAGGAATCGACGATGGTCACTTCCAGTCTCAAAGGTGTTTTCATGGAAAAGCAGGCAGCCCGTGAGGAGTTAATGGCATTAATTAACAAGCGATGAAACGAACGGGTCGAGCAGTCAACTTATTCCTGGATTCAGGCGCTTTTTCCGCTTGGACTCAGAAAACCACAATCAACATCAAAGATTACATTGCTTTTATCAAAGAGCATGAACAAAGGCTTGTTTTATATGCAAACCTGGATGTTATTGGGTTGGGTGGTAAAACACCAAATGAAATTACAGCTGAGCAAACTTTGCGGAACCAGAAAATAATGGAAGAGGCTGGTTTGCATCCTTTGCCATGTTTTCACTTTGGGGAGCCAGAAAAATACTTGCAGTACTATGTTGAAAACTATGAGTACATTGCTCTTGGTGTGGCTGGTAATTCTGGAAACGTGCTCATCCCTTGGTTGAATAGATGCTTTGCTGAATTCATTTGTGGTGACGATGGTTTTCCAAAAGTGAAAGTCCATGGTTTTGCTGTGACTTCATTAAAGATCATGCTTCGTTATCCATGGTATTCAGTGGATTCAACGTCTTGGGCTTTGACTGGTGGAATGGGTTCAATTTATGTGCCTCGTTTCAAAAATGGAACATGGGTGTATGATGAAAATTCCTGGAAAGTGGCAGTCTCTTCACTGAATCCAAAAATGAAAGATGCAGGCCAACACATAAGCACCATCCCGTTAGGGGAAAAGCAAGTTATCCTGGATTACATTCATTCCAAGGGTTACGTTCTTGGCAAGTCTGAATTCAAAGATGTCAAACCTGGATACCAGCTGGCTGAAAATGAACGGTGGGCCGAAGGAAAACCGATGAAAAAAGAAGAGAATGGGAAATTGACATTGGATCGGTCTGCCAAACGGAAGGTTGAGGTTTTGGTTGAAAAGGGTGTCAGCAATATGTACCAGCTCCGTGATGAGTTGAATATTGTTTACTTTCAGGATCTTGAAAGGTTTGTGCCTGCGTGGCCATGGAAATTTGATAAACAAAACATACAAAATGGATTTGACGGACTCGAATAAATTACTTGAAGATTATGAAGCTGCCCGTGATTGGCGAGGGAATAAAGTCATCCCTATTTTGAACCAGCGGTTTAGCTCACACAGGGATGTGGTTGTCAGTTTCTGGCACAGGCATTCTAAAACGATGGACAGGATGGAACTCGCGAGAAAAGACACGTTCGTAAACCGGACGGATGAAGTTGATATCGACAGTGCGGTAGGTTTAGATCTCCGGTTGGAACATGCATCTGGTAAAGAGCGACGGTTGATTGTCCGGAGGTTTGTTGATCCGGATATTTATTTGAAAATACCGGTCAACATTGAAGTCAGTGAATACGTGGCCAGCCTCAAGAAAGAAAATGCTTTGTTAGTGTTTTTCAATGAGGAATGTACACGTTATTTTCTTTTGCCATTCAAACAAATTTCTGGTGAGTGGTTGAGATGTAATAAACCAAACCAGGCACGTGCCCAGTTATGTAGTGTTTCAAAACTGGCATCTCCGCGTGCGTACGGTGAAGGTTTTCCAATTGAAGGTGGGTCATTGCATGATTTGTGGGAAACCATCGTTTTGTCATTTGAAGACCGGATACGAAAGGAGTTTGAAGAATGAAAGTATATTTTGCGACCTGGATGGATAATAACTTCGGTGAAATCCTGACAAACAAAAAAGCGAAGAATCGCCTGATTAGCTTTTTCTTTATCAAAGCCCAGAAAAATAATGGCTTGCTTCTCCGGCAGTACATTAAACTTGGCAAAATCAAATGAAAATTTATTTTGCTGGTGCACCATTCAACAGCCGGGAAAGAGAACAGTATTTGATTTCAAAATTCCATGGCTGGAACAGGTTGTACAGTTACCAGTTTAAAAATTTATTAATCAGAAATATTTTTGATGATGGAAATCAAACGAGAAGAGTTAAGAAAAGCCCTGGAAATAATTAAACCAGGGCTTGCCCGAAAAGAGGTTATCGAACAAACTACGTCATTCGTTTTTATGAATGGTCGGGTGGTTACGTACAATGATGAAATAAGCATCAGCCATCCCGTACCAAACCTGGATGTGTCCGGTGTAGTTAAACCGGATGAATTGTACAAATTATTGAGCAAGTTGAAACAGGAGGAAATTACCCTGGAAGTGACCGAGAATGAAATCATCCTCAAAGCTGGAAAAGCGAAGGCGGGATTCACTTTGGTGCGGGATATTAAACTACCATTGGGAGAAACTGGTCTGGATGCTTTGGCTGAATCCAGGTGGCCCACGTTACCTGAAAATTTTGTTGAGGGTGTCCAGTTTGCCATGCAAAGTTGTGGCCACGATATGAGTCGGCCGAAATTGACCGGGGTGCATATTACACCGACGTTTGCCGAAGGGAGTGATATGTATCGGCTTTCTGTTCATAAATTCAAAACCCGGCTGGGGATTGATGAAGTTCTTATTCCGGCCAGTTCAATGAAAGTGGTTTGTGCCCGGAAACCTACTCACGTATTTTTGGATACGGCTTGGATTCATTTTCGCAATGAAGAGGATACCATTATTTCCTGCAGGATTTTCCAGGATAAATATGCAGACACCAGCAAAATTCGTGAGGTGGATGGCCTGGAAATTCAGTTTCCGAAAAGTATCCGGGAGATGCTCGATCGGGCTTCCATCTTTTCAAAACGAGAGCATTTTGTGGATGAAGCCATTACAATTGCCCTCAGTGAAAAGAGGATTACAATAAGTGGCCAGTCTGATTCAGGATGGTTTGAAGAAACAGCCAATGTCCGGTACAGTGGTGAGGCATTGGAATTCCGGATCACACCGGATCTTTTGTTCACCATTATTGATCAGGCAAATATCTGCACCCTGGCTGATAACAAAATTAAGTTTGCCGGAGAGGATTGGGAATATTTGGCAATGCTGAGGAAATGAATGAGGGGTTTTTCACAATCAAAGAAACACAGTCCGTTTCCAGGCCTGGAGGAAAAGTATTATCCTGTGCGTCCTGCGGCTTGTATAAAACTGCTGTGAATCCGCGGGTTAAGCCAGTTGGCAATTTTAAAAAAGGGTTGATGATCATATATCCGGCTCCTACCGAACATGAGGATCGTCGGGGTGTCTTTTTTGACAACAGAGTTACCCGTTTGATGAAAAATGTCTTGTTCAGGTTGGGGATTGATATTGAAGAGGATTGTTTGTCAGCCTACGCAGTTGGCTGTCCTATTCCAGATGATAAGAAACCAACCCCTGCAGAAGTGGGAAGTTGTCAACAAAATATCCTACGTTTAATTGAAAATCGTGTGCCAAGGCTTGTTTTGTTGGTTGGCAAAGCTCCACTCCAAGCAGTGTTGAATCATAGGTGGAAAGGTGATTTTGGTGAAATTGAAAAGTGGCGGGGATGGACAATTCCGGATGAGGAGCTCGGTGCCTGGCTTTGTCCGGTGTTTGATCCAGGTGAGAATTTTGAAAAGCAAACTGAGTTGATTTGGAAACAAGATGTAAAAAATGCAGTGGCTAAATTGGAAGAGCCTCGCCCGAGATTTAAAAAACCGGAAATTGAAATCATTGATGATTTGACCTTACTTTCAACCATTAAAAATGATATGGTTTCAATTGACTTTGAAACCACTGGAATTAAGCCTCATGCTCCAGGTCACAGAATCGCTTGTGTATCGGTTTCTGATTCACCAGACCATTGCTTTTCATTTTTGTTGCCACCCACTAAAAAAGAAAGGGAGCCACTGATTCAACTTTTTAAAAACGCGATGATTTCTAAATGTGGTCACAATATTAAGTACGAGGAAAATTGGAGTGTGGTTCGATTACGATGCCCGATCCAGGGATGGTTGTGGGACAGTATGGTTGCCGCTCATTTGTTGGATAATCGGCCAGGGATAACCGGCTTGAAATTTCAGACGTACGTTAATTTTGGTGTCGTTGATTATGCAAGTGAAATAACACCCTATCTGCAGGCTGACCATTCAGACGGAAATGCTTTGAATAAAATTGATAGGCTTTTAACCTCGTCCGAGGGAAGGATGAAATTATTGACGTACAATGGGCTGGATACTATTTACGAACACCGGCTGGCATTGATGCAAATGGATTTGATTGGTTATGACACTTTACCGTTTTGAGTATGGAAATTCATCCACAAACGAAATATGCTTACGATCTCATGCATGCAGGTACGTTGGCATTGGCGAGAGCTGAACAGCAGGGAATAAGGATTGATATTGATTATTGTGAGGAGACAAAAAGAGAATTGACCGAACAAATTAATGAGCTTGAAAACCAGTTCAAAGAAACCAAGTTTTACAGGGCTTGGGCCCATTCTTTTAACAGGCAGGCACCAAACATATATTCAAATGCCCAGCTTTCCACCTATCTGTACAAAGTGAAAAAACTGGAACCTGTAGGATTGACTTATTCAGGTCAGGGTGCCACTGATGAAGAGGCTTTGACTCAGCTGAATATTCCTGAACTGGATACCCTACTTCACATCCGGAAATTGAAGAAAATGAGAGACACCTACCTGGATGCTTTTCTCCGGGAACAGGTAGGTGGTTATCTCCATCCCTCATTCAATCTCCATCTGGTTAAAACTTTCCGGAGTAGCAGTGACAGACCAAATTTCCAAAACATTCCAAAGAGGGATACCGAAGCCATGCTGGCGACCAGAAAAGCGCTGTTTCCAAGACCAGGACATCAGTTAATGGAAGTGGATTATTCAGGTATTGAAGTACGGATTGCGGCTTGTTATCACAAAGATCCTACCATGCTGAAATATATTCGTGATCCAAATTCTGATATGCATGGTGATATGGCAAAACAGATTTTTATGGTTGATGATTTTGACCGGTCAAAATCAGAATACAAAGTGCTGAGGCAAGCGGCAAAAAATGGTTTTGTATTTCCTCAGTTTTATGGTGATTACTATAAAAACTGTGCAAAGAACATGGCTTGTAAGTGGGGAAAGCTGCCTGACGGAAAATGGAAAAAAGGCCAGGGAATACCAATGCCATCCGGATTTTTATCTGATCATTTACTCGAAAAGGGTATTCGATCACTGGATCAATTTACTGAGCACTTGAAAGAAATTGAACGTGATTTTTGGGCTAACAGATTTCCAGTGTACCAATCTTGGAAAGATAGGTGGTGGCGTGATTATCAGAAAAACGGGTATGTTGATTTGCTTTCCGGTTTTCGATGTGGCGGGGTGATGTTAAGAAATGACACGACTAATTATCCGGTACAGGGTGTGGCATTTCATTGTTTGTTGTGGTCGTTGACTGTAATTGATAAAGTGATGCTGCAAGAAAAATGGGACACCCGAATAATTGGTCAGATCCATGATTCAATCGTATTAGACGTTAATCCGGCTGAATTAAACCACGTGGCTACCACAGTTCATAAAATAATGTGCAAAGATTTGGTAGCTCATTGGAGTTGGATTATTGTTCCGATGGATATTGAAATTGATCTTGGCCAGGTTGATGAAAGTTGGGCAACAATTAAATCGGTTGATTTATTGAAATGAAATGAACTGGTTTTGTATATTAATACATAAACATTTAAAAAATTAATAATATGTCAAGCGAAGAAAAAAATGAAAATGGAACTGCAGCTGAAAATCCATTTGATGCACTGCGGAAAGCGATGGTTGAAGCAATCACCAAAAATGAGCCAAATTCTGATGAAATCGGTGCGGTGCTCGGCATCCTAGAATTCAAAAAGAAATGGGATGACATGCGTGAAGATTGGTTGAAAAAAGCACTTGATTGTGAAACTTACACCATGGAACATAAACTGGTTGCGGAAACAGCGACCTCTCTTCCGGAGTATGCTTTCCTGTCCATCCAGCTGAGTAAAATACATGAAAAGCTGGCTACCCTGGATCCGATGGAAAGGCTCATGTTAGCCATGGCAAAAAAAGGCCCGAAAAGAGCAGACGTCAGTATTATCAGATTGGGATGAGTTTGTACCTGAAATATCGTCCTGGTTCCTGGGATGAGGTTCGTGGAAACGAGGAAACCGTTTCTGTACTGAAAGGGATGTTGGCAGATAGAAATACCTGCCCACATTCTTTTCTTTTGACCGGCCCAACCGGTTGTGGCAAAACCACCGTTGGCAGGTTAATTGCTAAAACATTGGACTGTAGTGGAGATGATTTCACTGAGGTGGATTCAGCTGATTTCCGGGGAATCGATACCGTTCGTGATATTCGTACGGTAAGTCAATATGCACCCAGGGACAGCTCTTGCCGGGTTTGGTTAATTGATGAGGTGCATAAGATGACCAATGATGCCCAAAATGCTTTGTTGAAAATTCTGGAAGACACCCCGGCTCATGTGTATTTCATTCTGGCCACCACTGATCCGCAAAAACTCCTCCCTACTATTAAAGGGCGGTGTTCTACTTTTCAAGTCAAACCACTGACTGAAACACAGATGATGGCCCTTTTAATTTCCATCGCTCGTGCTGAGGGAGTGGCTTTGCCAAAAGTGGTGTACCAACAAATTGCACAAGACAGTCTTGGGTTTTCAAGAAACGCCATTCAAGTCTTGGAGCAGGTAATCAAAGTTGAGCCAGAAAAACGATTGGAAGCGGCAAAACAGTATGCTGAACAACAATCCCAAACCATTGAATTATGCAGGGCATTGTTTTCAAAAACGCCTTGGAAACTGGTGGCCACAGTTCTTGAAGGTTTGAAAGACCAGGAGCCGGAAAATATTCGTAGGGCGGTTCTTGGTTATGCACAGGCTGTTTTGTTGAAAAGTGATAATGTCCTTGCGGGTTATGTCCTGCAGGCTTTCAGTGAGCCCTACTACAATGTCGGGTTTCCAGGTCTGGTTTTGTCATGTTATTCAGTGGTAAAAAGAGATGAATTTGGACAATGAAAATAAGGTTTGGGTGACCGTTACAACCACGTTGAGCATCGGTGAATACCAGTCTGTGAAAGTGGAAAGTGGGTTATCTCAGACCATTGGTAAAAATGAAAATCCAATGGATTTGCTTGCTGAATTACAAAACGAGGTTGGTGATTCTGTTACTGATGCTGCGTTGAAATTAAGAAAACAATTCAAAAATAAAATCAAAAATGAGCTACGAAACCGACGTGACGATTGATCCGGATGCCCTGGATGTGGAGTGGTTAAGACAGCCACAACTGATGATCAAGTATGCCAAGATTTCTGCTGAGGCAAAAATGGAAATGCTTTCCGCAAAAGAAAATTTGGATCTGGTCAGGGCTGAGCTGGATAAAGATATCCGGTCTGACCCGGATAAATTTGGCATCGCAAAAATAACCGAGTCCGCAGTATTGAATACTATTATTTCAAACCAGCGGTACAAAAAAGCCAATTCGGAATACCTTGAAAAGCAATATGAATATGAAATGTCAAGAGGGGCAATTCAGGCACTCGAACATAAAAAAGATGCTTTGGAAAACCTGGTTCGTTTATTTGGTCAGCAATATTTTGCAGGGCCAAATGTACCGCGGGATCTCTCTTTTGAATGGCAGAGAAGCGCTCGAAGCCAAGAATCTAACTCGATTGTTCACTCAAAAATGGCGAGGAAAAAATGAACTGGTTCTGGTGGATATTGATAATACTGGCGGTCGTAATTGTACTTCCGTTTGCAGTTTATTTTGTTAACTCACTTGCTGCTCAAGCATGGTATGATACTTTCATCCGTAATATTAAAAAACACAAAAATGAAAAAACACAAGTTTAATTTCCGGGACATGGTCAACGAAGATGTCCAAGCTCGTAAGACCGCAAAAAGCACTTATGGGTATCTGAGCCTCCCGAAAGGAGTCAAGATGTTCAAAGAGGAACCATCCAGTCGCGTGAAACTGGATATCATCCCGTACATGGTCACTGCGAACAACCATCCAGACAAAAACGAAAAGATTGGCCGTGCGGTGCCCAATTCCATTTGGTACAAGCGTCCATTCAAAATCCACAGATCTGTTGGTGTGAAAAATGACACAATTGTTTGTCCAACCTCGGTTGGCAAAAGGTGTCCGATTTGTGATTACCGTGCCAAACGGTTGAAGGAGGGTGCTGAGAAAAGTGAAACCGATGCAATGAAAGCCAGTGGCCGTAATTTGTATGTGGTTATTCCATTGGATTCCAAGAAATACGATGTTAAAATGCATGTGTGGGATATCAGTCAGGCGATGTTCCAGGATTATCTTGACACCGAGCTCCAGGAGAACCCTGAATACGGTGATTTTCCAAGTTTGGAGGATGGTCGTTCGTTAAGCATCCGGTTTGTGGCCAAAATACTCGGCAAAGGGAAACCGTTTGCTGAAACAAACAAACTCGATTTCAAAGACCGGGAAGAGCAGTACTCTGAAGAAATCCTCGAAGAGGTGCCAAACCTGGATGAATTGTTGATTATCCTCCCACCAGATGAAATTGAAACCAAGTTCTTTGAACTGGAAGACGAGCCAACCGCTGATGATGATGAGGACGAAGACGAGGACGAACCAGAAGAAAAACCGATTGCTCGTCACAAAAAACAGTTGAAACCGGAGCCGGAAGAAGATGAGGATGAACCGGAAGAGAAACCGATCAGGAGAAAGAAGCCTGAACCGGAAAAAAGTGCACCCGTCCGGAAAACAAAACCATCCCGGAAGCCTGAACCGGAGGATGATGAGGATGAGGATGAGGATGAGGATGAACCGGAAGAAAAGCCAATCCGTAAAAACAAACCGGAACCTCCAAAACACGACCATGGAAAAACTGGTAAAAATGTTTGCCCGTTTGGTCACCGATTTGGAAAAGATGTCGAAAAATTCGATGATTGTGATAACTGCGAAAAGTGGGATGCTTGTGTTGACGAGTCGGAGAAGTGATTACGTGGTGCGGGGATTGATCTCCCCGCACTTTTTTCAAATTTTACCACGATGATACGAACAAACAAAGTAAAACCTGAACCGCTGTCAAGCCAGATGAAGAAACATTTGGCTAAACCAGTAGTAAAACAATCAAAAGAATATGATGGAAATTTCAATTTGATTATTAGCACCGGAAGCACCTTGCTTGACTTGGCAATTTCGGGTGGAAGAATTAGAGGTGGAGGAATTCCGGGGGGAATCCTTGTTGAAATATTTGGCCCAAGCGGGAGTGGAAAAACTGTCCTTTTATCCGAAATAGCAGGCACTGTCCAAAGGGCAGGAGGTGAAATTATGTTTCACGATCCGGAAGCTCGATTAAATAAACAGTTCGCTAAGCTCTTCGACCTGGATACCGATGAAATGAATTACAAAACCCCAGATACTGTTCCGGAGGTATTTTCATCAGTGAGATCCTGGAAACCGAAAAGCACCTCTGTCATTAACGGCATAATGGCTGATTCACTTGCAGCCCTTTCCACAGACCTGGAAATGAATAACGAGGAGGGTGATAAAATGGGATCACGCCGTGCGAAGGAATTCAGTCAGGAGCTTCGTCGAACATGCCGGGTCATCACTCAGAAAAATTACCTCATGGTCTGCAGTAATCAAATTCGGGAAGATATCAATGCCGGCCAGTTTGGTCAAAGGTACCGGAGCCCCGGTGGTGAAGCCATCGGCTTTTATTCCAGTTTGAGGTTGCGGGCCAGTAAACCAAGCAAAATCAAGAAAAAGCTCACCATTGAAGGAAAAGAAACCACCCGGGTGATTGGTGTGGAAACCGAATTTGAAGTATTTAAGTCTTCAATCTGGAAACCATACCGCACCGCCACCGTATCCATCCTCTTTGATTATGGAATTGATGATATACGGGATAATCTGATTTTCCTCAAAGAAAATAACAAAACCACCATGTATTGTATTGGTGATTTGCAGTTGAATAAGTCCCTGGAAAAATCGATTCAAATGGTTGAAAGTGGCAAGTTGGAAAAGAAACTTAAAAATGCCGTTATCGATCTTTGGGAGGAAATTGAAAAGCAGTTTGAAAGTGAACGTAAACCAAAAGAACGATGATAAATGTAATATTTTGGAATGGTTTAAGATTAATAGCGTTGGGGCTGATTATTCTTTTTTATGGTGTAATTGCTTTGATTGTGTACATTAATTCAAAAAGAAAAAAATGAAAAAATTAATTCTTTTACTTGTTATGTTCCTGATTTCGGGAATATGGTTTGAAACTGGTGCGCAGCTTCCATTTTACAGACCCACAAAATACAAACCTTTAAAGCGGGGAATGACCAAAAGCCAGGTTAAAAAAGTTCAAAAAGGCAAGAACTTTTATTATCACAACAAACACGGGAAATTAAAAAAGTTGAGATGAGACCTTTGACTATTTTAGCAAATGATCCCAGTTTAACCGGCTGGGGTTGGGTTGTGATGAGGGATGGTAAAGTGGTGAATGCTGATTGTATTAAGACCACTCCCGATGCAAAAAAGAAACGCATCCGGAAGTCAGATGACCGGATTCGTCGAATCCAGGAAATCACCACAAAGCTCATTGAATTATATGATGGGTATGGGATTAATTACATTGTGGCTGAGGCCCCTCACGGAAGTCAAAGTGCGACTGCTGCAGTGATGGTAGGTATTGTCATTGGTGTTTTACAAACCTTTGCTGATTGTTTCGATATTCCAATCGAGTGGTATTCCGAGGATGATGCCAAGAAATGTGTGATAGGGAAAAAGACTGTTTCAAAACACGAGATGGTTGAGGCGATCGATAAATTGTATTCAGTACCCTGGATGCATATTCAGTACAAAGATGAAGCCATTGCGGATGCTTTAGCGATTTATCATACAGCATGTAAATTTTCAAATACTTTAAAATCACACAATGTTTCACATAAAAGATAATGGCCAGTTTCTTTGTGGTAAGAAACAAAACAAAAAAGAAAAAGTAGCTCATATTTCACTGGCAGGTGCACACCGGAGTTCTTTAACTGACTGCTGTCCTATTTGCAGAGAAAAATATTATGGCTTAAATTTTTTTAAATAGTTCCAATTTCGTGAACGATGATCAAGCGTATTAAAATTGAAAATTTCCAAAGTCATAAAAAGACTGAGTTAGATTTCAGCCCTGGGGTGAATATTATCGTGGGTGCTTCTGATAGTGGAAAAACCGCAATAATTAGAGCACTCAGATGGCTTGTTCATAATCGTCCTACAGGTGATGCTTTCCGATCCAGTTGGGGAGGAGAAACCAGGATCCAGGTTGATACTGATACCAGCGTAGTCGTTCGTAAAAAGGCTAATACTACAAATGAATACAAACTGGATGGACTCAAGTTCAATGCTTTTGGTACGGATGTTCCGGAGGAAATTTCTCAGGCATTAAACTTGAATGAAATTAACCTTCAATCCCAGTTTGATCAGCCATTTCTTTTAACTGCCAGCCCTGGGGAAGTGGCTGCTCATTTCAATAGAATCGCCCATATTGATCAAATTGATGTAGCTATAAAAAAGGTACAAAGTTGGATTCGTGATTTGGAACAGAATATTACCTACACCAGCAATGCTTTGAAAACGGCTGAGGATAATTTACAAAAATATGATTATTTGGAAAAAGCCGAAAAAGAAATTGAAGTGCTGGAGGAACTTGAAATTAGAAGAAACCAGAAATTAAACACAACAAACAGGCTGGCAACTTTTATTGGTGAGATTCTCAAAGTGCATGAAAGTATTGCTGTAAAATCACCGATTCTTAAACTGGAAGATATGGTTTTGCAGGTGCTAAAAAAGATAGAAATCCGGGGTTTGAAAAGTGATGCTGTGGCCAGACTTTCGAGTTCCATTCTCCTCACCAAAGCAAACCGAAAAGCCATCCGGGATAAAATGAAAGTGGTCAAATTAGAATTGGGAGTGGATTCAATTATCACTTTGATCACTGTACGAAACGAGAAAGCAGAAAGGGCCAAATCACTTGTTCTAACGCTCCAGAATATACGATCGGTTTTTGATGAGTATCAATCTGCCTCTGATGCTTTAGAAACGTTTGTAGTACGTTTCAATGAAGAATTTCCGGATATTTGTCCATTATGTGATCAACCAGTAAAACACGTAATATGCTAACCTGGAAACAAATTAAAATCAGATTGATTATTTGGGTGGTAGGGATGTTACTATTGGAAGCAGCAGTAATAGCTGCTATTCTTGTGTGTATTGATGAATATCTAAACAAATAATGTTATGTTGAAAAAAAGAGTGTACAACGATGGTTCAGTGAAGTATTTTGATGCTCATACGAACAAGCAGGTCAAACTCCAATACGGGGGGCCAGTGAAGTTTGGGCGGTGCCCGGATTATGTATTCAAGTACATTTCACCAGGAGCAACTGCCCGTGGAGGTGCCATGGACGGAATCCCCAACATACCAATCACCCGGAATGCGGGCAGGGGATCAAAGTTCACGGAATCCAAAAAGCGTTCACGCCAAAAACATTAAGTCATGGAACGGAGAAATTTCTTGGGAATTGCGGCACTTTTGGGTTTGTCCCCGATGTTGCCCCGGAATGTTTTCACTGAGGAACAGGGAGCACCCGGAATTGTTAAAGAGGAAACACTGGATGGTGAGAAGTTTGATTTCTTGGGAACCAGAGCCTGTTGATTTGTCAAACACTTTCCGAATTGAAGTTTCAGACAAAATAACAATTCTTCAAAAGAAACACGGCAAGTACAACATAAGCGGAAAGGGATTTGTGGATGACGGAACAGAGGTCAGCTGGTTAATTAAAGTACCACGCACGGGAACCGGTATGACGGGTAAATTGTACATAAATGGGAAAGATGGTTATACCGTTGAATCCATTTATCAGGAAGCACCGGAAATGCTTGACATTTCTTCAATTGATGAAGGATATTACCGGAGCATGCCGATGGGAAGACAAAGAACGTATTTGACTTGTAAAAAAATATGAACTATGAAAAAGTTACTATTCATTGCACTGTTACTGTTTTGTAGCACGGCAATCGGAAAGACAGATGGTGTTAAAAGAGATTTGGCACCGTTGATCCGGGTATGTGAAATCAGGGAAATGAAAATGACTCCATTTACGATGGACAACCTGGTGAAATACCTTTCGTTGATCGATGCCCCTGACCCGAAAGTAATGATCAGCCAATTTGTTGTAGAAACAGGCTGGTTCAAGTCCAAATTGTTTAACATAGGAAATAACATCTGTGGTATGAAACTGGCGCAGAAACGCCAGACGTTGGCAACGGGCACTCTGTACG